>RRZT011447872.1_pt1 | contig 12859 bp, 10 predicted proteins | sample 2165551 | NCBI WGS metagenome assembly RRZT01 (sample SAMN10456910, study PRJNA506462) | wastewater metagenome | biome: wastewater; feature: sludge; material: wastewater sludge; isolation source: wastewater sludge with Escherichia coli K12::gfp cells carrying plasmid... | place: USA: Moscow, Idaho... | reverse complement strand
GGTATCTGGGGCTTCTTCCTGCTGATCATCGGCTTCTACCCCGTCGCCTGGCTGGTCAACGGCCTGATGAACGTGCTGAGCAGCGCGGTGAACTGGCTGGTGGCCAACAACCTGTTGCCGCTGACCAGCATCATCATCGAACCGGCCAAGGTGTTCTTCCTGAACAACGCCATCAACCACGGCGTGCTGACACCGCTCGGCACCCAGGAGGCATCCGATACCGGCAAGTCGATCCTGTTCCTGCTCGAGGCCAATCCCGGCCCCGGTCTCGGCCTGTTGCTCGCTTTCGCGGTGTTCGGCATCGGTGCGGCCAAGGCGTCGGCCCCGGGTGCCGCGTTCATCCAGTTCGTCGGCGGCATCCACGAGGTGTACTTCCCCTACGCGCTGATGAAGCCGGCGCTGCTGATCGCCCTGATCGGCGGCGGCATGACCGGTGTCACCACCAACATGCTGCTCGGCGGTGCGCTGCGGGCTCCGGCCGCCCCGGGAAGCATCCTGGCGGTCATCGCCCAGACGGCGCCCGGCGCCTACATCGCCGTGATCCTCTCGGTGATCCTCGCCGCCACCGTCACCTTCCTGATCGCCGGGGTGATCCTGCGGGCCTCCCGCAAGCGTGACCTGGCCGCCGCGGCCGCGGGCGAGGACAAATTCGCCAGCGCGATCAGCCAGACCGAGGCCAACAAGGGCAAGTCGTCCGATGCGCTGTCCGGCCTGCTCGGTGCCGGCGCGGCGGAGCCGTCCGGACCGGTGAAGTCGATCGTGTTCGCCTGCGACGCGGGCATGGGCTCCTCTGCGATGGGTGCTTCGGTGCTGCGGAAGAAGATCCAGTCCGCCGGGTTCAAGGACGTGACGGTGGTGAACAAGGCCATCTCGAACCTGACCGACACCTTCGACGTGGTGGTGTCGCATCAGGACCTGATGGACCGCGCGGCCCCCGCCACACCCTCGGCCGTGCACGTGGCGGTGGACAACTTCATGGCGTCCCCGCGCTACGACGAGGTGGTCGAGATGGTCCGTCGGGCCAACGGTGGTGGTGCCGCCGAGGCGCCGACTCCCGCGCCTGCCCCGGCTCCGGCGGCTGCGCCCCAGCCGGCAGCCGCGGCGTCCGAAACCGATGAGGCGGACGCGGTGCTGAAGCTCTCCTCGATCGTCCTCGACGGCTCCGCCACCGACCGGGACGGCGCCATCACCGAGGCCGGCAACCTGCTGGTGGCTTCGGGGAACGTCGACGCCGGCTACGTGGCGGCGATGCACGAGCGGGAGAAGTCGGTGTCCACCTACATGGGCAACCTGCTGGCCATTCCGCACGGCACCAACGAGGCGAAGTCGATGATCACCAAGTCGTCGATCTCGGTCGTCCGGTACCCCAACGCGATCGACTGGAACGGCAACCCGGTGAAGTTCGTCATCGGAATCGCCGGCGCGGGCAACGACCATCTGGAACTGTTGGGAAAGATCGCCGAGGTGTTCCTCGACGAGTCGCAGATCGCGAATCTCGAACAGGCATCGTCGCCGGCGCAGGTGCGCGACGCCTTCGGAAAGGTGAATGGCTGACATGAAGGCAGTGCATTTCGGGGCCGGCAACATCGGCCGTGGGTTCGTCGGGTTGTTGCTCAGCAACGCCGGCTACGAGGTGGTCTTCGCCGACGTGGCCGAGGCTCTGATCGACGCTCTGGCGAACTCCGAGTCCTACGCCGTCAACGAAGTGGGGGACGATCCGCGCACCACCGTGGTGCGCGGGTACTCCGCCCTCAACTCGGCCAAGCAGGCCGAGGAGCTGACCGCGGCGATCGCCTCGGCGGACATCGTGACCACGGCGGTGGGGGCGCACATCCTGAAGTTCGTGGCTCCGGCGATCGCCGCCGGGATCGCGGCGCGGCCGTCCGGGGCGGCCAAGGTGGCGGTGATGGCGTGCGAGAACGCGATCAACGGCACCGACATTCTCAAGGGTGAGGTCGAGGAGGCCTACCAGGGGGATGACCTGGCCGACCGAGCGCTGTTCGCCAACACCGCGGTCGACCGGATCGTCCCCGCCCAGGCGCCGGACGCAGGGCTCGACGTCACCGTCGAGAACTACTTCGAGTGGGCCATCGAGACCCCGCCGTTCGACGGCAACGTGCCCGACATCCCCGGGGTGACTTGGGTGGAGGACCTGGAGCCCTACATCGAGCGCAAGCTGTTCACGGTGAACACCGGCCACGCCACCGCGGCCTGGTTCGGTTATGCCGCGGGCATCGAGAAGATCTCCGACGCGCTGCTCGACTCGTCGGTGTCGGCGAAGGTCTCCGACGCGCTGGCCGACACCAAGTCGTTGATCGTCGCCAAGCACGGCATCGACGAGACGGTGCAGAGCGCGTACGTGTCGAAGATCCTGAAGCGGTTCGCCAACCCGTTCCTGCCCGACACCACCCTGCGGGTCGGACGCGGACCGCTGCGCAAGCTGAGCCGGCACGACCGGTTCATCTCCCCGGCGTCCCAGCTGGCCGAACGGGGCATGTCCTGCGACGGCCTGCTGGCCGCCATCGGTGCCGGGCTGCGCTTCGACACCCCCGAGGACCCGGAGGCCGTCGAGCTGCAGCGTCTGCTCGGCGAACTCTCCCCCGAGGACGCGGTCGCCAAGATCACCGGCCTGGACCCCGATCACCCGCTCTACCCCGCGGTACTCGAGGTCTTCGCCCAACGCCAAGCCTGACCCGCGGACATACCGACGGCGCCCCGGGGTCCTCCCCGGGGCGCCGTTTCGCATCTTCGGGGACGGTTCTTCCGCGTTCGAGAATCGCACGTCGGGGGACGGTTCTTCCGCGTTCGAGAATCGCACGTCGGGGGACGGTTCTTCCGGGTGCGAAAAGCGGGCCACCGGGGACGGTTCCCTTGTCACCGGGGAGGGTTCCTTCGCTCGCCCAGAGGGGCCCCGCCAGATGCAGGCCAGCGTCGCGATTGGTGACCAGAAGAACCGTCCCCGCGCGTTCGAGATTCGCACGTTCAAGAACCGTCCCCGGGTGTGCGAGTCGCCCGGCTGACACGGACGCGGGGGCGCGGCTGGCGAGGACTACAGTGGGACGGCTTCAAATCGTCAACCGGAGGATTCGCCATGTCCGCCCCGTCCACCGCGGCCGTCGTCGCCGAGGCTGCCCTGCCCGACGGCGGGCGGTTGCGCATCCTGCGGGTGGACGCCTCGCGGGCGTCCGATGTCGTCCCGATCGTGCACGCCGCCTTCGCCGCCCGTCCGCCGGTGGAGCCGCCCGCCGCGGCACTGGCGGACACGGTCGACACCATCGCCGAGAAGCTGGACGGCGGCTTCGGCGTCGTCGGCGAACTGGACGGCGAACCGGCCGCAGCGCTGATCGTCGAACTGGACGGCGACGACGCGGTCATCACCCGGGTCGCGGTGCACCCCGACCATCAGCACCGCGGCATCGCGAACGCCCTTGTCGGCTGCACGATGGACCTGCTCGCGCTGCGCGGCACCCGCTGGCTGACGGTGGGTGTCCGCACAGAGTTCCCGGCTCTCGGACGATGGTGGCGCCGCCACGGCTTCGTGCCGACCGGCGAACAGCCGCCGCTGGAGATCCTGCGCCGTACCCTGCCGGTGATGGCCGAGGCCGCCACCGCGGACGCCATGCGCGCTCTCGGCGAGCGGCTCGCCACTGTGCTGCGGGCCGGCGACGTGATCATCGCCACCGGTGACCTGGGCGCCGGCAAGACCACGCTGACCCAGGGCATCGGCGCCGGGCTCAACATCGCCGGGCCGGTGATCTCACCCACCTTCGTGCTCTCCCGGGTGCATCCTGCCGTCGCCGGCGGACCCGCCCTGGTGCACGTGGACGCCTACCGGCTGGGCAGCTTCGACGAACTCGAAGACCTCGACCTGGAGGCGTCCCTGCCCGACTCGGTCACCCTGATCGAATGGGGCGGGGGCATCGCCGAGGGGCTGGCCGACGACCGGCTGGAGATCGACATCCGGCGCGGACTCGACCCCGAGGACGAGACTCGGCTGGTGTTCCTGTCCGGCCTCGGGGCGCGCTGGGCCGACGGACAACTGGAGGAACTGCGATGAGCCCCACGCTGACGCTGGGAATCGACACCTCGACCGACGTCCGGGTGGGCCTGGCCGACGAGACCGGAGTCCTGGCCTCCCGCGCGGTGACCGACAGCCGCGCCCACGCCGAACAGCTGATGCCGCTGGTGAACGCCAGCCTCGCCGAAGCCGGCCGGACGCTGCATGACCTCGGCCTGATCGTGGTCGGTGTCGGCCCCGGGCCGTTCACCGGACTGCGGGTCGGCGTGGTCACCGCGCAGACGCTGGGGTTCGCTCTCGGGGTACCGGTGCGCGGCGTCTGCTCGTTGGATGCCGTTGCCGCCGGTCACCTCGTCGCCGGCAACCCCGGCGGTGAGTTCCTGGCCGTCTCGGACGCCCGCCGGCGCGAGGTGTACTGGGCCCGCTACGCCGCCGACGGACGCCGCGTCGAGGGGCCGGCGGTCTCCCCGGCGTCCGAGTTGCCGGAGTTGCCGGTGGTTGGGCCGGGCGCGGGATTGGCCGGCGGCACGCCGTCCCCGCTGGACGGCGGCGTCCTCGCGCTGGCCGGCCCGGGGCTGCCCGAGGTGGGGTTGTCGCCGCTGTACCTGCGCCGTCCGGACGCCACGGTGCCGACCAACCGCAAGTCGACCCTGCTGCAGCCGCGACTGGCGCGCGGGTTGGCCCGATCGTGACCGAGGCTGCTGTGATCGAGCCGGCCGCGGACGAGGTGCTGATCCGGCATGCGGAGCTCGTCGACCTGGACGCGATCCTGACGCTCGAGGTCTCTGGCTTCGACATCGCCTCGCGATGGAGCGCGGAATCCTGGACGGCGGAACTGGCCGGCGCCGACCGGTGCGTTCTGGTCGCCGACCGCCGCCGGTTGAGCTTGTCGAAACCGGATTGGTCGGACCCGGATTGGTTGTCGCAGGGGTCTCGACAAGCTCGGCCAACGGGTGCCTTGGTGTCTCGGCAGGCTCGACCAACGGCGGGCGCCGAGTCGGGTTCTCGACCTGCGGAGGTTGGGCTGCTCGGCGTCGCGACCTTCCAACTGGTCGCCGATACCGCCGACCTGCACCGCGTCGTGGTCGCCCCCGACCAGCGCGGACGGGGCATCGGCGGGGCACTGGTCGAGGCCGGGATCACCTGGGCGGCCGAACGGCACGGGCAGCGGATGTTGCTCGAGGTCGAACATGACAATGAGGCGGCGCTGGGGCTCTACCGGCGGCTGGGTTTCCTGGAACTGGCCCGCCGCAAGGACTATTACGGTGCCGGCCGGCACGCGCTGGTGATGCAGCGCGAGCTCGTCCGGTTCGATGAGACGGCGGCGATGAACGACGGTGTGGGGAATGGAGAGTTGATCCGATGAGCGGTCCGTTGGTGCTGGGCATCGAATCGTCCTGCGACGAGACCGGGGTCGGCATCGTGCGAGGGCACGAACTGCTGGCCAACGAGGTCGCGTCGTCGGTCGAGCAGCACGTCCGCTACGGGGGAGTGGTGCCCGAGATCGCCTCGCGCGCCCACCTGGAGGCGATGCGTCCCGCTCTGGAGCGCGCGCTGGCCACCGCCGACGTCGACCTGACCGAGCTGGACGGCATCGCCGTCACCGCCGGACCGGGCCTGATGGGTGCCCTGGTGGTCGGCCTCTCGGCGGCGAAAGCACTTGCCGTGGCGCTGAACAAGCCGCTCTATGGACTGAATCACCTGGTCGGTCACGTCGCGGTCGATCTGCTCGACCATGGTCCCCTGCCCGAACCCTGCGCGGCGCTGCTGGTCTCCGGCGGTCATACTTCGCTGCTGCTGGTCCGCGACATCACCGGCGACATCGTCGAGCTCGGCTCAACCATCGACGACGCCGCCGGCGAGGCCTACGACAAGGTGGCCCGGGTGCTCGGCCTGGCCTACCCGGGCGGTCCGGTGATCGACAAGGCGGCCGCCGACGGCGACCCGAAGGCGATCGCCTTCCCGCGCGGCCTGACCGCGCAGAAGGACCTGGTCAAGCACCGGTTCGACTACTCGTTCTCGGGATTGAAGACGTCGGTGTCCCGCTGGGTGGAGACCCGGCAGCGCGACGGCGAGGAGGTCCCGGTGGCTGATGTGGCGGCGTCCTTCCAGGAGGCGGTCTGCGACGTGCTGACCGCCAAGGCGGTCGACGCCTGTGAGCACTTCGGCGTCTCGGACATGCTGATCGGCGGCGGTGTGGCGGCCAACTCCCGGCTGCGCACCCTGCTCGAGCAGCGGACGGCCGAACGCGGCATCGCGCTGCGGCGTCCGCGGCCCGGACTGTGCACCGACAACGGCGCGATGATGGCTGTGCTCGGCTCCGAGGTGATCAGCCGCGGGCTGCGTCCGTCCAGCCTCGACATCGGCGCCAACTCCGGCCTGCCCGTCTCGACAGTGCTGGTCTGAGCCATGCCGTACGCACCGATCATCGGCGTCCTCGGCTACGTGCTGCACCCGGACGGCGAACGTGCGCTGATGGTGTTCCGCAGTCGCGACGGCGACCTGCACCAGGGCAAGTACAACGGCCTGGGCGGCAAGCTGGAGAACGACGAGGACGTCATCGGCTGCCTGCACCGCGAGCTGATGGAGGAGGCCGGCATCACGGTCACCGCCGAGCGGCTGCGCGGCACCATCTCGTGGCCCGGCTTCGGCGCCGGCGGCGAGGACTGGTTCGGCTTCATCTTCATCGTGGACGCCTTCACCGGCACCGTCCCCGAGCGCAACGACGACGGCCCGCTGGACTGGCTGCCGATCGACCGGCTGCTCGGCAGGGGAGAACCGCTGCCGATGTGGCCCGGCGACCGGCACTTCCTGCAGCTCGTCTTCGACGACGACCCGCGTCCGTTCCACGGCGTGATGCCCTACGTCGACGGAGTCGCAACCGGCTGGAGCTACCGCCGCTGAGCGACCACCGTCCCCGGCGAGGTGGATCAGCGGCGGACGAGGAGTTCCAACAGCATGCCGGCGATCAGCTCGCGGTATTCCTCGACGGTGGCTCCTTCGACGCGAACCACCCGGTCGTAGACCTCGACGGAGGCGATGACGTCGCTCCACTGGGCCAATACGGCGTCCGGGACGTCATCGCGCAGCCAGCCGCGCTCGCGCCAGAGTTGCAGGATGATCAGGTTCTCGGCCCGGATCTGCACGGCGAGTGCGGTGAACTCCTGGGCGAGCGTCTTGTCGGTGCGTGCGGCCTCGGAGAACGCCAGCCACAACCCGTGGGTGGCGGAGTTGACCTGGACGAGGACCCGGGAGGAGATGTCGGCGGCCTCTTCGGGTGAGGAGGCCTGCAGGAACCGGGCACCGACCGGTGTATCGATCAGCGCCTGGCCGGGCTCTCCACCGAAGGAGAGCTGATCGATCGCCGCCTGCAACAACCGCAGCTTGGGGCCGTGCGACTGAACCGTCTCGGTCGAGACGCCGGCTTCGCGGGCGATCTGCGGCAGCGACGTTGCGGCGTAGCCGCGGACGGCGAACAACTCGGCGGCCGCCTGGACCACCCGCGCTCGGGTGGCCGCAGCCTGCTGCTCGCGCAGCTCGGACGAATATCGACGCTTTGCCATATTGATTCCTGTATCACTGTAGTGAATACTCGACTCCTGTATTCGACACTACACCACACAGATGGGGGACCCCGATGACTTCGATCATCTTCGCCAGCGTTCCGATCCACGGACACGTCACACCGCTGCTGCCGCTGGCCGCCGAACTCGTCGCCCGGGGCGACCGGGTCCGGTTCCTGACCGGATCGCGCTTCGCCGCCGTGGTTGCCGCGACCGGTGCCGAGCACGTCTCGCTGCCGGATGAGGCCGACTTCGACGATCGCTTCGTCACCGCACAGTTCCCCGAGCGGGAGCAGTTGTCACCCGTCAAGGCGGTCGCACACGATCTCGAGCACATCTTCGTGCGTCCCGGCGCCGCCCAGTACGCGGCGGTGACCGAACTGCTCGCCCAAGAGCCTGCCGATGTGATCGTGACCGACCCGACCTTCGCCGCCGGCGCCCTGCTGGTCGAGTTGCCGGTGGGTGAGCGTCCGCCGGTCATCGTCGGTGGCGTGCTGCCGCTGAACCTGCCGGCGCCCGACCTGGCACCGTTCGGCATGGGGCTGCCGCCGCTGGGCGGCCTGGCCGGACGGATCCGCAACGGCTTCCTGAACGCGCTCACCGCGCGGCTGTTCGCCCCGGTCAACGCCGCCGGCGCCGAGATCGGACGGCGCGCGCTCCGCCGTGAGCCGCGCATTCCCGTCATGCAGTGGCTGCAGCATGCCGATGCGATCGCCCAGCTCAGCGTCCCGTCGTTCGAGTACCCGCGTCCCGACGATGTCGCCGCGCAGCTGCGGTTCCTCGGCCCGGTGTCGGTCTCCGGCGCCGTCCAGCACGCGCTGCCGGAATGGTGGTCGGAACTGGACGGCACCCGCCCGGTCGTCCACGTCACCCAGGGCACCATCGCCAACACCGACCTGGGCGAGCTGATCCGGCCGACCATTGATGCCTTCGCCGATCGCGAACCCCTGGTCGTGGTCGCCACCGGCGGTGCCTCGGCCGACAGCCTGGGTGCGCTGCCGGGCAACGTCCGGGTCGCCGAGTTCCTGCCCTATGCGGAGTTGCTGCCACGGACGTCGGTGATGGTCACCAACGGTGGCTATGGCGGAGCTCAGTTCGCGCTGCGGCACGGCGTGCCGCTGGTGGTCGCGCCCGGCAAGGAGGACAAGGTCGAGGTGGCCGCCCGGATCGCCTGGTCGGGTGTCGGCGTCAGGCTGCGCCACCAGCGGCCTACCCCGGAAGAGCTGCGCAAGGCGGTCGGACGCGTGCTCGCCGACCCGTCCTACGCGCAGGCCGCGCAGCGGGTCGGTGCCGAGATCGTGGCCTCGCCGGGTGCTGCGGGCTTCGCCCGAGTGGTGGATGAGGCGATCTGCGCGGTCTCGCCGGTCGAGCCCTGCCCTACCGCGTAGTCGCCCGTCGCACCTCCGTCATCCCGGCGGACGCCGGGATCTCCTCCTCGGGCGAGCTGTCCGGTCGCGAGAGCCCGGGATGGCGGCATTAGTGGGTGCCGAGATGAGATCCCGGGATGACGAGAGGGGAGCCCGGGATGACGGACGCGGTGAAGGTTTCGCTCAGCGGCGGTCGAGTTCCGCCCGCATCCCCGCGATCTGATCGGGGGTGACCCGGCAGCAGCCGCCGAGGGCACGGACGCCCGCGTCCGCCCAGGAGCGGGCACTGTCGCCGACTGCCGCACGTCCGGTCCAGTGCCGGGCGCGGGCGTCCCAGTCCTCGCCGCTGTTGGGGTAGAAGATCACCGGACGGCGTCCGCCGACGGCCGCCACCACAGCGGCGGCCTCGCCGGGATCGCAGCAGTTGGCGCCGAGGGCGACCACATTCGGCACCTCGGCCGCGATCGCGAACGCTTCGGACGCCGGTTCGTCGCGCCGGGTGCGGTCGCCGACCGTGGTCAGCGACAGCCAGGCCGGCACCCCCAAGGCGGTGAGCTCGGCGGCCAGCGCCTCGGTCTCGGCCAGTGACGGGATCGTCTCGCAGGCCAGCACGTCGGCCCCGGCCTCGGCCAGGATCTCCAGCCGCGGACGGTGCCAGGCGCGCAACTCGTCCACGCTCAACCCGTAGTCACCGCGATACTCGGAGCCGTCGGCCAGGGTCGCTCCATAGGGGCCGACGGACGCCGCCACCCAGCGCGGGCCGCCGAACGCCTCGGACGCCTCACGCGCCAGCCGGACGCTGCGGCGCAGCGCTTGCCGGGCCGCGGCGGCGGTGTACCCCGCGGCCTCGAAGCCCGACTCGCTGACCTGATAGGACGCCGTCGTCGCCACCTCGGCACCGGCTGCGAAGAAGTCCTCGTGGGTGGCCCGGATCTCGCCCGGATCGGTGAGCAGCAGCCGGGCCGACCACAGCGTGTCGCTCAGATCGTGCCCGCGAGCCTCCAGCCGGGTGGCCAGCCCGCCGTCGAGCAACACGGTCCGGTCGGCCAGTGCGGTGGCGAACGATCCCATGTCGTCACCGTAGTGCAGTCCTCACCTGCGCCTCGGCGATGCGCCGCTCGGCCGGGCGCCCCTCGGAAGGACACCCCGCCGCGCCCCTCGACGGGCGACACAGCTGAAAGGTTCATGAGAACCCCTCGCCGGGGTGCCACGCTCACGACCACTCGACCGTAGGGATGGGTAGCTTTCCGCGCTCAACGAGGAGTACCCATGCGCCGTGCTGTCAGCTGGCTTGTCGCCGTCCTTGCGCTGGCGGCCTGGTCGCCCTCCACGCCGGCCCGGGCCGAGGACGGGCTCGATCCCGTCACCAGCATTCCGCTGCCGAAGATGTACGGCCCGACGAGTCTGGTCGCGGCCAGCCAGGACGTCGTGGTGCGGGCGGTCTGGACGGCCAGCCGGAAGTACGAGTACGAATACTCGCTCGACAACGGGGCCGGCTGGAAGCCCGCGCCGCAGAGCGTGGCCAGCTTCTCGTTGATCGGCTACCGCGGCCTCTTCTACCGGATGAAACTGGACGACGTCGTCGACGGCGGCGAAGACTGCGACTCCGCGAAAGCCGGCGGCTTCGTGATCTGGGACCCGGTCAAGGGAACGACCCGGACGGTGGACGTCACCCCCGAGCAGGGAGCGGTCGTGATCGAGTGCCCCGGTATTGCCGACGCCGTGGCGAATCGGGTGGTGCTGGCCGACGGACGGGTCCTCGACCTCTCCGGCAGCACCGCACGATCGCTCCCGGTCGTCTTCGGCGAGGGGGCACCCGAGAACACCCGCGCGATCGGAATCTCGGCGGACGGCACGACCGTGCTGGGTCGCGGCTCGGTCTGGGACGCCAAGAAGCAAGCCGAGCGCCAGTTCCTGGCGGTCGCCTCCACCGACGGGACGACGGGACGTCCGGCCATGGAGATCCCCGGCCTGATCGGCTCGGCGGTGGCCGCCGACCGGATGCACTACCTGGTCGGGACGAAGTCCAAGCTGGCGATCTGCCGGGCACCGCTGGCCGACCCGACAAAACCCAGCTGCCTGACCCTGCGCAAGGGCGACAGCCGCAACGTCGACGCGACACTCGACGTGTCCCAGGGCGTCGACGAGGTGATCTACCGGGCCCGCCACACCACGCTGTGGCTGCGCAAGGGCAACACGGTGAAGAGGGTGACCACCACCGCGACGATCCGGGCACTGCTGGGAACCGCTTTCCGTGACCCGTCCCGTCCGCTGGTGTACGGCGAGCACGCCGCGAAGGGCGACGTGTACGGCCGGGTGGCTCCGAACGGGAAGGTCGATTGGTCGATCGTCAGCCGCAAGGTGCCCGCCTACCTGGCCTCCCTCGCCGTCACCCCGAACCGGGTGACCGCCATCGACAGCCGTCCGTTCGTGGACGCCTCGCCCTCGCCGCTGTGGTACCGCACCTTCTCGGGGACGACCGTCGGCGCCGAGATCCGGCTGGCCGGCCCGGTGGACAACAGCTGGCGCGTCTACGCCTCCGGCCGGCGTACCGTCGTCGACTGCTGCACCTCGCTGAAGACCGGGTACTACGACGACGCCAAGCGGGTGTTCCACCAGCGGCAGAAGGCCAACGCGAATGGGTTGAGCGGCCCCTACGTGGCGACCGGCGACTACGTCCGGCGATTCGACGGGGTGACCTATCGCACCCTGCGCAACCCCGCCATCTTCGGCAGCCTGGTGGCTACCATCCCCGACCTGGGCCGGACGATCACGGTGCGCGATCTGGCCAAGCCGTCGTCCACACCGATCACGATGACGTTGCCGGCGGGCCCGGAGTATTGGAGCACCGATCTGCTGATGTGGGGCGACTGGATCGGCCTCACCTACTTCGGCGGCCCCGACCACGACCAGATGACCGCGCTGGTTCGGAACTACCGCACGGGCGAATCGCACACGATCTCCGGCCAGGTCAAGGCACTCGGTGACGGCTACGCGCTGATCGCGCGCTACCAGCCCTCGCACACCGAGGACGACGACGTGCGGACGGCGTACGTCTGGAAGTACCGCACCGGCCAGAGCCAGGTGCTTCCGGTGCAGAGCGGCTACGAACTGGCCACCGATGGGGTGGGACAGCTCGCCTGGGCGACCGAAACCACGATCGAGGTGGCGAAGATCCAGGGCGTGGCGACCACCGCACCCCGGCTGCTCGGCGTCCTCGCAGCCTCGTCGTTCAAGGCCGGGAAGACCTGGAAACCGGCCATCGACACCAGCAAGCCGCTCAACGCCGGAACCCTGGAGATCCGCACGTCGAAGGGGAAGCTGGTGCGCAGCGTCGCCACGCAGGCCACCGCGTCGGGTTCACTGCGGAAGGCGACCTGGAACGGCCGCGATGCCAAGGGCAGGAAGGTCGCCGCAGGAACCTACACCTGGACGCTCAAGGCGAGCGCCCGCGACGGCAGCGGCACCGTGACCGACGTGACCGGTCGGGCGGCGGCGACCGGCACGGTGAAGGTCAAGCGGTAGGGAGATCATCGTCGGTTGAGCTTGCCGCGACCGGTACGGGCGGGCTCCTGGGTTTCGCAAGCTCAACCGGCGAGCTGTTCGCCGATCTCGCGGCCGATCTCGGTCAGCATCGTGGCGGTGTCGGTGAAGCAACGGACGGGATCGCGGTCGGCCAGGGCGTACCCGGCGGAGAAGCCCGCTTCCCGCAACTGGTCGGCCGACAGCGTGCAGCGTCCGCTCACCGCGACGACCGGGACGCCGTGCGCGGCGGCCAGCCGTCCCACGCCGACCGGCGTCTTACCGCCCAGGCTCTGGCTGTCGAGGCTGCCCTCGCCGGTGATCACGAGATCGGCGCCGGCCGCCTGGCCGTCGAGGCCGACCAGATCCAGCACCACGTCGACGCCGGG
>RRZT013071320.1_pt1 | contig 12861 bp, 17 predicted proteins | sample 2165551 | NCBI WGS metagenome assembly RRZT01 (sample SAMN10456910, study PRJNA506462) | wastewater metagenome | biome: wastewater; feature: sludge; material: wastewater sludge; isolation source: wastewater sludge with Escherichia coli K12::gfp cells carrying plasmid... | place: USA: Moscow, Idaho... | reverse complement strand
CCTTTCCCTCGTCGATATCGGCGGCAGGGTCGCTGGCAGGATCGGTCCACCGCGCCGTGGTGGTCAGCGTGACCTTGTGGTTGGCGTCGTAATTGGTCGTTGCGCGGGCGATCTGCGCGGCCTCGATTTCATGGCCGAGATCGATGACGTCCAAAACCATGTTGATCGCGCCCACACCCAGATCGATTCCGGGGATCTTTGCGGCTTCTTCTTGATGCTCGACCGGGACCATCCCTTCGAGCGCGTCCTGAACCAGCGCAAGCGGATCGGCGGCATAGCCATACTGGATGCGCTTTTTGTCGGTCCCCGGCGCACGACGGGTGTTCACCTTCCGGAAGCCTTCCTTCCCGAACTTGATCACCTGCATTGAGCGGTTCGGAATGCGCACGCGGGGGAACAGCAGGTGAGAGATGAACTCGGCATTGCGATAGCCGCGTGCATGGGTCGACAGGATCGGGTCGACGACGGCGGCGGTGCGGGTATTGAGGGGTGCCATTCGGGGCTCCTTAGCGGATGATGATGTCGACGAACTCGCCGGCGGCAGCGGCGGTCAGGGCGGTGGCAAAGGCGTTGGCCGGGGTCGCACCTGCCACCTGGACGCCGCCCGCAGCGGCCGAGACCAGCTTTGCACCTGCGGTGATCACACCGGCCGCACGGACGCGGACGGTGCCGATCGCGATGACGGCGGCGTAGTCGCCGATCACGGTATTGGGGTGCTTGGCCACGCCCAGAACCGGTGCATCGGCGGCAGTGATCTTGGCGCCGTTGAAACCGATCAGGTCATAGGCCTCGAACAGCCCGGAGGTCTGGGTGGTAACGGTCAGGGTATCCTGAAAATACTGCATGGTTCCCTCCTGTCAGGATACGGCGCGCACGGCGTCCATGTATTCGGTGCCCGGATGGTGACGCTGGTATTCCAGCGCCTTCTGATGGGTGACGAGGCTGCCCGCATCGACGGCCCGACCGTCGGCCGCGAAGCTGGCGGCCTTGCCCTCACTCCCACCTGCCGGCAGGTCCATCGCACCAAAGCTGATGATCTTGGGCTGGGCCTCGAGCACCTGTTTCAGCGCCGCAGCGGGTGCCACCTTGGCCTCGCCAGCGGCGAAGCTGACCGTTTCCTGTGCGGGCAGCGCGTCGAGGATCGCCACCACCTTGTCGCGCGAGGCTGGCAACAGCTTGCCGTCGGCGACGAGCTTTTCGGAGAAGGCGACATTGTCGGTATGGACCTGCGCGGCCTCGCGTTCGGCAATGCGCTTTTCGCGCTCGGTCAGGTCAGCCTCGCGTGCGGCGAAGGCGGGATCGGGCTGCTGGGTCACAGCGGGCACCTCTTTCTGTTCAGGGTTGGGGGACGGTTTTGCGGGCGGAGTGGCAAAGGCGCGATGCGGAGCATCGTCGACCTCGGACAGCCATTCGATCTGCCAGGACGGCAGAACCTTGTCGGCATCCTCGAGTCCGAAGCGGTCGATGAAGAAATCGCGCATCTTGCGAAACAGCGAGGCGGCCTCCTCGATCGCACCGAAGGACGCCTCGAAGGTCACGCCGGGTTCGACCGAAAATTGCGCGTTCTTCAGGCCAGGGACTGCCGGCGCGGCTGCGCCCAGGAAGCCCACATGCTTGGGGTACCAGGTACCGGGCACCGGGTTGTGCCCCTGCTTGGGAGAAAAATAGGACATCGAGACTTTGCGGAAGCGGCCGGCCCGAACCATTTCGGCAAAGGCCGGGTCGATATCGCCCACTGTGGCGAACAGGCGCTCTGCTTCGCTGTCATAGTCGAATTTCTCGACCCAGCCGTAGGCGGGGGCATCGGTGCCGGGGTGACCCACAACGATCGGCGCCGGTGCGGTACTGGCGTCATAGGCGTCAGCAACGGCGCGCAGGTCCGCTGCCGAGAAGACGATCGGCTCGCCCTCCATGGGGGTGAAGGTGCCGGGGCGGAAGACCTCGATACGGGCGGTCAGCGATTTGGCGGTGTCAGCGGTCATGGCTCATCCGGGTTGTTCTCCGGAAGGTTTAGCCGACCCCAAAATGCAAAAAGCCCGGAACACTGTTCCGGGCCGAATGGTTCGGTTGCCGAGGGCAATCATGCCCCGGATGTCACCCCCGATCAACGGTTTTGCGAACGCGCACCTCCGACCGAGGCCAGACATGCGCCTGGGAGCGATCCTAACAGGGGGCTAACAGGCCTTTCGGCGCTCGAACGGGCCGATGGGCATGTGGGACGAGGATGCCGCTCTACGGGCCGATTTTCCGGGGGCCATGTTCACAGGCCCAGCCACCGCCCTGCGGCCTCGAAAATATCCGCCTGATCCTCGGTCGAGATGCCAAGATAGGGCCGCGCTGGAATGGTGACCTTGTGCGCCTTCCGGTCGACGGTCTGGGTGGCGATGGCCTTCGCGTTCTTCTTTGCGAAACGTCGACCAGCTCCGGTCTTGGCCTTTCGAAAGCGCAGTTCCTGTTTGCGGGCGGGCATGTCGATGGTCCCGCCGAGCTGGTGGATGGCGGCGTAATCTTCGAGGACCGAACCCACGCGCACCGAATCGTCGCCGGCCTCGAAACGGATAGATCCTGCCAGGGCGCCGGTCTCGCGCAGGATGGAAATGGCCGAACGCCGGCGCCGCGTACGGCCTTTGATGGTCGCGGGCTTCAGCGGAGCCCATGCGGCACCTGTCGGATCCTTCTGGGTCCGAAAACGCGCTCTGGTCGAATCGGCGAGCAACTGCCCCACCTCGGCGTGGAACGCCCTGCGTTGATCGATGCGGGCGATCAGGTCGTCGAGGCGATCGCGTGCTTCCGCGTCGTGAAGCTGTACGTCAAAGCTGATGGCGGACATTGTTGAAATTTCCCGTTCAGTTCGCTATATTTGTCTTGTTGGCAGGACGTGGCGGCGATGGCCCTGGTAGGACTGCTGACGATGACGGCCGGATCGCCCCGGCCGTCATTTTCGTTTCCACAGCAACTTTCCGCCGCGCCGACGGTCCAAGAGCTTCAGGTCCGGCTGGCCGTTCTTTTTCGACGGGTCGTAAATGGTGACCGGCTCCCACCATTTACGCCCGATCTCAAGTGCCGCCATGATCCCCAATTGCGGATCGACCCGGATATAGCGCCGGTCCACCAGCAGCTCCTCAACCGTCCGGTCGATGGGATCTGGCTTGCCAGCAACGCCGATCCAGATTTCGTCCGGGTCCAGCAGGGTTTCCGCCATGAGCGGTGTCAGGATCGAGCGGCCGCGCTTGTCGACCTTCCACGAGCCATCCCGCGCCCGGAAGAATTCCTCCGAGATCGGGATGCGCGTGCCGGCGGCATCCTGCCACAGAACGGCGCGGCCAAGATCCGCCCCGAAGGGCTGAAGGAAGGCGCGGACATAGTCCTCGGGGGCCAGCCCGGTGGCCAGCGGGACGGCGGTGAACGGGCGGGCAAGCGCCAACAAGTCAGGCAGCGGCTGAGGCGTGTCGATGATCACCTTATGCCGATCAGGCTGAAGGGTCCCACCGCCTTCATCAATCAGCGCCGACGGGACCAGCCCGCGCTCCCAAAGATCGCCGGGCATGTAATCCCAGCCAAAGCCCGTGCCTTCGGGCAGCTGGACGGTCTCGCCGCTGGCCTCATGCGTATAAGGTTCGCGGACGATCTCAGGCGCCTCATCCGGTCCGGATTTACCCAAGCGCTTCAGCTGCGCCATCGACAGGGCGCGAACCCCGCAGCTGCATTTCCAGTCATTGGGCGGAAAATAGATGTCCCACCAAGGATCGTCCCAACGCAGAACCATCCCGTCCCAAGCGACATGCAGTTCGCGCGGGTTCAGCGGGACGCGGGTTTCTGCGTGGATGTATTGCCAATAGGGCATGGCCTTGACCATGTCCGGATCGCGCATCTGCCGCAGGCGACCGGCCATGTGGCTGGTGCGGACATTGGTCTCGAAGATGGTGCGGATCCGCCATTCGCGACCGCCATTGTAGGACCAGCCGTATTTCTCGACGAGGCGGTCGAACTCGCCCGCGAAAGTCTTGATGTCATAGGTCCGGGCGCCCTCGATTATGGCAGCCTGGAACTCCTCGAGCATCGCGATGTCAGTGACGCCGGCGACGGTGAAGGCGCGATCGTGCTCGCCCAGCATCGCGTCGGTCCAGACCCGCGTGGGTTTCGGGCGCTTTTGGGTCAGGAAGTCGATCTGTTCGCGGAATTCGCCCGCGCCGAGGTCGTATTCCGCGAAACTTGCACCGGGCGGAGCGGCGAATTCGGTGAAGCCCGCAGCTTCAGCATTTGCGAACACCGCCTCGCGGCCTTCCAGGGCCGCCAGCTCGAGCACATGGGACAGCAGCGTCCCCATCGCATCGGGCGTCCAACGAGCGCCCAGCTCCAGCAGCGCACGACTGGCAGCATCGAAGTCCTCGGCCGAGGTGATGGCCGTGCGGATCGCTTCGATCCGGCGGTTGAAATGCGCCTCGGCCGCCGCAACCGCCGCCTTCGTCAGCCGCTCGATCGGCCCGCCCGCTTCAGCGAAGCAGACATGGCCGTGCGTCAGCGTTTTTTTTTGCGCCGGGCGGCCGAGAAGGCGGCGGGCTGATCGACGGCAAACGGATCGGCCTCGGCCTCGCCCCCGAAGGCATGACGGGCGGCGACCAGGGCGTCGATGGTCCTGTCAGACAGCTGGTCGGTGATCTCGAAGCTGACGATATATTCTCGGGCGATATCATCATCCTCGAAGCTTGCAGCCGCCTTGACGATGGCGCGCAGGGCCTTGTCGGTGGCCTCGGCTGCGCCCGCCTTGGCCGTCCGGGTTTCAGCCTCGGCCTTTTCGTTCGAAGGCCGGGTGCGCCAGACCGATGGCACCGCTGCACCGGGCATATTGTAATCGACGATCCAGCACAGCAGCTGCTCGCGCAGGGTGTCGGCCAGCATGTCGCCGTCGCTGTCGATCAGGATCGACAGCATCTCCTGATGCACCTCGCCCAGGGCGCGATTGCCGCCAGCATCGCCAACCTGCGTGGTCAGCGTCTCGCCGGTGACGCAAATCGAGATTTGCCGATCCCAATAGGCCAGCCATTGCTCATAGGTCACACTGCCCGAGCGTGTGGCCTCCAGCAGATCAACATCCGTCCCGATCGGCACGGTGATGGCCGAGGAGGTCACGGCGGCGGCGAGGTTGTTCAGGAGCTTGGCCTGCTCGTCACTCGGCATGCCGTAGGGCACCTTGCCGATGATAGTCGGGCCGGCGAATTTTTCGAGGAAATGCAGCCAGAAACTGACACCCTCGCGCTTGAACAGCACCGCCCAGAACAGCCGGCTGCCGAGCCCGAGGCCGTAGGGGTTGTTGCCCTTCACCCCAAAGCGGTGGGTGATGAACTTGCGCTCGGGCAGCTCGATCCCGTCGCGCATGGCCGCCCAGGTCAAAAGACGTGGCTGCCAGTCGTGATCAAAGGCGAAGCGGCGCTGATCATGCGCCCGGATCTCGGTCGGCACGATGCGATTGCCGTCACGCGCCCAGACCACCTCGCTGACCGCAAAGCCCTTCAGCATGGCGTCCAGCAGGTCTTCGCAGATCCGGTCGAAAGGCAGCGCCGTCAGGATATCGCGGACCAGATCGGCTGCGTCCTTGTCGATCGGGCGATCCCCGCCCGGCTCGACCTCCCAGGCGCGCGAGGTCAGGCCCTTCTTTCGCTTTTGCAGCATGGCGAATGCGTGGGTGTCGCGTTCGATCTCGTCATAGATCGCCAGCCCCTTGCCGCCGCCCTGCTGGATCAGGGTGTCATCGGCATGCGTCAGCACGCCCGAATAGAACGGGATGGTGATGTCGTTCTTCGCATCGGCGATCAGCGTCCGCGATACGGCCGGCAGGTTCTGGCGGCTGGCCAGAAAGGATGCCCCGGCAGGCTGCGCCGGGCCAGATTTGTGCTTGGTCTTACGGCGGCTCATGTCAGATTCCTGTGGTTCCAAGCCGTCAAGGCGGCTTCAAGCTGATTGTCATGGCAGCAGATGATCAGGCCGCTGCCCCGGCAGGTTGACCCTTCTTGGCAGAGGAAGTTCACCAGCCCCGAAGGCAGCCGCTGCAATTGCACCGCCATGCCGCAAAACGGGCAAGGTGCGGGCTCGGGATCCGGCGCGACATTCATCACCGCGCACCTCCCAACCGATACCCACCCAACCGACCAACTGAAGCCGACGACGACGCCGTCTGGATCTGCCCGGCGCTGCCGCCCTGACCGCCGCCATAGATCAGGGTGTTCTGCCAGAGCATGTCGAGGCAGTCCGGCCCGTCATCGTGATCGGCATTCGGCCATTGCTGCAGCTGCTCGATCAGCGTCGTATGGGCGGTGCTGAAGCGGATCAGCCCGGCGGCGACCGGTGGCTGAAGGCGCTCGATGCGCAGGTTCTTGTCCGCCGAGGGGATGATCGGAATGGCCGAGATGCCCACTCCCTGCTTTGCCGCCTCGGTCATCAAGTTGGTGCGCAGGAACTCCTGGAACTGGACCGATTCGACGAACCACAACAGCGCCCGGTATTCGCGCTGCAGGGCGATGGTGTCGGCAATGATGATGTCGGGCAGTCGGCGGCGGATCGAGGCCTCGACCACATCCATGGTGCCGGTCAGCCGGTCCCAGCCGCCGATCAGGATGGCAGACGGGTCGCTCCCCTTTCCCTTCTTGCCTTTCTTGCCAAGCGACGGGTCGATGGCCCCGAAGTAGATCCACTCCCGCAGCGGCTGGACCCAATAAGTCAGATCGCCGAAGGGGTTGCCCTCGCTGATCGGGGTGTTCTGGTATTCGGTCTGGAATGCCGCCTTATCGGCCGCGCGTTCCAGCATCAGGAAGACCAGCGGCTGCACAGACGGCCAGTTGATTACCGCGCCCGCATCCATATCGGCACGATTGGCCGTGTAGAAGGTACGCGCGTCTTCCTCGCCGTCGTTGTGATAGATCTCCTCGAACCGCTCCCACAGGTCCATGCGGTCAGGGAACTGGATGACCGCCTGGAACTTGGTGACGTTCCACGCCGGGGCCTTGGATGCTCTCACGATCACCGCGTCGAAATGCAGCACGGTGCCAACCCAGATCACGTCCATGCTGCCGTCGGGTGGACCGACCTTCAGCGCGGCCCGGTAGATCCAGTTCCACAGTTTCTGACGCTGGTCCGGCGAACGAACGGCTTCGTCGTTCTCGATGTCGTCCAAGAACAGCAGGTCTGGCCGATAAGGGCCATGGCGCCGGCCACGGATCTTCTTGCCCGCGCCCAGCCCCTCGACCCGGATGTTGTTGCGGGTGACGATCTCGCCCTCACGCCAGACGCGGCCCTGGCCGCAAGCCTTGGGGAAGTCGTTCTGCAAACGGATATTGGTGACCAGCTCGGCCTTGATCGCCTCGATCAGCAGTGCGGCCTGTTCGTAGACGTCGCAGACTTCGATGATGTAGCGCTTCAGCCCCAGCATCATGCAGTAGAGCGCGAAACCCAGCGACAGGTGGGTGGATTTCGAGGCCCCGCGCGGGGCGATGAACAGGTCTCGCACACCCTTTTCGGAGGTCAGGATCTCCGGCACCCGTGCGAAGATGTGCTGGTGAAACAGGCTGTGTTCGCCCTTCACGTAATGCGGCAGATAGGTTTCCATGAAATATTGGAAACCGTCATCTTCCTTCACGCGGGCAAGCCGGGCCTTCTTCGCCGCCGGATCGGGCGAGAAGGCTTCGACGTTCAATTCGATATAGCGCGAGAACTCAGAAGCCATCTCCGCGATCTTCTCGCGGAAATCCTTGCGGCTGATCGCGGCCTTCAGCTTCGGCCGCGCGCTCATGTCGTGAAGATCTCGGCCAGACGTTCACCGAAGGGCTCAATGATCTCGAGGATCGCCGCCGAATGATGCGGGAAATTCTCGCGGACAAAGTCCAGAAGCTTCGCCATCACGTCCTGCGCCACGCCCAGCTCCGACACCTTGGGCGCGAAGCGCTTGGCGCTGGCGGCCATCTTGGTCATTGCGTCCGAGATCGAGACCAGCATGTCGACCTTTTCCTTGGTCGTGTGCTGGCCTTCCTTGATCTCGTCCAAGATCGCCTGCGCCTGGATCATGAAGTCTTCGACCACCGAAGACACCACGACCTCAACGCCTTCACCGGCGATGACATGAGCGGTGCGGGCCTTGTCCCAATCGTCGCCTTGCTCCTTGGCGGCCTTCTTCCAGCGCCCAACGGTCGCCTCGCTGACACCGTAGGCGGCGGCGATCGTCGATTGCATCATGCGGCGGTAGATATAGTCCGAGCGGGCTTTGCGGCGGATTTCAGCGCGGTCAACCGACATTGAAGCCTCCCCGAATCAGAAAGCCCACCACCCCGGCAAGGATGCCGCCGATGATCAACTTGTTCGCCCAGCCAATCCCATCCTCGATCTTCGTAAGGGATTTCTGGATGTTTTCCGCGCGCTCGGCCGAAACCGCCTGCTGGGTTTCCAGCTGGCGGATGCGGCCATCGTGACCGTCCAGGCGGCCCTCTTGGGATTTCAGGCGGTGATCTTGGGCATCCAGGCGGCGGTGCACCTGAAGCATCTGGTCCTGGGCGTGGTCGGTCACGATGACCCCTTCTGCTCTTCTTGTTGGGCCGTCAGGCCGTCTTGCCGGTGCGGTAATCTTCGACGCGTGCCTGACCAGCACGCCAGGATTGCCACGCGACGAATGCGCCAGCGGCGAGGATCACGCCTCCGGTGATCAGGCCATGCTCAGCGAACACGCGCTGCATCACGTCGGCTTGCCCGGTGACCTCATCGATAATGGCCACCAGGCCGCCGCCGCCCAGAACGGCACCAACGGCCACATTGCGCTGCGCCGCCTTGGCGATCCGGCTACCGGCCGAGGCGAGTTCCGACAGCGAAGCGAAGGCGCGGGCTTCCGACACCGGCCGAGGTTTCGCCCAGGCCATTGCCTCGCGACTCGCTTTGCCGAACTTCCCATCGGTTTCGAGATGATTGTCAGCCTGGAAGGCCAACACCGCCGCCCGCGTCCGCTCGCCAAAATCGCTGTCGATGTTGCCGGTGAAATAGCCGAGGCGGGTCAGCGACTGCTGAAGATCACGGACCAGGCCGCCCTTCGAGCCGAACTTAAGCGTGACCGTCGTGGTGGGCAGAACCTCAATACCGGCGGCGTCATTCTGAATCGTCGGAATCGGGGCCGTATCCTGCGCGCGCAACGGCACCATGTTGCCTTTATCGTTGAGGTTCAGCACGTGCTTGTAATCAAAGACCGGGCAGGCCCTGTTCGCCACTTCGCAATGACCGTGGAAGGTCACCTCGTAGCCGTATGCGCGGTTGATCTGGTGGCAAAGCGCACGCAGCGTCTCGAACTGGGCCTCGGTGAACTTGTCCTTGTCCAGGCCATGCAGGCAGATGGCGATGGTGCCGGCATTGTGGTTTTCCTGGGCGGCTGGCGTCTTTTCCAGATCGCGGCCCAGCTCGAGCACGCCGTCCTTGCGGATGAAATAGTGGTAGCCGATGCCAGCCCAACCCTTTTCGCGGTGCCAGCGGTCAATGACAGCGGCGCTGTCGTGGGCGGGATTGTCCGACGCCGAGCAATGGATAAACACGCGGCGCACCGGACGGGTGGGTTTCTGAAATTGATAGGTCACGGGGATCCTCGATCGAAGGGTTCAATCGGGATATGCCCGGTGGGCGACGCCCAAGCGCCCGGAACAGTGTTCCGGGCCTAGTCGAACAGGGACATTTGGCTGTCGTCCGGTCGCTGGTTCGTCAGCCGTCGCACATAGCGCTGCGAAATGCGCAGTGCCCGAGCGATCTCGGCGCGGGTCATGCCGCGCGCTTCCAGCTTGCGCACCTCGGCCAGCATCGAGCGTGCCGGGCGCGCGTGGGGGACGTAGATCTGCTGCCCGCCCAGAAACTCACATAGCGCATAACCATCCTCTTCACCAAGAGCCTTGATGACAGGGTGGTCAGCACGCGGGTGGGTCGGGAATTTGACCTCCAGCCCCCCGAAATTCTGGATCAGTGAAAGCGCCACCTGCAGGCCGAGCGTCTCCGCCACATCGACAAGCGATGCGGGTAGATCGTCGATCCGGGCGGGCAGCTGCGTCATCAGGCACCCGCCTTCGCGCGCGCTTCCATCTCCTTCAGCGCCTTGATGATGGGCGTGGCCTGCTGATGGGTCAGCAGGTCGGGATCGACCGCGATCTTGTCGTCGCCATGGGCGATGAAGCGCTTGCAGAAAGCGCGCAAGGCCTCGCGGGAGCCATTCTCGACCGCACCCAGCTTGTGGCAGCTATTCCACAGCGCGTGGATCAGCCGGATATACGGCTTGGTCGAAGGCGGCAGGGTCTTGCCTTTCGTTTTGATCCGAAACCCCAGGCGCTTCAGCTCGTCGATGACCTCGATCTTTTGACGCTCCGACATCAGGCGCAGCGAGGCGACATTGGTCACCCGCAGCAGCAGCGCCCGGTAATCGTCTTCGTCCAGGCCGAGCTGGCCCTTGGCGACGTTGATGATGGCGGTGTGGTTCATTTTGCGAACATCACCTCGACAAAATCGCCCAGAAGTCCTTCCGAACCGCTGTCAGGATGCGCGACGTCGAGCAGGAACGACCTTCTTGCATCGTGCCCCGGCCAACGCTCGACCGCCGACGCATTCGGGACATGGGGCGTCCATCGCGTCATCTTCTTGCATTGGTCGCCGCCAATTGGCGTTTGGTAGCGGTAGAAGGCATGCGCGGCATAGCCGGCGCGTTGTGGACTCGGCAGATGATCACTCATTTGCTGCACCTCGCGCAGGTATCCGGGTTGGAGATAGAGGGCATGAACTCGCGGGCGCATAGCTTGCAGGGCTGCGGCCCGGCTTCGGCGATATGCTTCTGAAGGCTGCGCCTCCAGTTCGCCCATTTGGCCCGCAGCTGCATCATGCTGACCGGATAGTCCTTGGCGACATCGACGATCTTCTCGCCGTTCTGGATGCGGGCAAGCGCCGTCTGCGTGTCTTCCAGCGACATCGGCCAATAGCTGCTTTGGCTGATCTGCGCCGCCATGCGGGGCTTTTCAGCAACTGCAGGCACCTTGCCCGGCTTGCGGAGCGCTGGCAGTTTCGCCGATTTTTCCGCCATCGCGGCGGGCTTCGCACCAGCCGTGCCCGCGATCTCGTCAAGATCCGCGTCGGTTGCGATATGCACGTCGCGCATCGCGCGAACAAAGCTCTCGGGGCAATCATCGGGCAGTTCCGGCTGGTCCGCGCGCAAAAGGGCACAGATCCGCTCAGCGGTTTCGCGTTCGGGAAAGACCCCGACCAGGATCGGTCGGGACAGAATGATTTCGACCTGCCCGTCAGACCGGTCTCTCAGATCATAGCTCATGGGCACCTCGGCTGCTCGTCAGGACCGGACCACCACGGCCGGCCGACCGCGCCCCGGCAACGCCGGGACGGGTTTCGCATGAGGGTCAGGCGGCTTTCGCCTTGCTGGGCTTGAAGGACAGCGCGCGGCGTTCGCCGATCTCGATCGGCTCGCCGGTCAGCATGTTGCGACCCGTGCGCGGCTTCCGGACCTTTTCGACGAACTTGCCAAAGCCGGGGATGTTGACGACCTTGCCGCCTGCAGTTTCCTCCCGGATGACCGCGAAGGTCGCCGTCAGGATTTCCTCGGCCTGTGATTTACTGACAGCGCAGGTGTCGGCGACGGCACGCACCAGTTCGGTTTTGCTATAGGTGATCATATCTGCTCCTTGGGGTTTCAGGCCTGCACAGCGCAGGCGGGGTCATGCGTCCGGGGCGGGTTCATCAGCCCCAGCTGCGCATAGTGGTCGACGCGCGACAGCCAGAGGTCGCGCGCGCCGCGCCAATCGTGCGGGGCTGGCAGGTCCTGGAGGATCGAATGCGCGCGATCGAGATCGTCTTCATCGTTGGGATCAAAGAGCATGGGCTCGGCACCGAGGAAGCGGATGGCCTCGGCCTGCAATGCGATCCGATCCGCTCGGCGCAGCGCATAGGCGACCGATAGCACGGCAACGCTCCAAGCGGCGCCAATGGCCCGATCCAGCCGCCCCTTTGCCTGCGCGATGCATTCGTGGATGTCGGGATTTCCACTGACCGTTGCGATGAAATCGACCGCAGGCGAGGTGATGTCACCGATGATCGCCTCATGGGCATCATGCAGCAGCGCCCAAGGGCGCAAATCGGGCGGGCACAGGCTTTCGACGAGCACCGAATGCATGGCAACCGACCAGGGCTCGGGCGTGCGCCCCGAAAAACGGTTGGTCTTGGCGAGCGCGTCGGCCAACACCTCGGCCGAGAGATCGGCCGGCTGCAGCTCCAGCAGGTTGATGGTGTTACCGCCAGCGGTCCAGAACGGGATGGTCATTGCCCAAGCCCTCCCATCTGCACGCCCATATGGACCCAAAGAAGAGCCTGAAGCACTTGCGCCAGGACCGCCGCAAGCAGGGCAGCAATCGGGCCAAACGGCGCTGACACGCGACCGTCGAATGATGCGCCGGCGCTGACAGCGGCCGCAAAGCTGACGCCCATCAACAGCGGCGGGGCGAGATAGGTGAGCGCCCCCATTATGGCTTCTCTTCCAGGTCGGTTTCGAACGGTTCGACGATGAAATCCTCGCCGTCCGAACCAATGGTCACGCCCTTGATCGCGCCCGCCGTGGCGCGATCCTCCAGCATCGCCTCTTTGTTGATTTCTTCCTTCGTACGGATGAACTTCTTGGTAAGGCGGGCAGTCTTGATTGCGTCGATGACATCATCCACGCCTCGGATCGAAACCTTTGCCGGGCGGTTGCGCCAGGACACCTCGCCGGTCGCAAAGCGGTGATATTTCACCTTGCCACCGCCGGTCAGGCGATCACGGTTAACCTCGCAGAACATCTTGAGGCCTTCAGTCTTGGCCACT
>RRZT012830171.1_pt1 | contig 12861 bp, 10 predicted proteins | sample 2165551 | NCBI WGS metagenome assembly RRZT01 (sample SAMN10456910, study PRJNA506462) | wastewater metagenome | biome: wastewater; feature: sludge; material: wastewater sludge; isolation source: wastewater sludge with Escherichia coli K12::gfp cells carrying plasmid... | place: USA: Moscow, Idaho... | reverse complement strand
TGCGGCCAGTTTCTACGTCTGTTCGGGCGGCATCCAGGGCCGTTTTGCCCGCCAACTCGACATCACACTCGACGATGGCAACCCCCTAACCGGCGCCCTGCGCGTCATTACCGACGGCGTGGCCAACGTTGCCGATGCGACCCCTATAGTCGCAGCTAATGACGGCCAACTGTACACCGTCTGCATCGCCTACTAAATTTGCCTCACTCCGACGAAGAAGCCTCCTCCGCGGAGGCTTCTTCCGTTTACCCGCCCGGGAAACTCAACCCTTGAGCAACCTCGCCTCAGCCCGCGCCAGCGCTGCGGGTGGCCCCAGCAGCACGACGACGTCGCCGGCCTCGAAGAACGATTCGATGGTCGGCTCGAGCATGCGGATTGAGTGGCGGCGAATGCCGGTAACGTCGACGCCGAGGGTGCCGAGATCGACTTCGCCCAGCGTACGGCCGACGGCGTAAGCGCCTTCGGCGAGCGAAACCGTGAGCAGGCGCGGCTCTTCGGCGTCATAGGCGTGCTCCTCGTGGTCGCTCGGCCCGTGGAAGAAGCCGCGCAAGGTGCGGTAGCGCCCTTCGCGCGTCTGGCGCACGCGTTTGAGCACCCGATTGATCGGCACCCCGGCGTGGATCAAGGCGTGCGAGGCGAGCATCATCGCCGCCTCCAGCGTCTCGGGCACCACCTCGGCCGCGCCGGCGCGCTGCAAACGCTCGAAATCCTTTTCATCCACCGTGCGCACCACCACCGGCAGGCCGGGCGCAAGTTCGCGCGCGTGCTGCAGGATGCGTTCGGCGGCATGCGTGTCGAGGAAGGTGACGATCAGCACGCTGGCGCGCGCAACGCCGGCAGCGGCCAGCATTTCGCGTTGGGTGGCGTTGCCGTAGACGACGTTCTCGCCCGCCGCGACGGCAGCACGGACGTGTTCGGGATCGAGGTCGAGCGCCACGTAATCGATGCCCTCGCCGGCCATGAAGCGGGCAAGATTCTGGCCGCTGCGGCCGTAACCGCAGATCACCGCATGCTTTTCGACGCCGAACGAGCGTGCGGCAAGGTTGGTCAGCTGCAGCGAGCGCAGCATCCACTCGCCGGCGGCAAAGCGAAGCACGATGCGATCGCTGTAATGGACGATGATCGGCGCCACCAGTACCGAGATGACCAGTGCTGCCAGCACGGCTTGCACGATGCTCGGCGAGGCGAGCCGGGCCTGCCAAATCTCGGAGAGCAGGACGAAACCGAACTCGCCGCCGGCGCACAGCCACAGGCCGCTGCGCAGGGCGTTGCCGGGGCTCGAACCGAACAGGCGCGAAAGGCCGAGGACCAGGGCGAACTTGACCCCGAGGAGGGCCAGCAGCACGCCGATGACGATGAAAAAGTTGGCCAGCACCAGACGGATGTCGAGCAGCATGCCGACGGTGACGAAGAACAAGCCGAGCAGGATGTCGCGGAAGGGCAGGATGTCCTCCTCGACCTGGTGCCGGTATTCGGTTTCCGAGATCAGCATGCCGGCGAGAAAGGCACCGAGCGCCAGCGACAGCCCGGCGGCCTCGCTCAGCCAGGCCAGCGCGAGGGTGACGAGCAGCACGTTGAGCATGAACAGCTCGGCCGACTTGCCGCCGGCGACGAAGAAGAACCAGCGGCTCATCAGGCGCTTGCCGAAGAACAGCACCACAGTCAGCAAAAGCACGGCCTTGACGCTGGCCAGCCCGAGCATGAGCGCCAGCTTCTCGGGCGGCTGGGCGAAGGCCGGGATCAGCACCAGTAGCGGGACCACCGCGAGGTCCTGGAAGAGCAGCACGCCGACCACCTCGCGCCCGTGCGGCGCGTCGAATTCGAGACGGTCGCCCAGCAGCTTGACGAGCACCGCGGTCGATGACATCGCCAGCGCCCCGCCGAGGGCCACGCCGGCCTGCCAGCTCAGCCCCGTGAGCAACGCCAGCCCCAGCGCCACGCCGATCGCAGTCAGCACCTGCAGCAGCCCGAGCCCGAAGACGATGCGCTTCATCGCGTACAAACGCGGCAAGGAAAACTCGAGGCCGATGGTGAACATCAGGAAGACGATGCCGAACTCGGCCAGATGGCGGATGCCGGCGGTGTCGTCGACAAGGTGCAGGACGTGCGGACCGAGCAGGATGCCGACCAGCAGGTAGCCGAGGATCGACGGCATGCCGATGCGGCGCAACATGACGACGGCAAACACCGAGGCGGCGAGCAGCAGGAGGATGGCGGGCAGGGAATCCATTCTGGCTTGACCAGCAAAAAGGCTCGGAGTTCGTCTACAGGCAGCGCCCCGCCGCCGGGCCGGCGCAGGTGGGGCTTCTGCTATACTTCCGCCCGATCATAACCGCAAGCCGTCCATGAACCAAATCCAGCCCTCCCCGCAGGCCCTCGATCTGGCGCGCCAGGTGCTGCGCATCGAGGCCGACGCCATCCTGGCCCTCGGCGAGCGCCTCAACGGCGCCTTCCTCGACGCCGTCGGCCTGATCCTCGCCGGCCGCGGCCGCGTCATCGTCAGCGGCATCGGCAAGTCCGGCCACATCGGGCGCAAGATCGCCTCGACGCTGGCCAGCACGGGAACGCCAGCCTTCTTCGTGCATCCGGCCGAAGCCAGTCACGGCGACCTCGGCATGATCACGCCCGACGACGTGGTGATCGCCATCTCCAACTCCGGCGAGAGTATGGAGATCCTCAATATCCTGCCCTCGATCAAGCGTCAGGGCGCCAAGCTGATCGCCATCACCGGCCGGCCGCACTCGACGCTGGCGCGCGACGCCGACGTCCATCTCGACGCCGCCGTGGCGCAGGAAGCCTGCCCGCTCAACCTGGCACCGACGGCCAGCACCACGGCCGTGCTCGCGCTCGGCGACGCGCTCGCCGTCGCCCTGCTCGACGCGCGCGGCTTCGGCGCCGAAGACTTCGCCCGTTCGCACCCCGGCGGCGCGCTCGGCCGCCGCCTGCTGGTGCGCATGCGCGACGTGATGCGCCAGGGTGACGCCCTGCCGGTCGTCGCGCCCGAAGTCACGGTCGCGGAAGCGACGCGCGAGATTTCGCGCGGCGGCATCGGCATCGCCATCGTCGTCGATGGCTGCGGCCACGTCATCGGCGTGTTCACCGACGGTGACCTGCGCCGCACCATCGTCAGCGGCCGCGACCTCGCCACGCTGGCCGTCGCCGACGCGATGACCCGCTCGCCGCGCACGATCAGCGCCGACAAGCTCACTGCCGAAGCCTTCGAGATGATGGAGAAGCACCGCATCAACCAGCTACCGGTCATCGACGCCGACGGGCTGCTGGTCGGGGTGCTCAACATGCACGATCTCTTCCGTGCCAAGGTCGTCTGATGAGTAACGCCAACGACACCCGCGCCCGTGCCGCCCGCCTGCGGCTGATGGCCTTTGACGTCGACGGCGTGATGACCGACGGCGGCCTGACCTACGCCGACGACGGCAGCGAAAGCAAGACCTTCAACGTGCGCGACGGCCTCGGGCTCAAGCTCCTTCAGGACGCCGGCATCGAGGTTGCGGTGATTACCGGCCGCCAGTCGCCGTGCGTCGCCGCGCGCATGGACAACCTCGGCATCGCCCACCTGCAGCAAGGCATCGGCGACAAGCTCGCCTCCATGCAGGCCCTGCTTGACCGCCTCGGCATCGCCGCCGAAGAGGCCGGCTACATGGGCGACGACCTGATCGACCTGCGCGTCATGGCCGCCTGTGGCTTCTCGGCGACGCCGTCCGACGGCCACCGTCTCGCCCGCCAGCACGCCCGCTTCGTCTGCAGCCAGAGCGGCGGCCACGGGGCCGTGCGCGAGGTGTGCGAATTCATCCTTGCCGCGCAAGGCAAGCTCGACGCGGCGCTGGCACCCTATCTGCCGGCGCTGCCGCCGCGATGAAGCGCCACTTCGACGCGCAGAACCTGAGCAGCGCGCTCTTCCCGCTGCTGCTTCTGCTGGCGCTGATCGGCCTCACCTACTGGCTGCGCCTGGCCACCGAATTGCCATCGCCGCAGCGCGACGGCAAGCACCGTCACGACCCCGACTACATCGTCTACGACGGCACGCTGCGTAAGATCGACGCCACGGGAGCGCTCAAATACACGCTCACGGCCAAGGAAATCGTGCACTTCCCGGACGACGACTCGACCGAGATGAAAGCGCCGAACTTCGTCCAGTACAACCCGAGCAAGCCGACGATGCGCATGAAGGCCGATTTCGGGCGCATGAGCCGCGACGGCGAGCAGGTCGACCTCTACGACAACGTGCGCCTGCATCGCGCCGCAACGGCCAAGGATCCGGAGACGATCGGCACCACCACCCAGCTCACCATCCTGCCCGACGAAGAGAAAGCCTACACGCGCGAGCCGGTGCTGATCACCCAGGGCAAGTCGATGATCAAGGGCGTCGGCCTGCAGGTCGACGGCCGCAAGCAGACCTACCTGCTCGAATCGCGGGCCAGCGCGGTCATTGAAAGCAAACACGCCAGAAAACAGCCATGACGCCGACCTCCACCTTCCTGCGCCCCCTGGCCGCCGCCCTGTTGCTCGCTTCACTGGCCGCGCCGGCCTACGCCGAAAAAGCCGACCGCGAAAAGCCGATCAACCTCGAGGCTGATCGCATGAGCATGGACGACATCAACAAGGTCCAGGTCTACGAAGGCAACGTCATCCTCACCCAGGGCACGCTGCAGATCCGCACCGCCAAGCTGGTCGTCACCCAGGATGCTGACGGTTTCCAGAAGGGTGTCGCCACCGGCGGCGAGAACGGCCTCGCACGCTTCCGCCAGAAGCGCGAGGGCAAGGACGAATGGATCGACGGCGAAGCCGAGCGCATCGAACACGACGCGCGCGAGGACACCACCCAGTTCTTCATTCGCGGCTGGGTGCGTAGCGGGCTCGACGAAGTGCGCGGCCACTACATCTCGTACAACGCCCTGAGCGAGAAGTACCTCGTCACCAACGGCCGCGGTGAGAGCAAGGCCGCCGTGGGCGCGCCGCAAGCCCGGGTGCGCGCGATCATCCAGCCCAAGAGCAAGACCGCGCCGGCCGAGGACACGGCGCCAGCACTGCAGCTGCAGCCGACGCCTGGCATGCGCAGCGCGCCCTGAGCGCCGCCCCGGCTAAAGCCTCTTTTTCCAGGAAGGAGGCGACGCGCACGGCGCATCGGCCGCGCGCGCTTTCCCTTCCTTCAGTCCCGCCAGGCCCAGGTGACGCCGCGCTTCTCGACTTCGCGGCAGATGACCGCCATGGCCTCCTCGACCCGTAGCGGATCGCCCTCGACGCCCAGTTCGAGATGCCGACGCTGCCCGTCTTCGCCGATCGACGGCAGACTGAAGAGGCGCAGGTCGGGGTAATCGTCGACGATGCGCAGCATCAGGTCGAGCAATGCGCTCTCGTAGGCCTGCGGTCCGGTGAGCAGGACCGCGCGATCGACGCTCGGGTGGCGGTTGAAAAGGTGCCGGTAGTAGGTGTCGAGCGCCCACTCGGCCATCGGGTGCGCCATCTGCGGGAAGCCCGGCAGGAAGTGGTGATCGCGGATGCGGAAACCCGGGATGCGGTTCACCGGATTGGGAATGATCTCGGCACCGACCGGGAATTTCCCCATCGCCAGGCGATTGGGCGTCGTCTCGTCGCCGAAGCGCCCCCGGATTTCACGCTCGGCATCCGGATGCAGCACGAGTTCGACCGCCAGCGCCGTCGCAGCGGCCTCCCGCGTATGATCGTCGGGCGTGTTGCCGATGCCGCCGAAAGAAAACACCACGTCGCCGGCGGCAAAGCTGCGCCGCAAGCTGGCGGCGATGCGTGCCGAATCGTCGCGTAGGTACTCGACCCAGGACAGGCGAAGCCCGCGGGCTTCGAGCAAGTCGGCGATCCGGGCGAAATGCCGGTCGCTGCGCTTGCCCGAGAGAATCTCGTCGCCGATGATTAACGCCCCGAAAACCATTTCCCCTCCTTTTTCAGTCTCGTTCGCGCCCGCTCGATTCGTCGGACACCCGCAACGACTATACGACAAAATTCTCGCACGATAGCTCCGCACCCGCATTTCCCATCGTCATGAAGCGTCTTTTCCGGTAGAGTGCCCGCTGCGCAAGACCCACAAGTTCGTTTCGTAAAGACCAACCAAAGAGCGCACTCTGCGCGACTTACGATCGGAATTCACCAATGGCGCTCGACCAACCCGCCCCGACCCTTGCCGCTCCAAACGCTCACTGCGTCCGCTTCACCGGCAGCGGACGGGAATACTTCGGCATCTGGATCGTCAACCTGTCGCTCTCCATCGTCACCCTCGGCATCTATTCGGCCTGGGCCAAAGTCCGACGCACCCAGTATTTCGCCCGCAACACCGAACTCGATGGCGCGCGCTTCGACTACCACGGCGATCCGATGTACATCCTCAAGGGGCGCCTGATCGCCTTCGGTCTGTTCGCCTTTTACCAGCTCGCCAGCCACACCAACCCCTACTTCGGACTCGCCGTAGGCTTCGCTCTGGCCGGCGTCATGCCCTACCTGCTGCTCAAGTCGCTTTACTTCCGCCTGCACAACCTGAGCTACCGCGGGCTGCGCTTCCGCTTCACCGGCGAAACCAAGGGCGCCTACATCAACTTTCTCGCCTGGCCGCTCGCCACGTTCTTTTCCCTCTACCTCCTGGCGCCGCTCTGCCATCACCGGATCAAGCGCTTCCAGCACGAACACAGCGCTTTCGGCCAGACCCATTTCTCCTTCCACGCGCCGGCAAGCGCGTTCTACAAGCTCTACCTGCAGGCCCTCGGGCTCTTCCTGCTCGCCGGCGCCTTGATCGTCGGCGGGTTGTATTACAGCCTGCAAGCCAAACTCATCCCGCTGCCGGGCAAGCAGCTCAGTTTTTTTCTCTTCCTGCTCCCCTTCGGCGTCGCCCTGTTGGCCGTGTTTGTGCTCCAGCCCTTCCTCTCCGCACGCCTGCAAAACCTGATCTGGAACAACACCCGGCTCGGCGCGCATCGCTTCGAAAGCCGGGCCTCGGTCTGGCGCCTCTTCGCCATCCAAATCACCAACCTGCTCGGCATCCTGCTCACCCTCGGCCTCTACCGCCCGTTCGCGGTGACCCGCCTCTACCGCTACCGTAGCGAAACGGTCACCCTGCTGGCCGCCGACACCCTCGACAACTTCATTGCCGCCAACATCGGCCCGAGCGGTGCCCTCGGCGACGAAACCGCCGAAATGTTCGACATCGACATCGCCTTGTGACCCTGCCCGCCCCTTCCGTTCAGGCCGACTACTTCGACGGCCGCAGCTCGCGCCGGCAGAGCGTCAGCCTGCGCCTTGAAGGCGGGCGCCTGCACCTCGCTGGCGAGCAGATCGAGCGCCTGGCGCCGCTTGCCGAACTGCGGCTTTCAGAGCCGATGGGGAGCGCACCGCGCCTCATCACCTTCCCCGACGGGGCTTACTGCGAAGTGCGCGACGTGGCTGCTCTGAGCTGCCTGCTCCAGGCCAGCGGCCAACACGACAGCTGGATCGTGCGCTGGCAGTTCGACCTGCGCGCCGTCGCCCTGGCCGCGGTTTTGTGCATGCTGTGCGGTGTGGCCGGGTACCTTTATGGCCTTCCCTGGATCAGCGCCCGCCTCGCCGAGCAAATCCCCACGGCGGCAGTCAATAGCATCAGCACGCGCCTGCTTGCCGAATTGGACAAGGAGTTCCTCGCGCCCAGCCGTCTTTCCGAGGCCCGCCAAGCCGAAATCAGCCGCCGCTTTGCGGCCCTGCAAACGGCGGAGGAACATACGCCTGCTTACGAAATCGTCTTTCGCGCCAACCGCCGCCTGCCGGCCAACGCCTTCGCGCTGCCTTCAGGCACCCTGATCCTGACGGACGACCTCGTCAAACTGGCCCGGACGGACAATCAGCTGATGGCCGTACTGGCCCACGAACTCGGTCATGTCCAGGCGCGCCATGGCTTGCGCCTGGTGATTCAAAGCTCGCTGGCGGGGCTCTTCGTCGCCTGGTTCGTCGGCGACGTCAGCAGCATCGTCGCCGCGGCGCCGACCATCTTGATCCAGGCCAAATACTCGCGCGACCTCGAAACCGAAGCCGACGATTTCGCCCGCCGCATGCTGCAGGCCAACGGACTCTCGCCCAGTTGCCTGGGGGAAATGCTTGTACAGCTGGAGCAGGCGCACGCGCGGAAATCGGGCGCGCAGACGCAGGACTATCTCTCCAGCCACCCCGCCGGCGCCCAGCGCCATCAAACCCTGGCCGGGCCCGCCTGCGAATAAACCCCTCAGAAAACACGCACGGACTATCTCGCGTTCTGGCTGACGCTCAGGACCGCGTCGCCGCGCAGGCGACGCAGGCTTTCCAGGCAAAAATGCAGGTAAGCGAGCGCGGCCAGCGAGGGCGCAAGCAGCCCCATGAAGGGGATGTAGGCCAACAACGCCATGATCAAGCCGAGCAGCAACAGGGCGCCGCCGTGTTGCCGGCGCAGGCCGCGCCACTCGTCGTCAGTGGCGTGCACCGCGAGCGCGTCGAAGGCAAACGTGCGCCGGTTGAGCCAGGCCATCCAGAACAAGGGCAGCACCAAGGCCATGCCCGGGATCAACCACAAGGGCAGCGTCAGCAGCCAACCGACGAGGAATAGCAGCGCCGCGGCGACGCTGTTCCAGGCGCCGGCGAGTACGCTGTCGCGCCCCAGGCGCGCCAGCTCGGGATAGTCGGTCGCCGCCAAGTGGTTGAGCAGAAGCGGCAGGACGACGATGGCGGTGAGCAGCATCGCCACGAGGTAGCTCGCCGAAAGCATCAACAGCCAGGCCCCGAGCGTCGCCAGCGCCCCGGCCAGCCACTCGGCGCCCCACGCCGTCAGCCACGTCGCCGGCGGCTGTTCGGCGAGCTGCGTCACCAAGCGGTCAAGCGCGACGGCCGAGAAAACGACCATCAAGAGCAAGGCCACCAGCGCCGGGGCGAAGAAATAAAACCACACCCGCCCGCGCCCGAGGGTCGTCACGCTGCGCTGCAAGGCCAGGAGGATTTCGCTCACGTCGGACTCCGTTGGAGAAAAGGCTTATTTAACCACGACAGGCATTTTTTCCATGGCAACCATCTGGCACGCACACCAAAATGCTTTCTGCATGGCGAAGGGCGTAGAATCGAACAGGGCTTTGCTGTAGCCGAAGCGACAAACCGCTCCGCTTCAGCCAGAGTTCATTCTCAAAATCTCACGACAAAAACCAAGGGAGTGTTATGAAGAAAATCACCGTCTGGATTGTACTTTCGCTTGCCATCCTCTTGAGCGGTTGCGCCGGCACCGTCAAAAACATGCGCGAGTTGCCCGCCGACGCCGTTGTCGCCCCCCCAAAACAGGATGAAGCGCTGGTCGTTTTCATGCGTCCATCAGGACTCGGTTTCGCCGTCCAGTCCAGTGTTTATGAAATCGTCAACGACAAACCCGTCCTGGCCGGAATCGTTGCGGCAAAAACCAAAGTCGCTTACCGCACGAAGCCCGGAACCCGGCTGTTCATGACCCTCGGTGAAAACGCCGATTTCATGACGGCCGACCTGCAACCGAACAAGACCTACTATGCGTACGTCGCACCACGCATGGGCGCCTGGAAAGCACGTTTCGTGTTCGAACCGAAAACAGCCAAGGACCTCGAGTCGGCCGAATTCAAATCAGACTTTGAGACCTGCAAATGGGTCGAAGTCTCCGATGAATCCCTGCGCTGGCTGTCGGAAAACATGAGCAGCATCCAGTCCAAGCGCACTGAGTATTATCAAGATTGGCTGAAGCAGCCTGCTAACGAGCGCAGCCGCCTGCTTGCCAACGACGGAAAATAATCCTGTGTATCCCGGCGGGCGACCAACGCCCGCCGGCGCTTGACCTGCATCATCCCTAACAGCGCGCGCGCAACCGCTTCAAGCCTTCGTCGCGCGTCCTCAAACCGTCTCCCACAGCTTCTGCAAACGCTTCACCGACACCGGTGCGGGGGTGCGTAGTTCCTGGGCGAAGAGTTGAACGCGCAGTTCTTCGAGCTGCCAGCGGAATTGCTCGACGGCTTCGTTCGTCACGCCCTGCTTGGCGAGCAGGAGGGCACGCCGTTCGTAGGCGGTCCACAGCGGCTGGTATTCGGCCAGCAGGCGCGCGTCGCGCGCGGGATCGCTGCGCAGCTTGTCGAGGCGCAGGGCGATGGCCTTGAGGTAGCGCGGATAGTGCTGCAGGCGCTCGAACGGCGTTTCAAGGATGAAACGTTTGCCGACGAGGCGACCAAGTTGCTGCTCGAGGTCGCGGTGGGCGGCAGCCTGCGACTTGAAGGCGACGAGCTTCTTCTGCACCGCCAGCCAGTCACTGAGCACCTGCCCGACGAGGCGACAGATTTCCTGCGCCAGAAGCCCTAAGCGCGGCTTGGCTTCGGCACAGCGCGCCTTGAAGGCTTCGGCGTCGGTCGGCCACGGCGCACCAAGGCAGGCGCGGGCGAACGTCAGCTCGATCAGTTGCCGGCGCAGCTCGTCGAGCGTGCCCAAGCTCATGTACTGCATCCCCATCTGGGTCAAGCCCGGCAGGTTTTTCTCGAAATATTTGACCTGCTCCTTGAACTGCAGGAGGAAGAGGCGGAGCAAGCCGGCGCGGTGCGCCTCGCGCGCTTCTTCCGGGGTGTCGAAAACGCACAGCGACACGCTGTCGCCGTCGTCGGTGAAGCCGGGGTAGCCGAGCACGGTTTGCCCCCCGCCACTGTTTCCGACCTCGACCTCCATCAACTCAGCCAGCTCGCCGCAAGCCCAGTCGGTCATGCCACTGTACTCGGCCGGGGTCTCGTGCAGTTCGGAGAATTCCTGCCGCGCCTGCCCGCCCCATTCGGCGCGCAGGTCGGTGAGGTTACGCCCCTGGCCGAGTTGGCGCCCGTGCTCGTCGACGAGCAGGAAATTGAAATGGAGGTGGGCCGGCAGCGCGTCGGGGCGGAAGGCGTCGGGCGTGATCTCCCAGCCGCGCGCATTGAGCCCGCGGGTGTGCAGGATGAAGTGCACCAGCGCCGGGATCAGTGGCTGATTGGTGTTTACCTTGCCGGCGGCGACCGCGGCGCAGAATTCGGCGGCGAACTCAGGCACCGGCACGAGTTTGGAACGGATCTTCTGCGGCAGCGATTTGACGAGCTGGACGACCTTTTCCTTGAGCAGGCCGGGAACCAGCCACTCGCAGCGCGCGGGCGGCAGCTGGTTGAGCTGGGCCAGCGGCACGGTCAGCGTCACGCCGTCCTTGGCCGTGCCGGGCTCGAAGTGATAAGCAAGGTTGAAGTCGACGCCAGCGAGCTTGACGCTGTGCGGGAAGGCCTCGGTCGTCACCCCCGCCGCCTCGTGGCGCATCAGGTCTTCGCGCTGCAGGTAGAGCAGTTTGGGCTGCTCGCGCTCGGCCTCCTTGCGCCATTTGTCGAAATCGACACCGCCGACCACGTCTTCGGGAATCAGCCGGTCGTAGAAGGCGACGATCAACTCGTCGTCGACCAGCACGTCCGGGCGGCGCGACTTGTGCTCCAGCGTCTCGATGTCGAGGATCAGCTGGTGGTTGTGGTTGTAGAACCCCCAGCGACGGGCGTAGTCCTCGGCGATCTCGCCGCCGACGAGGCCCTGGCGGATGAACAGTTCGCGCGCCTCCTTCGGACTCATCGGGCCGTAATTCACGCGCTTCTTGGGATTGACGACGATGCCGTAGAGCGTCGAGCGCTCGAAGGCCACGGCCTGCATCGCTTTCTTTTCCCAGTGCGGGTCGAAGTAACTGCGCTTGATGAGATGCGCGCCGACTTGTTCGAGCCACTCGGGCTCGATGCGCGCCACGCAGCGCGCAAAGAGCTTGGTCGTCTCGGTGATTTCGGCGGCGGCGATCCACTTGCCGGCTTTTTTGACCAGCGCCGAGCCGGGATGGACGAGAAACTTGATCCCGCGCGCGCCGAGGTAGTGCCCCGAGTCCTCGGACTTGCAGCCGATATTGCCCAATAGCCCCGAAAGCAGCGCGCGGTGGATCGCCTCGTAGGTCGCCGGAATCTCGTTCTCGCGCCAACCGTGTTCGGCAGCCATGCCGTGCAACTGGCTGTGGATGTCGGCCCACTCGCGCATGCGCAGCGCGGAGAGGAAGTTGGCGTGGCAGGCCTGAACCAGCTTGCGGTTCGACTTCTTGTGCTCGACTTCGTCGTGGTACCACTGCCAAAGTTTGAGCCAGGAGAGGAATTCGGATTTTTCGTCGGCGAACTTCTTGTGCGCCGCGTCGGCCGTCCCCTGCTTCTCCTGCGGCCGCTCGCGCGGGTCTTGCGCCGAAAGCGCGGCGGCGATGACCAGCATTTCCTTGAGACAGCCTTCGTCGCGCGCCGCGACGATCATCCGCGCGACGCGCGGGTCGAGCGGCAGCTTGGCGAGTTCCTGGCCGATCGGGGTGAGTGCCCGCGCTTCGGTGACGGCACCGAGCTCCTGCAAGAGCTGGTAACCGTCGCTGATCGCCTTGGGTGGCGGCGCCTCAAGAAAGGGGAAGGATTCAACGTCGCCGAGGCGCAACGCCTTCATGCGCAGGATGACGCCGGCCAGTGACGAACGCAGGATCTCGGGGTCGGCAAAGGGCGGCCGCCGGGTGAAGTCGTCCTCGGCGTAGAGGCGGATGCAGACGCCGGCCGAGACCCGGCCGCAGCGCCCGGCGCGCTGGTTGGCCGAGGCCTGCGCGACCTTTTCGACCTGCAACTGCTCGACCTTGTTGCGGTAGGAATAGCGTTTGACGCGCGCCAAGCCCGAATCGACGACGTAGCGGATGCCCGGCACGGTGAGCGAGGTCTCGGCGACGTTGGTCGCCAACACGATGCGCCGCCCCTGATGCGGACGGAAGATGCGCGACTGCTCCTCGGCCGAGAGGCGGGCGAAGAGCGGCAGGATTTCGGTGCTCGC
>RRZT012090340.1_pt1 | contig 12863 bp, 7 predicted proteins | sample 2165551 | NCBI WGS metagenome assembly RRZT01 (sample SAMN10456910, study PRJNA506462) | wastewater metagenome | biome: wastewater; feature: sludge; material: wastewater sludge; isolation source: wastewater sludge with Escherichia coli K12::gfp cells carrying plasmid... | place: USA: Moscow, Idaho ... | reverse complement strand
CTCACCGGCCGGCTGCTGTCGACGCTCGACGGCGCGTTCATGGTGATCAACGACGAGTTCCGCACCGACACCCCGGCTCCCACGAGCCCGCACCTTTCGGCAGGGCCGGCGTCGGAGGTCAGCTGGGAGGACCTCGGCCGCCAGGGTCGGCTGTTCATCTCCGGCGCGCCGACGGCGACGCAGGTGTCCGAGTTCACGGGCACCGACGCCGTAGAGCCGGTTCGCGCGTACGTCGGGGTCGGCGGGAATCGGCTGGTCGAGCTTCGCGGGCAGGCCGACCGCGCCGTCGCCGAGCTGGAGCGGCTCGGCGGGTTCGACCGGGCGGTGCTCAACGTGGCCACCGGGACCGGGCGCGGCTGGGTCAACGAGAACCAGGTGCGCGCGCTGGAGTACATGTGGGGCGGCGACGTCGCCACGGTGAGCCTCCAATACTCCTATCTGCCGAGCTGGCTCTCCTTCCTGGTCGACACCCAGCGTGCGCAGGACGCGGGTCGGCTCCTGTTCGAGGGCGTCTACGCCCACTGGCTGGAGCTGCCGGAAGACCGGCGCCCGCTGCTGGTGGTCAGCGGGGAGAGCCTCGGCTCGTTCGGCGGCGAGGCCGCCTTCGGCGGGGCTCAGGACCTGGTGGCGCGCACCTCGGGCGCGCTGTTCGTCGGCCCGACGGGCAACAACCGGCTTTGGTCGCGGTTCACCGAGGAGCGCGACCCCGGAACGCCCGCGGTACTCCCCACCTACCAGCAGGGCCGAAGCGTCCGTTTCGCCGACACCGTCGACGATTGGGACCGGCCCGGCGGCGACTGGCCGCAGCCGCGCGTCGGCTACCTCCAGCACGCCAACGACCCGATCACCTGGTGGGACTGGTCGCTCGCCGTCGAGAAGCCCGACTGGCTGCGCGAGCCGCGCGGGCGCGACGTGCTGCCCGAGGTGCGCTGGATCCCGGTGGTCACCTGGCTGCAGCTTGCGGCCGACCAATTCGTCGCCAGCGCGGTGCCCGACGGCCAAGGCCACGAGTTCGGCCAGACCCCCGTCCTCGCTTGGGCGAGGATCCTGCCCTCCCCGGGGTGGACGGACGCCGACGCCGCACGGCTCGCCGACCTGATCGGCACCCAGATCGAACGCTGATCATCGGGGCCCGATCTGCAGCTGCTTAACCTAGAGGTCCCGCAGGTAGGTGGTACCTCTTACCTGGGAGATTTGGTACCAGTTCTGGTACCAAATCTCCCCTTTAGTGGAAGTCGCGGGAGGTATGGCGGACGGTGACCGGCAGCGGCTCCACCTGTTCGGCGAGCAGGTTGATCACACCCTCCTCGGAGCGTTCCAGGATGCCGCGGACGATCAGGCCGCGGGCCTCGCGCAGCAGCCGACGGTGCCGGGACCAGACGCCGGCGGAACAGACGATGTTCACCAGCCCATGCTCGTCCTCAAGGTTGAGGAAGGTGATGCCCGACGCCGTCGACGGCCGCTGCCGGTGCGTGACAAGGCCCGCGACGCGGATCCGGCTGCCGGGTTCGACCCAGCGCAGCGTGTCGGAGGCGCACACGCCGCGTTCGTCGAGGTGCGGCCGCAGGTGGGCGAGCAGGTGGTCGGAGGTCGAGATCCCGGTGGCCCAGAGGTCGTCGGAGAGCACCTCGAGGCCGGTCTGGCCGTCGAAGAGCGGCGGCTGCAGCGGCGCGATGAGCCCCGGCAGCGTCCCCTCCTGGTCCAGCGCGGCGGTGCCCGCCCGCCAGAGGGCCTGCCGCCTGCTCAGCCCCAGGCCGTCGAAGACGCCCGCCGTGGCAAGGGCCGCGAGCTGCTCCTCGTCGAGCCCCGCCCGTCGGGCGAGGTCCTCCATGGACGAGTAAGGGCCGACGGCGTCGCGCTCGGCGACGACGCGCTGTGCCACCTTCTCCCCGATCCCGCGCACGCCCGCCAGCCCCAGCCTGACCGCGAAGTTGCCGTCGCGGCGATGCTCCGCGCCGAGGTCGGGGGCGGAAGGATCGAACTCCGGGACCGGAGGCTGCTCGACGGCGAGGCAGGCGTCCCTCCCCGTCGGGCCCCTGTCCCCGCCCGACGGCTCCAGCCCGGCCTCGACGCCCGAGTGCCGCAGGTCGGGACGGCGCACCTCGACGCCGTGCCTGCGGGCGTCGGCGGTGAGGGTGGCGGCGGAGTAGAAGCCCATCGGCTGCGAGCGCAGCAGCCCGGCGAGGAACGCGGCCGGATAGTGCAGCTTGAGCCAGGAGCTGGCGTAGACCAGCAGCGCGAAGCTCAGCGAGTGCGACTCGGCGAAGCCGAAGTTCGCAAAAGCCTCGATCTGGGCGTAGATCTGATCCGCGACCTCCCCTGTCAGATCGTTGCTCTCCATCCCCGCGTAGAGCTTCTCTTTCAGCGACTCGATCCGCTCGACGCCGCGCTTGGAGCCCATCGCGCGGCGCAGCAGGTCCGCGTCCTCGCCGGTGCACTCGCCGACGGCCATGGCCATCTGCATCAGCTGCTCCTGGAAGACGGGGATGCCGAGGGTGCGGCTGAGCACCGGCTCAAGCTTGGGATGAACGTAGGTGACCTTCTCCTGGCCGAGCTTGCGGCGCACGAACGGGTGCACCGCCCCGCCCTGGATGGGGCCGGGCCGGATCAGCGCGATCTCGATGGCCAGGTCGTAGAACGCCCGTGGGCGCAGCCGCGGCAGCAGCCCCATCTGCGCGCGCGACTCCACCTGGAAGACCCCGATGGCGTCCGCGCGGCACAGCATGTCGTAGACGCCCGCCTCCTCCTTGGGGATGGTCGCGAGCCCCCAGTCCTCGCCGGTGCTCTCCCGGACGAGGGTGAAGCAGTGCTGCAGCGCGGCGAGCATGCCGAGGCCGAGCAGGTCGAACTTCACCAGCCCCATCCAGGCCGCGTCGTCCTTGTCCCACTGGATGACCGTCCGCTTCTCCATCCGGGCGTGCTCGACGGGCACCACCTCCCCGACGGGGCGCTCGGTGAGCACCATCCCTCCCGAGTGGATGCCCAGGTGGCGGGGCGCCTTCAGCAGCTGGGTGGCCAGGTCCAGCACGCCCTGAGGAACGCCGTCCTCCTCGTCGTCGGGATCCGGCAGGACCCAGTGCTCGACGCGCCGGGAGAAGGCGTCCTGCTGGCCCGGCGAGTAGCCGAGCGCCTTCGCGACGTCGCGGACGGCGTTCTTGGGCCGGTACTGGATGACGTTGCACACCTGGGCGGCGCGCGTGCGGTCGTAGCGGTCGAAGACCCACTGGATGATCTCCTCCCGGCGGTCGGAGTCGAAGTCGACGTCGATGTCGGGCTCCTCGTCGCGCATCGCCGAGAGGAAGCGCTCGAAGGGCAGGTTGTAGCGGATCGAGTCCACCGCGGTGATGCCCAGCAGGTAGCAGACGGCGGAGTTGGCCGCCGACCCCCTGCCCTGGCAGAGAATGCCGCGCTGGTGGGCCTCGGCGACGATGTCGTGGACGATGAGGAAGTAGCCGGGAAAGTCCTTGTCCTCGATCACCGCCAGCTCGCGCTCGATCCGCCGCCTGCCCGTTTCGTCGAGCCGGGGGTACTTCTTCGGAATGGCCCTCTCGACCAGCTCCCGGAGCCACGACATGGGGGTGTGCCCCTCCGGCACCTCCTGCTTCGGGAGGGCGGGCTTTGCCCTGCGCAGCGGGAAGGCCAGCTCGTCGGCCAGCTCGACGGTGCGCGCCACCGCCCCGGGGTAGCGGGCGAAGAGCCTCGTCATCTCGGCCCCGGAGCGGAGGAAGGCCGCCCCGGCGGCGGGCAGCCACCCGTCCAGCTCGTCGAGGCTCCTGTTCGCCCGGATGGCCGCGACGGCCTGGGCCAAGGGATGCTGCGCGGGCGTGGCGTAGTGCACGTTCCCGGTGGCGACGGTGGGCAGCCCGCGGGCGGCCGCGAGCGCGGCGAGGGCGTCGTTGTGGGCGGAGTCCAGAGGGTGGCCGTGGTCGGTCAGCTCCACGTAGACCCGGTCGAAGAGGCCGACCAACTCGTCGAGCTTCCGGCCCGCGGCCTCGGCTCCGCCGGCCAGCAGCGCCTGGCGCACGGCCCCCTTGCGGCAGCCGGTCAGCACCACCCAGTGACCGCAGCCGGCGTCCGCCAGCGCGGCGAGGTCGTAGACCGGCCTGCCCTTCTCTCCCCCGGCGAGCTGGGCGCGGGTGATCTCCCCGGCCAGCTGGTGGTACCCCTCCTCGCCGTTGGCCAGCACCAGGAGATGGCTGCCGACGGGGTCGGGGTTCCCCGCCTGCGGAGCGGGCAGCCCCAGGGACAGCTCTGCCCCGAAGACGGTCTTCAGCTTCACCCCGTCCGCGTCGGCGGCCTCCGCGAAGCGGGTGATGCCGTAGAGCCCGTCGTGGTCGGTGAGCGCCAGCGCGTGCAGCCCGAGCCGCTCCGCCTCGACGACCAGGTCGGCAGGCGAGGAGGCGCCGTCGAGGAAGGAGAACGACGAGTGCGCGTGGAGCTCGGCGTAGGGCACCGCGTCGTCGGGGCGCTCGATCGGTGGCGGGACATACGGGGCGCGCTTGCGGGAGAACGGGACGTCGCCGCCCGGTCCCTGTTCCTGCTTCGGCTTCGGGGCGCTCAGGGTGCGCTCGAGCTCCGACCACGGCATCGGCGGGTTGTCGAAGCCCATCAGTCGTACCTCCCCTCGGCCACCCAGGAGCCGTCCTCCTCGCACAGCAGCAGCCACGCCGTCTGGGCGTCGTCGACCACCTGGAACCGGTGGGCGCGGCGCCGGCGGGCGGGGTCCCAGGTGCGTTCGTCCATCGGCCACGGGCCCGCCCACGCCGCGATCGGGCGGCGGCGGGCGCCGTCGATCAGCAGGGCGGGCGGGGCGGAGACGAAGCCGCGGTCGTCCACCGTGACCCCGGTCCCGTCGCCGGCGAGGACCGCCATCCGGCGGAGGTCCGCGAACAGGGTGGCGGGCAGGGGCGCGGTGAGGTGGCCGGGCCAGGGGCGGTCCGGGGCCAGCGGCAGCGTGGCCCGCTCCCCCCAGGGGACGAGAACCTGGCGCTCGGCCAGCCTCCGGCCGCCGCCGACCACGACGGTCGCCACGCCGTCGGCACCCAGCATCGCCTGCACCCGCGACAGCGCGTGGTGCACCCGCTCGTCGGCGCCGGAGCCGAACAGCGTCGGACGGTGGCGGACGGCGTCGTCCACCGCGACCGGCTCGATCCGCACCCGCGCCACGCCGCTGTCGATCTGGGTGCCCGCGGCGGCCTGCAGCTGCCAGCGCACCCGGTCGACGACGGCGGCCGCGTCGAAGGCGGCCGGGTGCAGCCACACGCGCTCCGCGCGCTCGCCCTCCTCTGCGGTGAGAATCACCCGCAGCTCGGTGCACACCAGGTGATGCGCGGCCAACCCGGCGACGAACGCGTCCGCCGTCGCCCGCGTCGCGAACGCGACCTGCTCGACCAGTTCCAGGGCCGGGGAGAACTCCACCTGGCGCTCCAGGTCGACGGGAGGGGTGCGCGGCCGCACGGCGCGCGGGTCTCGACCGGCGGCCAGGGCGTGCAGCCGAAGGCCGCGCTCGCCGAAGCGATCGCGGACGAGGGCCTCGTCGAGGGCCGCGAAGTCGCCAAGGCTGCGGACGCCGAGCCGGGGCAGCAGGGCGTCCAGCTCGGCGTCGCCCAGCCGGTTCACCGGAAGCGGGGCGAGGAACGAGGCCGCCTCGCCCGGGGGCACGACCCGGATCTGCTCGGGGTCGTAGGCGGCCTGCTCCGCGGTGAACATCCCGTCGGCCACCCCGGCCTTGACGACGCCGGCCTCCGTCATCGCCTCCAGCAGCCGGGCGGCGGCGGGCCGCTCGCCGCCGTAGTACCGGGCGGGTCCCCGCATCCGGAGCGCCACGAGCCCCGGCCGGATCACCTGGATACCCGGGCTCACCTCCTCGAGCCGGTCCAGCAACGGCGCGAACACGCGGTGATCCCGGTCTGCGTCGAAGGGCGCCACGACCAGCGCGGGGCACCGCACCTGCGCCTCACGCCGTCGATGCCCGCGCCGGACCCCCTCGGCCTGCGCAGCCGCCGAGCAGGAGACAACGCGGTTGGCCTCGAACAGGGCCACCGGCTCCTCCACGCTCCGGCCCTCGGCCCGAGCCCACGCCGTCGCCGGCCACTCGGGGAACCAGAGCACGCCGCAACGCGCCGGCTGCGCGAGAGGAAGAGACACCCTTCAATAATCGAATACCCGTTCGATCATGTCAAGGGTGGCGCGCCCTATCCGACGGCCCTCAGCCTCCTCCCCGCGGGGACGACCGACGGCGCCTGGCTCAGCTGCCCGTCCGGGCCGGGGAGCAGCAGCCGGGCGCTGCGCGGGCGGGGCATCCGCTTGGAGGTGATGGTGAGGGTCACCTCCCGTTGCGTCAGGTTGCCGTACCCGTCACCAACCCCGGACCACAGCGGCTCCTCCACCCGCAGCACCGCCTCCGCCCGCGGCCACTCCCCCACGACGAGCAGGGTCGCCTCCCTGTCCCTCAGTCGGGAGGCCAGCCGGGCCGCGTCGGCAGGGGCCACCGCGCCGCCGGGGCGGACGGCCACCACGCCGAGCACCTCGGCCAGCGCCGCGACGGCGGACAGCCAACGCCGGCCGGGCTCCGGGACCAGCACCAGCCGGTCGAGCACCACTCCGGCCTGCTGCGCGGCCTCGACCCCCATCTCCGGCATGCCCACCACCCCGCACCAGGTGCCCGCCCGGGAGGGCTCTGCCAGCAGGGCGTGCAGCAGCGCGCCCGCGCCGGCCAAGGCGTAGGCCGCGCCCGGCCGGAGCCCCGCGTCCGGCAGCAGCCCCGCCACCTCCCGGGGGACGGCGAACACCCGCGACGGCGCCCGCCGCTCGCCCTTCTCCTCCACCTGGGCGCGCAGCTGCCGCATCACCTCCGATGCGGGGGACGCGGCGCGAACGGGCGAAAGAGACACCCCCCAATAATCGAATATCCGTTCGATCGTGTCAAGGCTGGCGCGCCTCTAAAGGGCCCCTCAGGAGAGCATCTGCGCGGTGATCGCGTCGGCTCGCTCGGCCTGCCCGGTGTCGCGGAGCAGCTCGATGAGCTCGCTCGCCGCCTTGGCCCGCTCCTGCGGTCGATGCGCCGCCGCGAACCCCTCGAACGCCGACTCGAGCGACCAGACGGCGCCGGACGTGTCCCCGTCCTCCCGCTGGATCCTTCCCGCGAGCCAGAACGCGTGCGCGGCGTCGGCGATCAGCCCGATCTGGGCGAACTCCTCGCCGGCGGCCAGCGCCTCGCGGACGGCCCGGTCACGGCCGGACGACGGCGACGCGGCGATCGACCGCGCGAGCGTGTCGCGCAGGCTCGCCCGCCGGTACAGCCACTCGGCGTGGCGGCGCTCGGCGAGGTCCTCACTGAGCCCCTCGGGGGCGAAGTCGGGATAGGCGTCGAGCAGCTCCGCCGTCGCGCGGATCTGGGCCTCGGAGTCGGCCGCGCGGGCGGCGACGGGGGCCCAGGCGGCGAGCACCGCGACGACCGCGTCGGGGTCGGCCCCTCCGGTGCGAAGCCGGGGCAGCGCCGCGGCGAAGAGCCCGTTCGCGACCTCGTCCTCGCCTGCCACCGCCGCGCTCTGGGCCGACTCGGCGTAGGCGATCCCCGAGCGTCCGATCCATCCCGCCTGCTCGAAGGCCTGGGCGGCGTCGGCATAGAGACGGGCCGCCTCGCCGTACCTCTTCGCGCCGAGGGCGACCTCGGCGCGGGCGAACACGGCGTCGCCGTTCTTCTCGACGGCTTCGTCGCCGGCCGGGCCTCCCGGCACCCCGACGCCGGCCCGCGGCGCCGCCGGCATCGCCTCCTCGGGCAGCGGATGCTCCGCCGGCCTCGCCGCGCACGCCAGAGCGAGGAGACCGGCGTAGTGCGGCGTGCCGTTTCGCACGTCGAAGAGGCCGCCAAGGCTCCGCGCCTCGGCCACGGCCCACGCGTGCAGCGAGGCCACCGTGCGCAGCTCGGGGTCGCGCAGCCCGGTCTCGACGTCGGCCCGCTCCGGCAGGTTCGCCGACAGTCCCGCGACCAGGCCCAGCAGGAAGCGCAGCCGCAGCAGCGGCGTCTCCCCGCTCGTCAGCAACGCGGCGTCGTCGTTACGGAGGATGCGCAGCGCCTGGGGCAGCCGCCCGCCTCGCGCGAGCAGCTCGAAGCACTTCGCCCGGGCCGGGCCGTTGTTGCCGTTGTCCTCCGTCGTGGCCGCGAGCGCGAGTTTGTGCCGCGCGAGCGCGAGCTCGGGGTCTCCCGCGAGCAGCGCCGCGAGCGCGGTCGCGTGATGCGTGCAGGCCGGCTCCTTGTTGCAGGTCCAGTGCTGCGTCATGCCCATGGCGACGGCCTCGTCGTGGCGGCCGGTCTCCACCAGATACGTGGTCTGATTGCCGACGGTGCAGGCCCTGCAGTCCTCGAACTCGTCGCGCAGGCTGCTCACCCAGGCCAGCCGCGCCTCCTCGGCCCCGGGCTGGCCCGCCCACCATCTCCAGAGGAATTCGCTCATCCGCACGGCAGCGGTGCCGTTGCCCGCGAGTTCGAAGCGGCGCAGCATGTCGGCCAGGAAGGCCCTCGCCTGCTCCAGGCTGATCTGCGGGTAGTCCGAGAGGTCGGCCGCGACCCACTTGAACTCCCAGAACAGGTTGCGTCGGTCGTCCTCGTCGAACAGCTCCGGGCTCTCATCCCAGAGCCTCAGCAGCCGGGCGAAGACGACGAAAGACTTCGCGCCGTCGCCGTTGAAGTTGTAGGCCTCGATCTGGTCGAGCAGCGCCTCGGCGAGGTGCTCTCGCGGCCCCTCGGCCTCGATCCGCCGGGCGACGGCCTCGGCGGCCGCCGTGCGGGCGGTGCCGTAGGGCATGCGGCGGATGTCGGCCAGCTCGCGGGCGACGGTCCGGTTCATGGCTTCTCCTTCCGAAGTGCCGCGTCGAGCAGCACGCCGAGCGCGTCGGCTAGGGCCGACGATTCGTTGTGGCGAAGGCCCTCGCCCGCGAGCATGACCGCGCCGAGGTAGAGCGAGCGCACCCCCGCCGCGAACACCTCTCCGGTGGGAGCGACGAGCAGCGTTCGGACGACAGCGGAGGCGTCGTTCAGCACGAGCGTGCGCGAGCGCGTGGTGCCCTGCTCCGCGAAGGCGTCGAGCAGGCCGCCCCAGAGGTCTGGGGCTGCGGCGCGTTCGCGGTCCCGCTCGCGACGGTGTTCCCCCTCCGAGTCCCGCAACAGCACCGCGGGCACGGACTCGGGAGAGAAGGTGCGCACGATCACGTCGCAGTCGTCCGCCTCGAGCACCGTCCGTGCCTGCGCGAGCGCAGGCGCGAGCTCCAACTCGCGGGCGAGGTCGACGATCCCGAGCACCTGCACGAGGTCTGCGCTCTGCAGCTCGCGGGCGCGCAGCGCGGGGCCGCGAGCGAGGCGCTGCATGAGGTCGGCGTCGTAGACGTAGCCCGCGTTGACCACGATCAGGCTCTGGGCACGGGCCACGGAGGAGACGCGCCTATAGGCCTCCGTCGTGGTGGTGTAGACGATCTCGCCGCTGGCCTCGGCGGCCTCGGCGAGCGTGAGCCAGCCGTCGGTGGTCTCGAACGGCAGCACCTCCGCCACGAGTTCGAGCATGTCGTCGTCGGTGAGCGCAAGGGCGCGCAGCGCGAGGTGATGGGTCTCGATCACGGACCTCGTCAACGCGGTCGGCTGGCGCAGTTGTTCGAGCGCCCAGTTCTTCAGCTGCACGCCGAGGGCCTCGCGGGCGGCGAGCAACATCTCGTCGTCGTGCAGCTGCTCGCGCGACGCGGTCGGCGCGAGGGTGTCGGTGTCGATCACCGCCCTCACGAAGAAGGCCCACTCCGGCAGGAGGCGGTCCACCCGCGGCCCCAGCAGCATGCGCTTGGTATAGACGCGGTGCTGCCCGGCGCCGGGAGAGACGGCCTGCGGCAGCACGAAGGCGACACCCGAGAGGCCCACGACGGGCAACTCGAGGTCGATCGCGGTGAGCGGCGTGAACCCGAAGGTGTTCTCGCAGTAGGCGGCGAGCGCCTGCTCCCGGTCGACAAGGCGCGGGTGCGCCGCCTTCCAGGGAAGCTGCGGCTCGGTGATCCGCCGCCAGAACGGCGGCGAGCTCGCGCCTTCCACCCGCACCGCGACGTCGAACGGGAGCAGCGAGCCGTACTCGAGGGCCAGCGCGAGCACCGTCTCGTTCGACAGCCAGTGATCGGTATCCGGGCGAGCGACCAGGCGCACGGTCGTCCCGGCGGGCGCGTCGTCGGCCTGGTACTCGGTCACCTCGAAGGTGCCGTCGGCCCAGCCGACCCAGCGGATGGCCCGGGCACCCTTCTTCGCGCTGCGTGAGCGGACCTCGATGCCGTCCGCGACCATGAACGCCGCCAGCAGGCCGATGCCGAACTGGCCGATGAACTCGGTGCGCCCGAGCCCGAACTGCGTGTCCCGCTTCGACGAACGGCCGATGGTCGCCAACAGCTCGGAGGCCTCAGCTGCCGTGAGGCCGATGCCCGTGTCCGTGACCTGCAACACGGACCGGCCCTGCTCGTCGACGTCCGTGCTCAGGCGGATCCTGGCTTCGGCATCCGGGTCGACGGCGAGGCGCGCGGTGACGGCGTCGACGGCGTTCTGGATGAGTTCGCGCAGGTAGGCCTCCGGCCCCGAGTAGAGGTGGCGCGAGAGCAGGTCGACCATCCCGGCGAGGTCGACCTGGAAGCGTTCGGACATGCGTCTCCTGTGGGCGGGCGAGGCTCAGTCCTCAGAGCTGTATTTCGCCCACTCCTCGGGGAAGATCTCGCAGATGTGCTCGAAGAATGCCATGCCCGTGTTGATCGCGCACATCAGATGCTGCGCGAGCATGTCGTCGGTCAGCCCGTGCTCGTAGTCGACGCTGTGCTCGGCGTTGATGCGCACGAGGCCCTCGTCGTCGTGGGCGACGTAGGTCTTGGGCCAGAGCTTCTCCTGGTTCCACTGATTGCACGCGTCGAGCGCCTTCTGGTACTCGGACTGATCGAGGCGCCCCCGCCAGAAGCCGCGCACGCTGAACACCTCGTCGGAGCCGCCGAAGACGAAGAAGTAGAACGTGGCGTAGTCCCAGCCGCCGCAGATGTCACCGTCGGCGTCGACGCTGTACGACCAGCCCTGCGCCTCGAGCGCCGCCTTGATCCGCTCCTTGGAGAGCGGAACGATACCGCCGGGAGCGGGGATGACATCCTTGGTGAAGAATCCCACGATTCTCGTTTCCTTCCGTTGCGAGAGGGGGTGTCAGGGACGCCCCATGGCGCCGGCCGTCGGGCAGCGGAACGAGCGGGAGGCGCTGAGGCCGACCTCGTTCATGTACCGGATCACGATCACCCACGCCTCCCGGAGGGAGGTCTCCGTATACGGCACGCCCTGCGCGCGGCAGTGGGCAAGCACCATCTTCCGGGCGCGGAACAGGTGAGGGCGCGGCATGCTCGGGAACAGGTGATGCTCGATCTGGTAGTTGAGCCCGCCCATGAGCGCCGTCATCCACCAGCCGCCGGACACGTTGCGCGACGTCAGCACCTGCTTGTCGAGGAAGTCGAGCTTCGCGTCGTGCGCGACGATCGGCATGCCGACGTGGTTCGGCGCGAAGCTGCCGCCCATGTAGACGCCGAACACGGCGAGCTGCACGCCGAGGAAGGCGAACGCCATGCCGACCGGGAGCAGCCAGAACAGCAGGCCGAGGTACAGGGCGAAGCGCCCGCCGATCAGGGCCATCTCCAGCGCGCGGCCCTTGACCGGCTTGCGGGAGAACAGGCTGCGGATGGAGACCTGGTGCATGTCGAGGCCCGCGAGCAGGAGCAGGGGAAGGAAGAACCACCCCTGGCGGCGGATGATCCAGGCGCGGAACCCCGTGCTTGCCGCGGCGTCCTCCGGGGTGAAGGCGACGGTGCCGAGGTCGATGTCGGGGTCCTTGCCCACCTTGTTCGGGTTGCCGTGGTGGCGGGTGTGCTTGTTCATCCACCACGAATAGCTCATGCCGACGAAGAACGTGGCCAGCAGCCTGCCGAACCGGTCGTTCGCGGGGCCGGAGTCCAGCACCTGGCGGTGCGAGGCCTCGTGGCCGAGGAACGCGAACTGCGTGAAGATGATGCCGAGCGCTGCCGCGATCAGCAGCTGGAACCAGGAGGCCCCCAAGAGCACGACGCCGGCGATGGCGCCTGCCAACGCGAGCACCAGCCCGCCGAAGAGCGTGAAGTAGAACCCCCGCGTGCGGCGGTTGAGGCCTTCCGAGCGGACGGCCTGGGCGAGTTCGGTGAAGCTGCGGGTGCGCTCGGTCAGCTCTGCGCGGATGCGGGTTCGCCGGTCGAGGTGCGGCGAGAGGGTGTTCGTGGTCACGAGACTGCTTTCCACCGGTCCGTAAAGGAAACCCGGTGGTGACTCCTGAACTGGTGTCCCAAGCGTAGGGGACGAAGCCAAAGCAGCTTAGGGAAACGTCCAAATCTCCTGTTCAGCACCGCAAGCGAGAACCACCGAAGGCCGACCCGGTCGTCAGCGTGCCTGGACGATCAATTGGCCTCTGACTAGCCTCTATGTTGGCCGACTGCCCTCGATTTGTGTTTGCCGACAGGGGTGTACTAGTGTTCTCAACGCGCCGAACGGGGCGGATCAAGAGATCCAAGCCAGGAAAGTGCACTGCGGACGTGGCTCAGTTGGTAGAGCATCACCTTGCCAAGGTGAGGGTCGCGAGTTCGAATCTCGTCGTCCGCTCGGAGACTTTGTCTCTCCCGAACCCGCGCGGAGAGGGAAACCTCCATCGCGGTGGAGTGGCCGAGAGGCGAGGCAACGGACTGCAAATCCGTGTACACGGGTTCAAATCCCGTCTCCACCTCGGGCGGTTGGCGCAGTGGTAGCGCGCTTCCTTGACACGGAAGAGGTCGCCAGTTCAAACCTGGCATCG
>RRZT011856295.1_pt1 | contig 12863 bp, 9 predicted proteins | sample 2165551 | NCBI WGS metagenome assembly RRZT01 (sample SAMN10456910, study PRJNA506462) | wastewater metagenome | biome: wastewater; feature: sludge; material: wastewater sludge; isolation source: wastewater sludge with Escherichia coli K12::gfp cells carrying plasmid... | place: USA: Moscow, Idaho ... | reverse complement strand
TTCTGGACCGAGCCGCTGACGTTCGAGTTCCAGAACTGGCAGTGGGACGGCCAGCTCATCTGATCCCGCCGTATTCTTCGTTTCCCCCGGGAGCAGCTCCCGGGGGAAACATTGACGCCATGAGAAGCGGTGCCCTTCTCCGGCAAGATTCGAGGCTTGGCAACCATGTTGCAACTGTTCGTCTCCTCCATCCAGAGCGCGCTCCCGCTGTGCCTGGCCATGGCCATCCTGTTGGCCAGCCGCGCCTATTCGCCCCGCGAGCGCAGGTCCGTTGCGCGGCTGACCGCCCTTGCCTGCGTTGCGGGCATCGCGGGTGCGGTGATCGTGGCGTGGCTGCGCCTGAACACCAGGCTGATCGACATCCCGACCTTCAACGCCTACGCCGGGCCGGTGACCTTCGCGTCCGTGGCCGTGTTCCTGGACTCGGTGTGGCTGTTCGGTGCGCGCGATCTGCACGACATCGTTCAGGGATGGCGGCACCGGCTCCTGACGGCCACCAGCTTGCTGGCGCTCGCGACAACCTCGTTGTTCTACGGTTTCACCTACTTCTTCAACACCAGTGCCATCGTGCCGATGGGATCGAGTCTTCTGGATTCCGAGAGCATGCTGCGCCTGGCCGGCTACGCTCTGGGCAGCGTTCTGGTGATCGTGGCCTCGTGGGGGTACGTGGTCTCGGCGGCGCGAGTGCCGTGGTACGTGCGTTCGGTCATCACCACGATCGTCTTCGCCGCGATGGTGCTTCCACGGGCAATCCTGCTCTACCAACAGTTCGCGACTCGCAACGTGGTGCCCCGCAGCTCGCTGATCTTCAACTGGGTGCTGTGGATCCAGCGCAACGAGGCCGCGACCCAGCTCTCGTTGGCAATTCTGGTGGCAGTGCCGGGTGTGATCGCACTGTGGACCCACCCACGAGTGCCGCTGCACAATCCAGCTCAGGTGCGTGCACGCAAGGCGGATCAGCTTTCCCGGCGAAAGTTCCTGGGGCTCTCCGTCGTCGGCTCAGCGCTCTTCGTCGGCATGCTGACGGAGGGAAAGAAGCGAGCGGAATATGTCCCCGAGCTCTCGGCCATCGAACCCTCGCAGGTGGAGGGCGATTGGGTGACAGTCTCGCGTGATCTCGTCAGTGACGGTCACCTGCACCGTTTCGCCTACCAGAGCGAGGACTCGACCGAGGTGCGCTTCATCGTGATCAAGAAGAACGAGATCGCATTCGGTACGGGTCTGGATGCGTGCGAGATCTGCGGCGATTCCGGATATTTCGAGGACAAGGGGAAGGTCATCTGCCGCGAGTGCGATGTCATGATGAACATTCAGACGATCGGATTTCCCGGTGGCTGCAATCCCATCCCGATCGCCTACGAGATTGACGGCGGCAAACTCAAGTTCTCTGCAGCGGAGCTCGAGAGCCATTCCACGGTATTTAAGAAGTAATGATGTTTTTTTGGCGAATGATCAGCCACGCGCTACGACGTCAGGTCAACAAGCGCCTCTTGATCGCTCTGACGATCTTTCTGGGGTCCGGCCTGACCACCTCGATGTTCGCGGTCATGACCGATGTCTCGGACAAGGTCCAGGCCGAACTGAGTTCCTTCGGCGCCAACATTCAGATCCTGCCACAGGGCGTTTCGATCGTCTCGGACATGTACGACGTCGACTCCTCCCACGCCGCCGGATCGATCCGGGAGGACGAACTCGGCAACCTCAAGACCATCTTCTGGGGGTACAACATCGAGGACTTCACGCCCTTCCTCGAGCTCTCGGCGGACGTCGACGGCGTCGACACCCCGGTGGTGGGAACGTGGTTCAACAAGGAGCTCTCCATCAAGACCGGCGAGCAGCTGGTCACCGGAGTCCGCGAGATGCGGGATTGGTGGCAGGTCACCGGCGAGTGGGCGGACGGTGACGACGAGGTCATGGTGGGCAGCCGAATCGCCGAGGCAAACGGCTGGAAGCCCGGCGACACCCTGACGCTGAATGCGAACGGGACCCGGAGTCAGGCGCGGATCGTCGGGATCTTCCAGTCCGGATCGGACGAGGATCGTCAGGTGTTCGCCCCTCTGGCCATGGCGCAACAGCTGGCCGGCAGGGCCGGAGAGGTCGATCGTGTGGAGGTGCGCGCCATCACCACTCCGGACAACGACCTCGCGCGCCGCGCCGCCCGCGATCCTTCCACGCTGTCCCTCACCGAATGGGAGACGTGGTACTGCACCGCCTACGTGAGTTCGATCGCCTACCAGATCGAGGAGACGATGACGAACGTCGATGCCAGCGCGGTGCGGCAGGTGGCGGACACCGAGGGAGTGATTCTGGGCAAGACCCAGCTCATCATGTCCGTTGTGGCGGTCTTCGCCATGGTGGCCGCCTCACTCGGCATCGCCAATCTGGTGACCGCCTCGGTCATGGAACGTTCCAAGGAGATCGGGCTGATGAAGGCGCTCGGGGCTCGCAACAAGAACATCCTGTCCGTTGTTCTCACCGAGACCTTCGTGGTGGCGCTCATCGGAGGAGCGTTGGGATTCGTGGCGGGGATCGGTCTCGCGCAGCTGGTGGGGCACCTGGTGTTCGGCTCCGGAATCACCATCCGGCCGATGGTCGCCCCGCTCATGGCGTTGATCATCATGCTGACGGTCATCATCGGCTCCCTGCCGTCGATCAGATACCTGTTGAAGCTCAAGCCCGCCCAAGTGCTGCACGGAAGGTGACGTGATGAACAATCATCAGAAGATGTACGTGCGGATGATCGTTCGATCGTTCTGGCGCAGGCTCTCACGGGTCATCATCGCCTCGCTGTCCATCGCGGTGGGTGCAGCCACGCTCTCGGGGCTGGGACTGATCGCCTACACGGTGCCCGCCCAGCTGTCCAAGGAGTTGCGCTCCTACGGCGCCAATCTCATCGTGATCCCGGAGGGAACCGAAGGTCTGAGCGAGAAGAATCTCGAGGATGCCGACGCCGTCGTCGACGCACTGGACCGGGCTCCCTACCAGTACACGAACCTGCTCTACAACCAGCAGGGGCTCTCCGTCATGGGCACGATCCTCCAGGATGCCCAGCGGGTGCGGCCCTACTGGGAGGTGGACGGAAGCGTGCCCACGCAGGTGGACGAGGTTCTGGTGGGGGAGAAGGTGGCCGAACGTTACCGATTCAAGGTGGGCGACACCATCGGCCTCACCGAGCCCACTCGCGCGGACGGAACCGCGAAGAACCTTCGGGTGGCGGGCATCCTGCACACCGGCGGTCCGGAGGACGAACTCATCGTCATGGGGCTGGACACTCTGGGCGAGTTCACGGGTGCGGCGGACGAATACAACCTCATCGAGTACTCGGTCAACGCCGATCAGGCGGAGCTCACCGCGATCGCGGAGCAGATCAACGATCGTGATTCGGGCATGGAGGCCGAGGTGGTGCGCAGAGTCAGCGAATCCGAGAGCGGAATCGCCAAGACCTTGCAGACCCTCATCTGGATCGTCAGCATCATCATCTGCGGCCTCACACTGATATCGATCTCCGCGACGCTCAACGCCGTCGTCTCGGAACGTGGGCGGGAGATCGGACTGAAGAAGGCGCTGGGCGCCCTGTCCAAGGACGTCATGAAGGAGTTCGTGGGAGAATCGGTGCTGCTGGGACTCATCGGCGGCACGGTGGGCGTGGCGTTCGGGATCTGGCTGGCGGACTTCATCTCGATGCGGGCATTCGACGTGGCGCTGGAGTCCCCGTGGTGGATCATTCCGATCACGCTGGTCTTCTCCGTGATCGTCTCGTTGGTGGGCAGCCTCGCACCCGCTCGTAGAATTTCAAGGATCAATCCCGTCAACGTGTTAGGTGGGGAGTAGGAGCATGACCGCAGTGTCCACACAGGGTGAGGCCGGTTCGCACGAGAGCAACGTGATCTATTCGGTCCAGAATGTCAGCCGGCGATACGGGGATCTGGCGGCGCTGGACAACGTCAGTCTCGACATCGCGAGGGGGGAATGGCTCTCCATCGTGGGGCCCTCGGGCTCCGGGAAATCGACCCTCATGAACATTCTGGGATGCATGGACAGCCCCACGGAGGGAATCGTGCTGCTGGAGGGCGATCGGCTGGACAAGATGGGCGAGCCCGAGCTGGCCAATGTGCGCCGCAACAAGATCGGACTGGTCTTCCAACAGTTCCACCTCGTTCAGCACCTCAGCGCGCTGGAGAACGTCGAGCTGGCGCAGTACTACCATTCGATGCCGGACGCGGACGAGGCCCTGGAGGCCCTGGCGCGGGTGGGAATGGCGGATCGCGCCACCCATCTTCCCCGCGAGCTCTCGGGTGGTGAACAGCAACGCGTGTGTGTTGCCCGCGCCCTCATCAACCATCCGGATATCATTTTGGCTGACGAGCCAACCGGAAACCTCGATGAGAAGAATGAACGAATCGTCATCGATTTCTTCCATACTTTGCACGATGCCGGTACTACGCTCATTGTTGTGACCCACGATGCCGAGGTCGCCGCCCAGGGCGAGCGCCAGATCATCCTGGAGCACGGCAGGATTGCGCGGGAGATCACCGATGTGGATGGTACTCCCACCAAGGGAAAATCAGCGAAGAGGTCATAGGGTCATGAAAGCTCGACATCGTGTGGGCATGGTGATGGCTGCGGCCATCGGCGCCGCAGTTCTGGCCGGTTGCGGGGGAGGCGGGGACAGCGGGGTGGCCGCCAATTCGCTCGACGACGGCGTGTACACGGGCCAGTCCGAGCCCGAATCCGACGGCACGTACGGGGTTGTCACCTTCACTGTGGATGCGGGCACCGTCACCGATGCGAGTTTCATCGTGCACGATTCGGACGGCACGCCCCATGACGAGAACTACGGCTTGGGAAGCGACGGCAAACCCGCCGACGAGGCCTTCTACCAGCGGGCACAGAACGCCATCGAAGCCGAGGGGCACTATGTGACCCAGTTCGAGGAGGCGGGCGATCAATCCCAGGTGGAGTCGATCGCAGGCGCCTCGCTCTCGCATCGGCTCTTCCGCAGCGCCGTCTCCAACGCGATGCCCGATGATGGACAGTGATCCGAAGGTTCGCACACGCTCGGCCACTTTCGCCACGATGGGCACCATGGGGCGCGTCACCTGGGCTCCCCAGGAAGCTGAGATCGCTTCCCGGCTCATCATCCGAGTATCGGAGCTCGAGGCCCGAATGAGCCGTTTTCGCGACGATTCGGACATCATGGGGCTCTCCGAGCAGTGGAGCGAGGTCTCCCCGGACACCTTGGCGGTGCTGCAGGCGGGCCAGTACTACACGGAGGAGACCGGCGGATTCTTCGGAATACTCGTGGGTTCGCGCATGCGCGAGTGGCACGCCGCCTCGGAGGGAAGTGGCCCGGTACCCCAGCCACAGCAGATGCGCGGATCGCTGGAGTTCTCCGGCACGCGCTGTCGCATCATCAATGGCGCGGCACGGTCCGTGGATCTGGGGGCCATCGCCAAGGGATATGCCAGCGATCAGTTGAGGGATCTGGCGCTGAGCCTGGGCGCCACCGATGTGCTCGTCAGCTTGGGCGGGTCCTCGCTCTCGGTCGCGGGTGCGCCGGCCCAGATCTCGCTGTCCAGCCCGTGGGCGGGGCGGGAGAGGATCGGCGTGTTGGCCCTCACCGCGGGATCGCTTTCGGTCTCCGCGGATCCGGGCACGCCCATCGGGCGGCGGCGCCAGCGCAGTCACGTGCTCGACCCGAGAACCGGCATGCCCGCTCTCACGGACTTGTGCGCAGTGGTGGTGTGCGGCGCGGACGGCATGGCCTGTGAGGCCTTCTCCACGGCATATCTCGCCATGGGGCTGGATGCGGCCATGGAACTCGACCTGCGACATCCGGAACTGGCCGCCATCTTCATGACCATCGACGGGCGCTTGATCGCCAGCCCCAACCTCGCGATCACGATGGAACCGGGTGTGGGCCAATGGTTGAAGGACCAACGAAACCGTACCGAATCGCGACACGTCCACCCGCAGGCGTGAGTTGCGCGATATCGTTCTAACCATGACTGAGACCTCTGTGCTTCCTCCGCGCGTTTTCGGCTCCGTTTCCGTCGCAATGGTCACTCCGTTCAACGAGGATGGCTCGCTGGACATCGATTCCGCCGTCGCCCTTGCCGATCATCTGGTCACGCAGGGATGCGATGCCATCCTGCTTTCCGGCACCACCGGTGAGTCTCCGACCACCCACCAGCCGGAGAAGGACACCCTGGTCCGCGAGGTGAAGGCCGCGCTGGTGGGCCGCGCCTTCGTCATGGCTGGCGCGGGCTCCAATGACACCGCACACGCTGTGCGCATTGCCCAGGGCGCCCAGGAGGCGGGTGCCGATGGCATCCTCGTGGTGGCCCCCTACTACAACCGCCCGTCCCAGGAAGGCGTGTGCCAACACGTCCTTGCCGTGACGGAGGCCACTGAGCTGCCCGTCATGCTCTACGACATTCCCGGCCGCACGGGAGTCAAGTTCGAGTTCGACACTCTCAAGCGCCTCTCCGAACACCCGCGCATCCTCGCCGTCAAGGACGCCACGGGCGATGTTGCCGCCGGATTCGTCAAGATGGCCGAAACCGGGCTGGAATACTATTCGGGCGACGACGGCCTGAACTTCGCGTGGCTCGCCCACGGCGCCTCCGGAGTCATCTCCGTTGCCGGCCATGTCATTGCCTCCCAGCTGCGCAATCTCGTCAGCGAGGTCGATTCGGGGGATCTTCCCGCAGCCCGGGCGGAGGCCGTCAAGCAGCTTCCTGTCATCGACGCCATCATGGGTGGCGGCCAGGGCGCGGTCATGGCCAAGGAGGCCCTGAAACTTCTCGGCGTGCTGCCCTCGGCAACGCTGCGGCTCCCTCTCGTCGGCGCCTCCCAGTCCCAGATCGCCGCGCTCGCCGGAGTGCTGCGCGGTGAAGGACTGATGTAGGAACGTAGGCCTGTGCGCGACTCGGCGCGGATGGAAGCAGAAAGTTGCCGCGCCTTCGGGCAGAATTGACGGCATGAGTAGTGAAACCGGCATACCCCGTGGGAATTCTGGAGACGATGAGGCGCAGGCGACGGGCGCCCCGGCGCCCGGTTCCGGTAGCGGCGAGTTTCCGGCGCCACGTGCCCGGGGGAGCGCCCATCGGAACGATTTCGCCGATGTTGTGACTGGAACGGACGTGGGCCGATCCGGGCCGAAGGGCGGCGCCGGCGTCGCCCTCGCTCAGGAGAGCGGCGCACGTGGCGAGAAACGGGACCGCGCCGAGGTGATCGGTAGCTCGGGGCGGTGGCTTGCGGGCTGGTGCCTGCGCTTCCTCGTGATCGCCGCCGCCGCGTGGGTGTTGTGGGAGGGCGGAGCCCTCATCTGGTCCGCGGTGCTTCCCGTTGTTCTCGCACTCATCGTGTGCACGATCCTCTGGCCGATCACCAGAAAGTTGCGCGACTGGCACCTGCCCCCGGCGCTCGCGGTTCTGACCACCATTCTCGGCTTCTTCGTGATCATCGGTGGAATCATCGCCACCATCGCCCCGAGTGTGGTCAAACAGTCGAGCGATCTGGTGGATCAGGGTGCCGAGGGGATCCAGCGGATTCTCGAATGGGTTGCCGGGCCGCCGCTCAACATCGAGAGCGACCAGCTCAATGACCTCATCGACCAGGTGACACCGTGGGTGCAAGGCCAGGCCAGCCAGATCACCCAGACGGCCATCTCGGGTGCCTCCGCGGCCACCTCGGCCGTTGTGACGTTGGTGACCGTTCTGGTGCTGACGTTCTTCTTCCTCAAGGATGGCGAACGGTTCCTGCCGCTGTTGCGGCGCACCACCGGTCACCGCGTGGGCTGGCACCTCTCCGAAGTTCTCACGCGCTGCTGGAAGACGTTGGGTGGCTTCATTCGCACACAGGCAATCGTCAGTTTCATCGACGCCTTCTTCATCGGACTCGGGTTGGTGTTCCTCAGCGTTCCGCTCGCCGGACCGCTCGCGATCATCACCTTCTTCGGCGGATTCATCCCGATCGTTGGTGCCTTCGCGGCGGGGGCGCTCGCCGTGCTCGTCGCACTCGTCGCCAACGGCGTCTCGACTGCCCTCGGTGTCCTGCTCGTCATCGTTCTGGTGCAGCAGCTGGAAGGAAACCTGCTCTCGCCCCTGTTGCAGTCCAAGGCGATGAACATGCACGCCGCCGTGGTGCTGCTCTCCGTGACGGTCGGTGGAGGAATCTTCGGAATCGTCGGTGCATTCCTTGCCGTTCCGGCCGCCGCGATGATCACCGAAGTGGTGCGATACCTCGGTGACATGGGCGATCTGGCCACGGGGGAGAAGCAGGTGGAGGACATCGAGTTCGCCACGATCATGACTCGCAAGAAGCAGGAACGAATCGAGGCGGAGAAGGCCAAGAAGGGCAATCTGGCGTCGCGGATCTTCCGCCGCAAGAAGAAGGACACGGCGAAGGATTCGGTCTCCGGCTAGGTGCCTCACGTCGCGCAATGCGCAAATTGCTGCTCAGCATGAGAGAATGTCCGAGTGAGTGACCATGTGATGCCTGCCCCCCTGTCCAATGACACCGTCAGAATCGTTCCGCTCGGCGGACTGGGCGAGGTCGGGCGAAACTGCAATGTTCTGGAGTACCGCGGCAAGCTCGTCGTCGTCGACTGCGGAGTGTTGTTCCCCGAAGAGAGCCAACCGGGTGTGGACCTCATCCTCCCGGACATCGACTACCTGAAGAATCGCGTCAAGGACATCGAGGCGATCGTTCTGACCCACGGTCACGAGGACCACATCGGTGCCGTGCCCTTCCTCCTCAAGCTGCGCAAGGACATCCCCGTCATCGGCTCGCAGCTGACCATCGCCTTCATTGAGGCCAAGCTCCAGGAGCACCGCATCCGGGCGCATTCCCACGTGGTCGTCGAAGGCGACGTGGAGAAGGTCGGGCCCTTCGAGATGGAGTTCATCGCGGTGAACCACTCGATCCCGGACGCGCTGGCCGTTTTCGTCCGCACCCCCGAGGGCAACATCCTCATCACGGGCGACTTCAAGATGGACCAGCTGCCACTGGATGGGCGCCTGACCGATCTGCGTGCCTTTGCCAAGGCGGGCGAAGAGGGCGTTGACCTGTTCATGTGTGATTCCACCAACGCCGAGGTGCCCGGATTCGTGCGCTCGGAATCGGAGATCGGCCCCGTCATCGACGAGGTGTTCGCCAAGGCCACGGGCCAGATCGTGGTGGCCTCCTTCGCTTCGCACGTGCACCGTGTCCAGCAGGTCCTCAACGCCGCCGCCCATCACAAGCGCAAGGTGGCCTTCGTTGGCCGTTCAATGGTGCGCAACATGGGCCTGGCCTCCGAGCTGGGATACCTCGAGGTTCCCGAGGGCGTTCTGCGGGATCTGGGAGACATGCGTGACATCCCGGAGAACAAGCGCGTCTACATGTCCACCGGATCGCAAGGCGAACCGATGGCCGTTCTGGCGCGCATCGCCAACAAGAGCCATCCCAAGATTTCCGCTGGGCCGAATGACACCGTGCTCTTCGCCTCCTCGCTGATCCCGGGCAATGAGAACTCCGTCTTCCGGCTCATCAACGGCCTGATGAAGCTGGGTGCCCACGTGGTTCACCAGGGCAACGCCAAGGTGCACGTCTCGGGCCACGCGGCTCAGGGCGAGTTGTTGTACTGCTACAACATTCTCGAGCCCGCCTACGCGCTGCCCATCCATGGCGAGGTTCGCCACCAGGTGGCCAACGGTGCCATCGCGGTCAAGACGGGCGTGCCGCCGCAGAACGTCATTCTGGCGGAGAACGGTTCCGTCATCGACATGCACGACGGCGAGGTCTCCCTCGTGGGTTCCGTGCCCTTCCACGAGATCTACGTGGACGGGTCCTCCATCGGCGACATCACGGAGAGCGAGCTGAAGGACCGCCGCACACTGGCCGAGGAAGGGTTCATCGCGGTGTTTGCCGCCGTGGATCCGAATGCGGAGCAGATCGTGACCGGTCCGCACATTCAGGCACGCGCAATGGCCGAGGACCAGTCGGTCTTCGACGACATCCTGCCCGAGGTCACCGTTGCGTTGCAGGAGTCGCTGGACAAGGGCGCCGATCCGTATGAGATGCAGCAGGCGATGCGCCGCGTTCTGGGCCGCTGGGTTTCTCGAAAGCTGCGCCGCTCGCCGATGATCGTACCCACCGTGGTGGCAGTCTGACATCATCAGGAGGGAAAAGCCACGGCCGGAATTGCGTTCCGTCCGTGGCTTTTCCGGCGAAACGAGCCCTCATGAGACGGAGCAAGAGGGCGCCCCGGGGCACCGCAGTCCGGTGCGGCCCGGACGAGGAGTCGGTCATAGGGCGGCGCGGCGGGGTGTTGCTTGGCGTGTTCACGGCGATAGGGTTCCTAGTGTGAGTCCACGTGTGCCCAAAGATGACGCCAGCAAGAAGCAGACCCCGCGCAAGGCGCAGAGCCCGGCAGCGAAGAAGTCTGCCACGTCCGGAGCACCCGAACGCCAGCCGATGAGCGCGCTGAAGCGGGAGGGGATCGCCTTCGGGTTCCTCGCTCTTGCCATCATTGTGGCCTTGCGCGAATGGTTCCAGCTCTCGGGAATCCTCGGTGGAATCATTCACCACATCGTTGCCGGTGCCGTTGGCATGCTCTCGGTGTTCGTGCCGGTGCTGTTGGTTGTCATCGCGATTCAGGTGTTCCGGACCAAACCGCGGGTGACCACCCGGCGCATGGCCATCGGCGTTGCACTTGTGGTTGCCGCCCTTGCGGGAATCGTGCATCTGGTCAAGAGCCCGGTGAGCCCGGTCGATGATTTCGCTGCCATAGAGGGTGCCGGGGGCCTCGTGGGATGGATGGTCGGCGCCTCACTGCGCACACTGTTGTCCCCATACGGTGCGTATCCGGTTCTCGTGATGGTGCTGCTTTTCGCGGTGCTGTACATGACGAACACGACGCTGCACGATGTGTGGCGCAAGATCCGGGAGGGGCGCTCAGGTGGCTCGGATGGCTCCGCCGAGCCGGACCTCGCGAATCGCGGCACGACTCCGTCCGTTCCCTACGATTCCGCGCATGAGGTGGACGGCGAGTCCCCGAAGCGGCCCGGCCTGTTGTCGCGGCGCCGCAAGAACGACGGCACCGGCAAGGCCACGGGCGTGCCTCCCACAGATGTTCTCGACGCCGCGGATCTCGATTTTCTCGATCCCGATGATGAGGCGGCTACGCAGGCTCTCACCGCCGCCCAGGACGCGGCTCGCCCGCGGGCACGCCGCGGAGGCAGGAACGGTGCGAGCGCACCAGCTTCGGCCGGCGGGGCCAGCTCGGCCGGTGGGGCCAGCTCGGCCGGCGCAGCCAACGCCGCGGGCACATCTGCCGCCGGCCGCAAGTCGGCGGCACCCGCCAAGAGCGCGGCCACCCCGTCCGGGGCCGAGCTGGCGGCACCCGATACCACCGCCGTCATCCCGGCGGGCCAACAGCTCGCACTGGATCCCAACGTCACCTATCAGCTTCCCTCACCCGAGGACCTCAAGTACGGCGCCCCGCACGCCGAACGCACCGCCGCCAACGATCGCGTGGTCGAGCGCCTCACCCAGGTCTTCACCGAATTCGGCATCGATGCCCAGATCGTCGGATTCTCCCGCGGCCCCACGGTCACGCAGTACGAGGTCGAACTGGGACCGGGCGTCAAGGTCGAACGAATCACCGCGCTCGCCAACAACATCGCCTACGCGGTGGCCTCGGCCGAGGTTCGCATCCTCTCGCCGATTCCGGGCAAGTCCGCGATCGGCATCGAGATCCCGAACGAGGATCGTGAGACCGTCCTGCTGGGAGATGTGCTTCGCTCGCAGGTGGCCCAGAAAGCTGTCCATCCTCTCACCGTGGGCGTGGGAAAGAACGTCGAGGGCAAGTTCGTGATCGCGAACCTCGCCAAGATGCCCCACCTGCTGGTGGCCGGCGCCACCGGTGCCGGAAAGTCGTCATTCATCAACTCGATGATCACCTCAATCATGATGCGTGCAACGCCGGACCAGGTGCGGATGATTCTGGTGGATCCCAAGCGAGTCGAGCTCACGATCTATGCGGGAATCCCGCACCTCATCACGCCAATCATCACCAGCCCGAAGAAGGCCGCGGAGGCACTGGAATGGGTGGTCAAGGAGATGGATGCCCGCTATGACGACATGGCGGCCTACCACTTCAAGAACATCGATGACTTCAACGCCGCGGTTCGCGCGGGCACGGTCCGACCGCAGAATCCCAACCGGACGCTCGCGCCCTACCCCTACCTGTTGGTCGTGGTTGACGAACTGGCGGACCTGATGATGGTGGCCCCTCGCGATGTCGAGGCCTCCATCCAGCGCATCACCCAGCTCGCTCGCGCCGCCGGTATTCACCTCGTTCTGGCCACTCAGCGCCCCTCTGTGGACGTGGTGACGGGCCTCATCAAGGCCAACATTCCCTCCCGCTTGGCGTTCATGACCTCCGCGCTGGCAGACTCTCGGACCATCCTCGACATGTCGGGCGCCGAGAAGCTCATCGGACAGGGCGATGCCCTGTTCATGCCCGCGGGAGCCTCCAAGCCGATCCGGCTCCAAGGCGCTTGGGTGGATGAGGAGGAGATCGAGAAGGTGGTTGCCGAATGCAAGAAGCAGCTGCAACCCCATTACAGGGAGGATTTCGCGGAAGTCCAGGAGCAGAAGAAGCAGCGTGAGGACATTGGCGATGATCTCGACGTGCTGTTGCAGGCCGCAGAGATAGTCGTCACCACCCAGTTTGGTTCCACATCCATGCTTCAACGCAAGCTGCGAATCGGCTTCGCCAAGGCCGGCCGCATGATGGACCTTCTCGAACAGTACGAAATCGTGGGGCCGAGCGAGGGATCCAAGGCTCGCGACGTGTTGGTTTCCCCCGAGTA
>RRZT010127230.1_pt1 | contig 12869 bp, 11 predicted proteins | sample 2165551 | NCBI WGS metagenome assembly RRZT01 (sample SAMN10456910, study PRJNA506462) | wastewater metagenome | biome: wastewater; feature: sludge; material: wastewater sludge; isolation source: wastewater sludge with Escherichia coli K12::gfp cells carrying plasmid... | place: USA: Moscow, Idaho... | reverse complement strand
CGGCGCCGCCCGCCTTGCCGCACGGAACCTCTTCCCCATGACCAAGACCGTCTGCCTTGCCCTGACCGGCGCTTCCGGCATGCCTTACGGCCTGCGCCTGCTCGAATGCCTGCTCGCCGCGGGCTGCAGGGTGCAGCTCCTGTATTCGCAGGTGGCGTCCATCGTCGCCCGCCAGGAGATGAACGAGGACCTGCCGGCGCGCGCCAGCGAAGCGCAGGCCCTGCTGCGCGAACGCTATGCCGCGCTGCCCGGACGGCTCGACGTCTATGGCCGCGAGGAATGGTTCGCCCCGGTGGCGAGCGGCTCCAATCCGCCCGATGCGATGGTCGTCTGCCCCTGCACCATGGGTACGCTGGCGGCCATTGCGCAAGGGCTGGCCAACAACCTGATCGAACGCGCCGCCGATGTGGCGCTCAAGGAAGGACGACTGCTCGTCCTGGTGCCGCGCGAGACGCCGTTCTCGACCCTGCACCTTGAGAACATGTTGCGTCTGGCGCGCGCCGGCGCGGTGATCCTGCCGCCGAACCCGGGTTTCTACCACCACCCGCAAAGCGTCGGCGACCTCGTCGACTTCGTCGTCGCGCGCATCCTCGACCGGATCGGCGTACCGCACGCGCTGATGGCGCGCTGGGGCGAAGCGTCGGCGGTGCCGGCAGCCCCGGAGGATGCGGTTTGAGCTGGTTGCCGGCCTGGCTGAGCCCGCGCGACGCCGCTGCACACTCCGCGCCGGAGCGCCTGACGGTACCGCTCTTTCCGCTCGGCACCGTGCTCTGCCCGGGCGGCCGATTGGCGCTCAAGATCTTCGAGCAGCGTTATCTCGACATGGCGGCCGCCTGCCTCAAGCAGCAGACGCCCTTCGGGATTTGCCTGATTGCGCGCGGCAAGGAAGTTGCCGAGCCCGGCCAGACCGCCAACATCGCCGAGCCGCACGCCATAGGCACTTTGGCGCATTTCGTCGAGGCCGACATGGAACAGCTCGGCATTCTGCTGGCGAAAGTGCGCGGGGGGCGGCGCTTCCGAATTCTGACGCCGCAGACGCAGGTCGACGGCTTGCTGCGGGCCGAGGTGGAGTTTTTGCCCGAGCCTGCCCCGGCGCCGATTCCCGAGGCTTGGGCGGGCGTCGTGCCGTTGTTGCGCCGGGTGGCCGCCGACCTCGGCCCGGAACGGCTGCCCGAGCCGCATGCCTTCGACGATGCGGCCTGGGTCGGTTACCGGCTGACCGAGATCGTTCCCGTGCAGGCGCTCGCCAAGCAAAAACTGCTCGAACTCGACGACCCGCTGGTGCGGCTCGAAATCCTGCACACCTACCTCGCGCAGCGCCGGCTGGTTTGAACTGAGCGCCGAGGCCGGGGTTTCAAGCGCCGGCCATGGAAATTTCAACTTGGGTGGCTACACTCGAAAGACCACGAAATTTCCATCCTTTCTCAAGGAGCGCGGCCATGACCCTTAAGAGGCAGCTGCTGTTGATCAGCGGCGGCGCGTTTTCGGTGCTGTTTGCTGTGTTGGCCTATGCCTTGTATGCGCTCGACCGGGCCTCGGAGGAAACCGATCACCTGATCGGCCACGAGGTTTCGGCGCAATTGGCCTACACCAACCTTTATGCTTCCGGCTTGCAAGCGGCGTCATCGATGCGCAGCGTGGTCCTTGATCCGAAGAACGAGGTTGGCTATGCCAACCTCAAGCGCGGCCTGGACGATTTCGATGCGGCTTTGGCGCTGGCCAAGAGCATTCCGCCCACCGAAAGCCAGAAACCCGATGCCCTGCGCTCGATCGAAACCATGCATGCCCAGCGCAAGCAGCTGATCGAGCGGGCGACAACCCTGGTGCGTAACGACGTGCCGCGCGCCATGGCCCTGCTCAACGACGAGGAAATCCCGCTCTGGCGGAAGATTCGCGATGTGTTGCTCGAACAGGTCAAGGCGGCGCGCACCGACATGGACGCCGCGCGCCAGGAAGGTGCCGATGCGGCGCACCGGGTTATCGCCGTGGTCGGCGTCTGCACGCTGCTGGCCCTGATTTTTGGGGGTGTTTGTCTGGCGCTCCTGGTGCGTCGTCTGGACAGCAGCCTCGGCGGCGACCCGGTGGCCGTCGCCGCGGCCGCCGCGGCTGTGGCGCAGGGCGATTTATCGCAGGCGCTGCCGGGGGCTGTGCCCGGCAGCGTGATCGAATCGATGCGTCGGATGCAGGGCCAGCTCGTCGACTCGGTGACCGTCATCCGCGCCGGTGCCGAACAACTCAACGCAGCGGCCGAAGCCCTGAACGAAAACGAGGCCGGCGTCGCCGCGCGCGTGCAGCAGCAGTCGGACAACCTTTCCGAGATCGCTGCGGCCGTCGAGCAGCTGACCACCTCGATCCGGGTCGTCGCCGATCTGGGCAGCGAAACGCATCATCTGGCGCAAGGCGCGGGCGAACAGGCCGGGCAGGGCGTTGCCGCAATCGAGCGGGTGTTGACGGAAATGAACGCCATCCAGCGTACCGTTGACCACGCGGCGAGCGTGATCGCTGATCTGGGGCGCGAATCGGAGAGCATCGCCAGCGTGGTCGGCACGATCCGCGAGATCGCCGACCAGACCAACCTGCTGGCGCTCAATGCCGCCATCGAAGCCGCCCGCGCCGGCGAACAGGGACGCGGATTCGCGGTGGTGGCCGACGAAGTGCGCAAACTCGCCGAGCGGACGACCACGTCCACCGGCGAGATCGGCGCCACCATCGCCCGCGTGCGCGCCGGGATCGGCGAGGCGACGGGGCGCATGAGCGAGGGCGTGAACACCGTGGCCAGCGGGCGCGCCCTGGCCAACGATGCGGGCGTCGTGATGCAGGCGATCCTGAACAATGCCCAGGACGTTGTGCGCACGGTCCATGAAATGGCGCATTCGGTCAGCGAGCAAAGTACGGTCAGCACCCAGATCGCGCAGCGCATCGAGGCCATCTCGCTGGCCTCCGAGGACAACCGGCGGGCGGTCGACGAAGCGGTCGGCGCGACGCAGCGGGTCAACACGCTGGCGCACCAGCTCACCGACAGCGTGCGTGTGTTCCGCTTGCCCGCGTGATCAGGCGGCGAAGGTATCCCAGGCGAACTTGACGATCAGCGCACTGACCACCAGCAGGAAGGCCTTGCGCACGAAGGCGCTGCCGTGGCGCAGGGCCAGGTGGGTGCCGACGAAGGAGCCGCCGACGTTGCCGAGTGCCATGACGAGGGCCCCCGAGGCGATGAAATAGCCGTTGGGGGCGAAGTAGCTGATTGCCGCGACATTAGTCGCGACATTGACGATCTTGGCGACCGCCGAGGCGTGCAGAAAGTCGAAGCCGAACAGCCGGATCAAGAGCAGGATCAGGAAGCTGCCCATGCCCGGGCCGAAGAAACCGTCGTAAAAACCGGCCAGCGCCCCGACGCCGAGCGCCAGCACAAGTTCGGTGCGGCCGTCGTGGCGCGGCGCATGCACGACGCCGAATTCCTTGCGCCAGAAGGTGTAGGCGGCTGCGGCGATGAGCAGGACGAGGATCGTCGGGCGAAGCACTTCGCGCGGTAGCCAGGCCACCGAGAGCGCGCCGAGGAAAGAGAAGGCGAAGGCGGACACGGTCGCCGGAAGGACGGTGCGCCAGGGCATGTCGACGCGGCGGGCGTAGCCGAGGGCGGCGTTGGCGGTGCCGAAAACGCTGGCGATCTTGTTGGTGCCGAACAGGGTGGCCGGCATTTCGCGCGGCAGCGCGGTAAACAGCACCGGCACCTGGATCAGGCCGCCGCCACCGACCACGGCGTCGATGAAGCCGGCGAAGATTGAGGCCGCGCCAAGCACGAGAAGTAAGCTGAGTTCGATATCCACGGGATCTGCTGGCGTTGCCTCACGGCGTCACGCGGGCCTGGAAAAAGCGGCGCTGGCCGCAAAAGAAAACGGCCCCGCAAGGCGGGGCCGTTCATGATACTACGGCTCGCCGGATTACTTGGTGAGCGGATTCTTGACGAGATCGACGGCCGCCGTGGCGACCATGGCAATCGCCTTGGGCATCACGTTTTCATCGAAGTCGAAGCGCGAGTCGTGGTGTCCGGCGGCGATTTCACTGCCGACCACCATGTAGGCCGCGAGGCCGCCGCGTTGCTGCACCCGCTCCATGAAGTAGGTGCAATCTTCACTGCCGCCGAGGTCGGCGCGATCGACCTGCTCTTCGAACAGGCCGCTGTCCTCGGCGATCTGGCGCAGGCGATCGCCCAGCACGGCATCGCTGTCGCAACCGGCGGCACCACCCATTTCGGCGAGCGAGACCTTGACGCCGTACATCGCTGCGGCGGCGTTGATGATGCGCACCGACTCCTCGTAGACGTACTCGTTGATCGCGCTGGTCACGCCGCGCGTTTCGATCTTGAGCACCGCGTTGGCCGGAACGACGTTGCGCCCGCTGCCGGCGTTGAGCACGCCGACGTTGATGCGCGAGGCGCCCGCGCTGTGGCGCGAGATGGCGTGCAGGTTGACCGCTGCCGTAGCCGCCGCGAGCAGGGCGTTGCGGCCCGTCTCGGGGGCACCGCCGGCATGCGCCGGAACGCCGGTGAATACCGCGTCGAGCTTGGTCGTGGCGAGGAAACCCGAGGTCCGGCAGCAGATGCCGCCGGAACGACGCAGAACGAAGCCGATGTGCAGGCCGAGCAGGACGTCGACGTCGTCGACCACCCCGGCCATGACCATGGCCTTGGCACCGCGCACGCCTTCCTCTGCCGGCTGGAAGATCAGCTTGATCGTGCCGACCAGCTCGTTCTTCAGGCCCGCCAGAACTTCGGCGACGCCCAGACCGATCGAGGTGTGTCCGTCATGGCCGCAGGCGTGCATCGCACCGTCGTTGACCGAGGCGAAGCCGTCGCGGAATGGGCGGTGCGTTTCTTCCTTGGACTCCAGCACGTCGTTGGCGTCGATGTCGAAGCGCAGGGCGACGGTCGGGCCGGGCTTGCCGGTGCGCAGGATGCCTACGACCCCGGTTTTGCCGCCCTTCATTTTTTCCACCCACGCCGGGTTGGCACCCTGTGCCAGGGCGCGCTGGGCGTGCTTTTCCAGTTCCGCGGCCGAAGGCACACCCATCATGCCTTCCGCGGCGACGACTTCGGCGCCGGCCTGCACCTCGTAACCGAGCGCGGTCAGCGTATCGGCGACGAGGGCAGCGGTGCGGAACTCGGTCCAGGCCACCTCGGCGTGGCGGTGCAGATCGCGCCGCCGCTCGACGGCCTTGGCCGTGAGGGCCAAGGCCAGTTCGTTGATGCGTTGTTTCATTCTTCTCCCTTGCTGAGACGACGTTACAACAGGATCACCATCACTGCGATCGCGGCAACGATACAGCCGGGGCCGTTGCGCTTGGTGATTTCGATCGGGCTGATCCGGGCCAGGCCTGCGCAGACGATGGCTGCGCCGGCAACCGGCGACATCGTGCGACCGAGTGAGCCGGCGAGGAAGGCCGTCGAGCCCATTTCGATGATGCCGTAGCCGAAGTCCTTGGCGTGCGGGGTGATCGCGCCGTTGAAGGCCAGCGTCGCGGCGTCGCCCGAACCCGAAAGGATGGCGATGATCATCGGGCCGAAGGTCGCGCCGAACTGGGCGATCTGCTGCGAGTTCTTCATCGCTTCGATCAGCGCCTGGGTCAGGCCGATGGCCTGCATACCGGCGGTGAACACGGCGGCGGCGATGATGATGCCGATGACGCTGCCGTAGGCCTCGCCGAGGCCGGCCCAGAACTGCTTGGAGATCGCCGACGGGTCCTTGATCATGGTCAGGAAGCCGAGGAAGACGCCGATGATCATCGCCTGCGGCACGGTGATCGCCCAGGGCAGCAGGTTAACCTGCTTGCTGCCGAGCAGCAGCAGGATCAGCGGCACCATCGGGATCAGGGCCATCAGGAAGTTGACCTTGAAGCCGTCGCCCACGTGCACCGTTTCGGGCGACTCGTAGCCCTTGTTTTCCTTGCGCACGATGGCCATCAAGGTCAGTGAGATGGCGACGATGACGATCCCGACCAGGGCCGCGTTGGTGAACGAGGCGATGACCGAGACCGGATCGGTGCCGGCCAGCTTGGCGATGAAGGGGTTGTGCGAGTTGCCTGGGTTGAAGGCGCTGCCCCAGGTTCCGGCCATGACCGCGCTGGCGGCCACCGCGGGATGCACACCGGCGCCGATCAGCGTCGGAATCAGCACCGCACCGACCGCCGCAGCACAACCGGCCGCGCTCGGCAGAGCGATGTTGATGGCGAAGGTGACGAATACCGCGCCGGGGATCAGCACCGGGCCAAGTTTGCCCAGGCCGCCGGCCAGAAAATGCACCAGATGCGAATCGCACTTGGTGAGCTTCATCACGAAGGCAAAGCCCATGACCGTACAGATGACGGTCACCAGACCGGGGTTGACCATTGCCTTGGTGAATGCGTCCATCGCGCCTTCGAAGCCTTTGAGCATACCGCTGCCCACCAGGCACATGGCGAGACCGGAGATGAAGAGCACCATGCGGGTCTCATACTGCCGGATAATCGCCACGAAGGTCAGGATCACAATGAGTGCGCCAATCCAAACCATACACTTACCCTCCTTTTGTGTACTTGTGTATCAAGAAATGCAAAACATGATAAGCGTGCTTGACGCTCAGGTCAAAGGATACGTTACGGCGTCGCAAAGGAGTTCGCAACCTTGAACGAAGTCGTCGAGACGCATTGCTTCGGCGGGGTTGTGCGAGCCGTTCTGGTTGCGGATGAAGAGCATGGCTGAAGGAATGCCCGCGTTGGAGAACACCGCCGCGTCGTGCCCGGCGCCGCTCGGCACGTCTTCCAACGTCAGGCCGCGCTGGCCGGCGCAGCGGCGCAGGGTCTCGCACCAGCCGGCGTCGAGCGAAGCCGGGGCGGTCACCACCTTGCGGTCGAATTCAAAGCGCACGCCCCGCGCCTGCTCGATCGCCGCGCATTCTTCACGCATCAGCGTGTAGAAGCGGTCCATCGTCTCGGCGTCCTGGCTGCGCACTTCGAAGCTGAAGTTCATTTCGCCGGGGATCACCGAAACCGCATGCGACTTGGGCGGCGTTGTGCAAATGCCGCTGGTCATCACCATGTCCATGCCCATCTGGAGGAGTACGCGCCAGTGGTCATCGAGTTTCGAGAGCAGGTCGGCCACGGCGAGGACGGCGTCCTTGCGCAACCAGCGCGGCACCGCGCCCGAATGCCCGGCTTCGCCCAAGCAGCGAATCTGGTTGTGGCGGATGTTGCCGCGGATGCCGCTGACTACCGCCACTGGCCATTCCCGGGCGACCATCACCGGCCCCTGCTCGATGTGGAGTTCGAGGTAGGCGGCGACGTTGTGCGTTCCGATCTGGGACTGGCCGGCGCGCACGAGGTCCATGTTTACCCCTGCCGCCGCCATGGCTTCGGCGAGCGTTCCCTGGCCGCTGCGGTGCTTGGCCGCCAGTTCGGTTTCACCGAGTTGGCCGAAGAGCGCGAGCGAACCGATGTAGGCCTTGCCGTACCAGGCGCTTTCTTCGGCGCGCATGGCCAGCACGCGCACCGGGCGCGGCGGCTTGAGGCCGCGGCGGCGGATTTCGTCGAGCACGGCGACGCCGGCGACGACGCCGGCCAGGCCGTCGAAATTACCGCCCTGCGGCACCGAGTCGACGTGCGAACCGATCAGCGTGCACGCGCCCTGGCCATCGTCTTCGGGCAGGCGCAGCCACAAGTTCTGCAGCGCGTCGCGCTCGCTGTGCAGGCCGAGTTTTTGAGCTTCGGCTTCGAGAATGCGAAGCGCGGTTTCTTCGCCAGCGCCGAAGGCTTCGCGGGTGACCCCTTGCGTATCGCGCGTGGCTTCGGCGATCTCGGCAAAGAGGCGGGTGGACAGTTCGAGCATCTGACTCATGCGCCGACCCTCCCCTGCGTGAGCGAGCTTTCGCTGCCGGCGATGGCCGCGAGGCCACCTGCAGCGGCGATGCTGGAGGTTTCGAATGACGGCTGGCGCGAGGCGGCGCGGATGGCGCCGACGTCGACCCAGCAGGATTGCGCGCGATGGCGCGTTTGGTTTGCGGTCAACTGCATATGCACTGCTCCTTGTAAAAAGGCGGGCGCGCCGCGGCGCGACATGCCTGCACTTTAGAGCGCAAAACGGCAAGCTACCAGCGGCAATTCGCCGCACGAGGGTTTCCAAAACGCGAAAGCTCTTCGCCGGCAAGGCGCAGGCTGTTACCATGCCGCCATGCACAATCAGGCTTTACTCGCCCCCCTGCGCAGCTTCGTGCGCCAGCTCGACCTCGCTTCGCTCGACCTTTTCGTCCTGATCTGCCAGACGGGCAGCATCGGTGCTGCGGCCGAGCAGGGGCAGCTGGCCATCTCCTCGGTCAGCAAGCGCATCAAGGAACTTGAGAACGCCGTGCACACGCCTTTGCTGGTGCGTCATGCGCGCGGCGTAGTGCCGACGCCGGCCGGCGAATGCCTGCTGCGGCACGCGCAGGAACTGTTGCTCGGCGTCGAACGCCTGCGCGGCGAACTCGAGGAATATGCACAAGGCGTTTCCGGCCACGTCACCGTTTATGCCAGTGCTTCGGCGGTCGAGCAGTTCCTGGCTGCCGAGCTGGCGAGCTTTGCCCGCCGCAATCCCGAAATTTCGGTCGACCTCTCGCAGCGCACCAGCCAGGAAGTCCTGCAGGCTGTGCGCGGTGGCTTGGCCGACCTCGGGTTTGCCGACGCGCACGACGACATGCACGACATCGAGAGTCGGCCCTATCGCGAAGAACAGCTGGTGCTCGTGGTTCCGCGCCAGCATCCGCTGGCTGGGCAGCACGAGGTCAGTTTTGCGCGCGCGTTGGACAACGACCTGATCGGCCTGCGCGGCAGCAGCACCATTCAGCGCCTGCTCGAACAGGCGGCCAGCGAGGCCGGCCGGGTTATCAGGCAGCGGATCAAGGTGGCCAGTCTGAGCGCCTTGTGTCGCATGGTCGAGAGCGGCCTGGGCATCGCGGTCATGCCGCGGGGGGTGCTGTGCGAACAGGCGCGCGGGGCGCAGCTCTGCGCGGTCAGCCTGAGCGACCGCTGGGCGGTGCGCGAACTGCGCGTCTACGCCAAGCGTTTCGACGTGCTCTCGCCGCCAGCGCTGCGTTTCCTCGAGCACTGCCAGGGCGAAGCCGAACGCGGCCGCAAGGCCCGCTGAACGGCGCCTGCAGGCATCTGCTGCTCCAAGTAAAAAGCCCGCGGGCGCGGGCTTGAAAACGGCGTGTGGCGGCCTTCCGAGCCAGTCGGGAAGGGCCTTCGCTTTATTTTCCGATGCAAAACCGCCCGAAAATCTCGCCCAGAAGGTCGTCGGCGGTGAATTCGCCGGTGATCGTGCCCAGGTGCTGCTGGGCCAAGCGCAGCTCTTCGGCAAACAGCTCCAGTTGCGGCAGTTGGGCGCGGGCGAGGGCGATGTGTTCGCGCGTTGCGGCCAGCGCCCGCAGGTGGCGTTCGCGAGCGATGAAAACGTTTTCCTGCGGTTGCCAGCCGGCGATGCGCAAGAGTTCCTGACGCAGCAGGTCGATCCCGGCACCGGTGTGCGCCGAGAGGGCGATGCCGACCGTGGCATGCCCGGCAACGTTTTCTTCCTGGCGCGACGGTGCTTGACCGGCAAGGTCGATCTTATTGTGTACGGTCAGCCGGGCGATGCCCGGCGGCAGGCGTTCGAGGATCGCGCGTTCGGCGTCGCCGATGCCGTGTTGGGCGTCGACCAGCAGCACGACCACGTCGGCCCGCTCGATCTCGCGCCAGGTGCGCTCGATTCCTAAGCGCTCGACTTCGTCGTCGGTGGCGCGCAGGCCGGCGGTGTCGATGACGTGCAGCGGGATGCCCTCGATCTGCAGCGTGCCGCGCACCACGTCGCGGGTGGTGCCGGCGACCGGGGTGACGATGGCCAGTTCGTCGCCGGCCAGGCAGTTGAGCAGGCTGGACTTGCCGACGTTGGGCTGCCCGACCAGGACGACGTGCAAACCGCCTTGCAGCAGGCGGCCCTGGCGGGCGCGGGCGAAGACTTCGCCCAGGCGGGCATCGAGCCGGTCGAGACGGCCGAAGGCGTTGGCGGCTTCGAGGAAATCGACTTCTTCCTCAGGAAAATCGAGCGTCGCTTCGACCAGTGCGCGCAACTCGGTCAGTTCGGCCTGCAGGCCGCCGATCTCGCGCGAGAAGTCGCCTTGCAACGAGCGCACGGCGCTGCGTGCGGCCGCGCCCGTCGAGGCGTCGATCAGGTCGGCGACGGCCTCGGCCTGAGCCAGGTCGAGCTTGCCGTTCAGGAAGGCGCGGCGGGTGAATTCGCCGGGTTCGGCGAGGCGTGCGCCGAGGTCGAGGCAGCGGGCGAGTAGTTGCTGCATCACCACCGGGCCGCCGTGCCCCTGGAGTTCGAGCACGTCCTCGCCGGTGAAGGAGTGCGGCGCCGGGAAGTGGAGGACGAGGCCGCTGTCGATCGGTTCGCCGTCGGCGGCCTTGAAGCGGGCCAGCGTCGCCATGCGCGGCGCCGGGCATTTGCCGCACAGCGTTTCGGCCAGCGGCAGCAGGGCCGGGCCGGAGAGGCGGATGACGCCGACCCCGCCGCGTCCGGGCGGGGTGGCGATGGCGGCGATGGTGTCGGAATTCTGGAGGTTCATGGTAAAAGCGCCCGGAGCGGCGAGCCGTCCGGGCGCTGGATCAGAGTCGGGTTACGTTAAGCCCGGTCAGGCCCGCTTAGGCCTTCTCGTCGTTGGCCGCCTTGTTGCCGCCTTCAATCATCCGCGTGATCTGCCACTGCTGGGCGATCGACAGGACGTTGTTCACGATCCAGTACAGCACCAGGCCGGCCGGGAAGAAGAAGAACATCGCGCCGAAGGCGAAAGGCATGATCATCATGACCTTGGCCTGGATGGGATCGGGCGGCGTCGGGTTGAGCTTGGTCTGGATCAGCATGGTGGCGACCATGATCACCGGCAGGACGTAGTAGGGGTCCTGCGAGGAGAGGTCGGTGATCCACAGGACCCACGGTGCGTCGCGCATTTCGACGGCCCCGAGCAGCGCCCAGTAGAGGGCGATGAACACCGGGATCTGGATTGCGATCGGCAGGCAGCCGCCGAGCGGGTTGATCTTCTCGCTCTTGTACAGCGCCATCATCTCGACGTTGAGCTTCTGCTTGTCGTCGCCGCAGCGTTCGCGCAGCGCCTGCAGGCGCGGGGTGATCGCCTTCATCTTGGCCATCGACTTGTAGCTGGCGGCCGAGAGCGGGAAGAACAGCAGCTTGATGCCGATGGTCAGCAGCACGATCGCCCAGCCCCAGTTGCCGACCATCTTGTGGATCAGCTCCAGACACCAGAAGATCGGCGCGGCGACGATGGTCAGCCAGCCGTAGTCGACGACCAGCGGCAGGCCGACGGCGCCGATGCCGCCGTTCGCCGCGGGCTTGGCGAGTTGCTCGAGCGCCGACTGGATCTGCGGGCCGGCGTAGAGGTGAACGGTCTGCTTGGCCGTGGCACCTGGAGCGACAGCGGGGGTCGGCACGACGACGCCCGCGGCAACCGCCGGCGTGGTGCCGTCGATCTTGCGCGTGTAGTACTCGCGCGCCAGCTTTTCCTGCGGAATCCAGGCCGAAACGAAGTAGTGCTGGATCATCGCCACCCAGCCGTTATCGGCCTTGGCGTTGAACTTGGCTTTGCCCTTCTCGATGTCCGAGAAGCTGATCTTCTGGAACTTCTCCTGCTCGGTGAAGACGGCCGGGCCGGTGTAGGTGCTGACCATGCTGCTTTCGCCTTCCGGCGCGGCGGTGTCGCGTTGCAGCTGGTAGTAGGCGTAGGGCGCGAGTTCCTTCTGGCCGCCGTTCTCGATCTCGTAGCTGACGTCGATCAGGTAGCTGCCACGGGTGAAGGTGTAGACCTTGGCGACCTTGACGCCGTCGTGTGCCGGGGCTTCGAGGCGCAGCTGAACGCTCTTGGCGTCGCCGGCGAGTTCACGCGCGCCGGCCTTGGCGACGAACAGGGTCTTGTGGTTCGGCAGGCCGTCACCGATCAGGCCGCTCTGCGCCACGTACTGGTGCTTGCCTTCGAAGAGCTTGAACTGCTCGGCCTTGTTCTTGAGCGCCTTGTAGTTGTTCAGTTCGAGGCTGACGAGGTCGCCGCCCTGGGTCGACACTTCGGCGACGAAGAGGTCGGTCGCGATGCGGACGATCTCGCCCTTGCCCGTGGCGGGCAGGGTGGGCACTGCGGCCGAGCCGACGGCTGCGCCGGTTGCGGCCGGCGTGCCCGGCACCTGGGCGCTGCTCGGTGCCGCGACGGCGGCCTCGGTGGCCGGGGGCGCCGGCGGCTGATTGTATTTCTGCCACGCGTCCCAGAGGACGAACACGGAGAATGAGAAGACGAAAAGAAGTAACAGGCGTCGGTTGTCCATGTACGGCCTACCAGATTGTTTTCAGGGGACGGGATCAAAACCACCCGGATTCCAGGGGTGGCAGCGGAAAATGCGGCGAAGGCCGAGCGCAGTGCCCTTGAGCGCCCCGTATTTCTCGACGGCCTCGGCCGTATATTCGGAACAGCTCGGAAAGAAACGGCAGCGGCTCCCCAAAAAGGGGCTGATCGCGTATTTATAGCAGCGGATCAGGGCGAGCAGCAGTCGTTTCATGGGCTCAACGTGCGGGTGAAGACAATTTGCCCAGCAGGCCTCGGATTTCCTTGGCCAGTGCGCGTCGGTCCAGCGCTTCCGGACGGATCGCCAGGCGCAAGACCAGATCGCGCGCGGGCAACTGGGGGCGCAGCAGGCGGAAGCTTTCACGGATCAGGCGGCGGACGAGATTGCGATCGACGGCGCGTTTGAGGAAACGCTTGGCGATGATCAGTCCGAGCCGGGCGTGTTGCGCTTCATCTGCCGCCCGAAGGCGGTAATGTAGCAGG
>RRZT010421473.1_pt1 | contig 12870 bp, 11 predicted proteins | sample 2165551 | NCBI WGS metagenome assembly RRZT01 (sample SAMN10456910, study PRJNA506462) | wastewater metagenome | biome: wastewater; feature: sludge; material: wastewater sludge; isolation source: wastewater sludge with Escherichia coli K12::gfp cells carrying plasmid... | place: USA: Moscow, Idaho... | reverse complement strand
CAGTAGAAACGACAATTTTCTCTTTTTTGTAATCAAGAACAGCCGCATCGTCGCCAATTCCTTTGATAGAACTTTCTAATTTGATCGGAAAACCTTCTTTGATTTGATTAATTAAACCAAATTCTCCAATTTCGGCTAAACTTGTTTTTGAAACGTTTTTATCTTCTAACATGATTTTATTTTTGAATAAAGATTGAAGGATCTATATTTTCTGAACGAAAAGGTAAATTGATAATGTCTTGTTTCGACATTGTTTTCACGGTTTGTCCTTCAAATGATTTTTTAATATTTTCTAACATTTCTGTTGGTGGTGCTTGCATTTTTCTTTTCGACATCGAAAACCAGACACCTGTCAATTCAGAATGGCAAAGATGTACACCATCTTGGTTATATAGATTATGAATAAATTGATAAATCATTCCATCTTCCGACATTCCACCAATTTCTACCGAAATATAAATTTCTTCACCTTCCATTGCTTCCTTAAAAAAAGAAAATTGTTCGTGCAAAATAGCTGGTCCAATTCCGTATTCAGCTAAATTTTTCATCGAAATGCCATAATCTCTCAAAAAAGCAATACGTGCAAAACTTGTAAAATTCATATACGAAGCGTTCGCTAAATGGCGATTAGCATCCAAATCTGACCATCGAACAATGGTTTTTTGAAAATATTTATTATTCATGAATTGAAAAATTATTTAAGGTACAAAGTTACGGATTACTATTTACACGAAAATGATAATATTTTTAATCATCGTAAATAATAAAAAACAATAAGATTTAACATCAAATTAAAATATAGATATTTAATAATTTGTATCTTTAAAAAGCTATTAAACAGACAGATTATGAAAAAAATATTATTTCCAACAGATTTTTCAGAAACAGCAAATAATGCGTTTTTGTATGCGTTAAATTTAGCCGAAAATCAAAATGCAGAATTGTATGTTTTGCACGCTTTTCAGTATCCAATGGTAAGCGGAGGAATCGATGCTGGTATTTTGCAAGATGTTTATAATACAATTGAATTAAATAATTTCGAGAATTTAAAAGATCATATTCCGTTCTTGAGAAAAATGGCTGAGGACAATGGTTTTGCAAATGTTGATTTGAAATTTTTTGTAAAAGAAGGAATGCTTTCGTTTGTGTTGCCAACATTTATCGAAGATGAAAAAGTAGATTTTGTGGTAATGGGAACGACTGGAAATACAGGGTTTGACAAAGTTCTTTTTGGTTCGAATACAATGAATGCAATCAAACATCTTAAAATTCCTGTATTGAGTGTGCCAAATGGTTACGAATTCAAAGGAATAAATAACATCGGATTTACAACAATTTTCCAAGATAAAGACCGCAAAGCCTTAGATTATTTAACAGAAATCGCTTATCGTTACAAAGCAAAAGTGCATTGTTTACACGTTTCGAAAGATGGAAATTACGATATTCCGACGCTAAATCATTGGAAAGAATATTATAAAGATGAGCCTGTAGATTTTTCTATTTATACTGCGGATGAATCTGTAGACGCAGTTTTGGAATTTATTAAAGAAGAAAAAATTGATTTGTTGACAGTAGTCAGCCGTAACAAAGGCTTCTTTGAGAAATTATTTTCACCAAGTTTTACAAAGAAAATTTTGACGCGACACAACGTGCCTTTGTTTGTTTTCCACGAATAAGATAATTTATACTGAATATACAAAGCTCAATCTATAGAAATAGATTGAGCTTTTTTCGTGTTGAAATGAAATTATTCGTAACTTTTGAGTACAAAACACGAAAAGATGAAAAAAATATTGTTCCCAACAGATTTCTCAGAAACTGCCAATAATGCCTTCTTATATGCACTAAATCTTGCAAAAAGTATCGATGCACAAGTTTATGTGTTGCATGTTTACGAATTGCCAATGATTACTGGAAGTTTGAGTGCTGGATTGATTCAGAATGTATATGAAACTGTAGAATTAGGAAGTTTTGACAACTTCAAAGATAATATTCCGCAACTAAGACAAATTGCTGATGAAAATGGTTTGAATGAAATTCCAATCAAGTTTATCTTAGAAGAGGGAAATTTCTTATACATTCTACGCGAAATTATTGGTGAAGAAAGTGTTGATTTTGTGGTGATGGGAACGGACGGAAATACAGGAATTGAGAAAATGCTTTTCGGTTCGAATACGATAAATGCGATTACATCGATGAAAGTTCCGATTCTTAGTGTTCCGCACGGAATGTCTTTCAAAGGATTTAAAAATATTGGTTTTACGACTGTTTTTGATCAAAAAGATAAAGATGCGTTGAAGTATTTGATTGAGATTGCAAATCGTCATCATGCAAAAATTCATTGTATGCACGTTTCGAAAGACGGAAAATTTAATCAACAAGCGATGAAAGATTGGCAAGATCAGTTTGCTGGAGATCCAATTGTATTCGAAGTTTATAATGATGCAGATCCTGTAAACGCGGTGTTGGATTTTATCAAGGAAAAACAAATCGATTTGTTGACGGTTGTAAGTCGTAATAAAGGATTTTTTGATAAGATTTTTTCACCTGGATTTACAAAGAAAATTGCAAATAAAAATATTACACCTTTGTTCGTTTTTCATGAACAAAAAGTTTAAAAGGAGATGTGAAAACATTTCCTTTTTTTGTCAAAAATTCTGTTAAAAATAAAACTTTACCTTTGTCCCGTGAAAAAAATAGCCATAGTAGGAGGTGGTGCAGCAGGATATTTTGTTGCTGCAAACCTTGGAAAAACTGTAGGACAACAAACTATATTGTTTGAACAAGCAAATCTACCGCTTCAAAAAGTACGCATTTCGGGTGGAGGAAGATGTAATGTGACGCATGCATGTTTTGATCCGCTTGATTTGGTCGAGTTTTATCCGCGTGGAAAAAAGGAATTATTAAGTGTTTTTTATACGTTTCAACCAGGTGATACAATGGCTTGGTTTGATGAGCACGGAGTAGAATTGAAAATAGAAGACGATAACCGTATTTTTCCAGTTAGCGATTCTTCACTTTCGATTATAGAGGCTTTGACAAAAGCGGTTGATCAAAATAAAGTACAATTGAATTTCTCGGACGGTGTGCAAGAAATCAATAAAGTTGATGGTGGTTATGAGTTGATAACTAAATCAGGAAAACATTTTTTCGAAACGGTGATTGTGACAACAGGAAGTACGCCTAAATTTTGGAAAAGTTTGAAGAATTTAGGTTTGAAAATCGTTCAGCCAGTTCCTTCCTTATTCACATTTAATTGCAAAGATCCACGAATTGAAGGTTTGATGGGAATTTCTTTCGATAATGCTGAAGTCAAAATCAATCAACAAAAATTAGAGGCAGAAGGTCCGTTACTAATTACGCATTGGGGATTTAGTGGGCCAGCGATTTTGAGATTATCGGCTTGGGGTGCTTTAAAATTGAATGAAAGCAATTATAAATTTGAGACTGAAATCAATTTTGTGAATCAATCTAAAGATGAAATCATTTCATTTTTGAATGATAAAAAACAAGTTGATGCCAAGAAAAATGTGCATAAAAATAATCCATTCGATTTTCCGAAACGTTTTTGGTTTAGTATTCTGAATTATTGCAACGTAGATGAAAACAAGGTTTATGCAGATTTATCGAAAAAACACATCGAAACAATTGCAACAGAATTGACACAAGGAAAATACCAAATTAATGGAAAAAGCACGTTCAAGGATGAGTTTGTAACGGCTGGTGGAGTAGATTTGAAAGAGATTGATTTTCATTCGATGCAAGCAAAAAAAATCCCGCAATTGTTTATGGCTGGAGAGGTTTTAAATATTGATGCCATAACAGGTGGATTCAATTTTCAGGCGTGTTGGTCTGAAGGGTATATTATATCTGAAAAAATCAAAGAAATTTATCAATAGTGTATATTTTACACGGATATTATTCTGGCTGAAAGCCTTAATAGTAAAGATTTTTTCAAAATTTATTATGTTAACATAACATTATTATAAAATTATGTTATTTTTGTTTAAAGGAATTATTAAAAACGAACAAAAAATATGAAGAAAATTTTCTTAACCTTAGCATTAATCGGCTTATCTTCTTCTGCATTTGCAGGTGGATACCGAGTTGCTTTACAAGGGGTTCGCCAAGCAGCATTAGGGGGAACTTCTGCAACACAAACTCACGATGCGAGTGTTGCGTTTTATAATCCTGCAGGTTTAGCTTTTGTTGATAGTAAATTGAGTATTGCTGTCGGAGGTTTTGGTGTAAAAACTGACGTAAAATGGCAAGATCCAATGACGTTACAAAAAACAGAAACAGATAGTAAATTAGGAACACCAATGTATTTGGCAGTTAGTTACAAGCCTGTAGATGATTTAGCAATTGGATTGAGTGTTACGACGCCTTTTGGTAGTTCTGTTACGTGGCCAGAAGATTGGCAAAACAAAGCAAATATTACACATATTGACTTAAAAGCATTCAATATTCAGCCAACGGTTGCATATCGTTTTTCTGATTGGTTTAGTTTGGGTGTAGGTTTCATTTATACACACGGAACAGCTAAATTGGAGAAAGTGCAAACAGTTGCTGGAAATGATATTAAACTTAAATTAGAGGATAAAGATGCTCATGGTTTAGGATTTAATGTTGGAGCAATGTTTAAGCCAACAGATAAATTTGGAGTTGGAATTGCGTACCGTTCTAATGTAGATGTTTCTGCAAATAAAGGTGATGTTACATGGTCTAATGTTCCTTCTGGAATTGCATCTAATGTACCTTTCAATACTGATAAATGGAATACAACTTTACCGTTACCATCTGAGTTTACATTTGGGATGTCGTACAAAGTTTTACCACAATTAGAACTTTTTGGAGATGTAGTTTGGCAAAACTGGACACGTTACAAAAGTTTAGATATCAATTTATATAATGATGCTTCTAATACTTTTTACACATCATCTTCTACTAAAAACTGGAAAGACAATACATTATTCCGTTTTGGAGCAGAGTATACTTTCAGCGAGATGATTGTTGGTCGTGTTGGTTATTATCATGATAAATCACCAGTTCCATCAGCTTATTGGTCATCAGAAACACCAAGTTCTAACTTGAATTCAGTTTCAGCTGGATTAGGATTTAGATTTGAGTCAGGTTTTCATGTTGATTTATTTGGATCATATGTAAAAGGAGACGAAAGACATATTGATAATATTCAACAAAACTTCTCTGGAGATGTTAAAATGCGTGCTATAAACTTTGGTTTAGGCGTATCGTACAACCTAAAATAAGACAAAAATGAAACACTTAAATAAAATAGTATTAGTTGCATTAGCTGCTACGATGTTTAACTGTAGCGAAGATTTCGAACATCCAATTGAAGATATTAAAGTATCAGCAGGTGAAGCAAACTTTTCTACATATATAGCATTAGGTAACTCATTAACTTCTGGTTATAGAGATAATGCATTGTACAAATCTGGACAAGAAAATTCTTACCCAAACATGTTAGCTGGATTGATGAAAGCTGCAGGTGGAGGAGAATTTAAAATTCCTTATATGCCAAATGATACAGGTGGATTTACTGATTTACCAGGTTTTCCAGGTAAATTGAATTTACAAATTGTAAATGGAGCTTTAACGCCTGTTCCGAGTGCGCCAGGCGGAGCTTTAGATATCTTAGCAGATAAAGGAAAGTTTCAAAATATGGGAGTTCCAGGTGCTAAGTCTTATCATTTAGTAGCACCAGGTTATGGAAATCCAGCAGGTTTAAAAACTGATCCTGCAACAGCGAATCCTTATTTTGTACGTTTTGCAAGTGGTGCGACAACTTCTGTTGTAGCAGATGCAGTTGCTCAAAAACCAACATTCTTCTCTTATTGGATTGGAAATAATGATGTGCTAGGTTATGCAACATCTGGTGGAGTTGGAGTAGATCATAATGAAACTGGTAATGTAAAACCTGAAACTTATGGAAGTAATGATATCTCAAATGTTAATGTCGTAAAATCCACTATTAACGCCGGATTGAAAGAATTGACAGCTGTAGGAGCGAAAGGAGTTATAGCAAATATTCCTTCTGTAACATCTATTCCATATTTTACAACGGTTCCATACGCGCCATTATCGCCTGCAAACCCAAGTTTTGCGCCAATGATTGATGAATTGAATGCAACTTATGCAGGATTAAATCAAGTATTTGATGCGGTTGGAGCTTCAGAAAGAAAAATCTCTTTTTCTAAGACTGCTGCAAGTGCTGTAGTAATTAAAGATAAAGATTTAGCAGATTTATCAGCTACAATCACTGCTGCTTTAATTAAAGCAGGATATGATGCTGGAACTGCGACTTTATTTGGAATTACTTACGGACAAGCGCGTCAAGCAACTGCAAAAGATTTATTAGTTTTAACTTCTTCTTCTGTAATTGGAAAAGTTGACACAAATAGAGTTGCAGAATTAATGAAGTTGGGATTAACTCAAGAGAAAGCTGGTAAATTAGCAGTAGTTGGTGTTAGTTATCCAATGACAGATAATTATGTATTAACAGCAAAAGAAACAGCAAAAGCAGAAGCAGCTGTAGTTAAATACAATGCAGCAATTGCTGAATTAGCAACTGCTTATAACTTAGCTTTAGTTGATACATATTCTGAAATGAAAAAATTAAGTTCAGCTTCAGGAATTAAGTATTACGGACAAACATATACAACAACTTTCGTTTCTGGTGGAGCGTTCTCATTAGATGGAGTTCACTTAACTGGAACTGGATATGCAATTGTAGCAAATATGTTTGCTGATGCAATCAATAAAAAATATCATTCAACTTTAAGACATGTTTACCCAGGAAATTATCCAGGTATTGCAATTCCTTAATTGAATGTACAGATAACAAAAAAATCCGCTCATCGAGCGGATTTTTTATTTGATTATTTTTTTAGAAATAATTATTTTAATTCTTCATTTCGTAAAAATTCTTCTGCTTTTTCGACCATATTTTTCGATCCACAAAAGAAAGGAATGCGCTGGTGTAATTCTGTAGGTTCAATATCCATAATGCGTTGGAAACCGTCAGAAGCTTTTCCTCCTGCTTGTTCTGCAATAAAAGCCATTGGATTACATTCGTACAATAAACGTAATTTTCCGTTCGGATTATTTGTTCCAGAAGGATAAATATAAATTCCTCCTTTCAACATGTTTCGGTGAAAATCTGAACATAAAGAACCGATGTAACGAGAAGTGTACGGACGATCTTCTTCATCTGCCTGACAGTATTTGATGTAATTCTTAACTCCTTGAGGGAATTTTACATAATTACCTTCGTTAACTGAATAAATATGTCCATCTTCTGGAATACACATATTTGGATGAGACAAATAAAACGTTCCAATTCCTGGGTTTAATGTAAATCCATTTACACCATTTCCTGTTGTGTAAACCAACATTGTCGATGTTCCGTAAATCACATATCCCGCAGCAACTTGTTTGTTACCTGGTTGTAAAAAATCTTCTTTTGTAACAGGTGTTCCAGGTTCAGAAACACGGTGGTAGATAGAGAAAATTGTTCCAACAGAAACATTTACGTCGATGTTTGATGAACCATCAAGTGGATCAATCAACACAACATATTTACTGTTTTTTGAATTTTTTGAAGGTTGAATCGCGATAAAATCTTCGTTTTCTTCCGAAGCAATACCACAAACAACTTCGCGTTGCGACAACGTTTCGATAAACGTATCGTTTGCGAAAACATCTAATTTTTGTTGTTTTTCTCCTTGGACATTTTCATTTCCGAATTCGCCTAAGATATTTACAAGTCCTGCTTTGTTTACTTTATAATTAACAACTTTTGTCGCTAATTTAATAGAACTCAGTAATCTAGATAATTCTCCGGATGAGTAAATAAAATCTGCTTGATTTTCTATGATAAACTCTCCAAGAGTTTGATGAGAATTAGTATTCATAATTATGTTTTGCTGGTCAAATATCGGAATAATAACTCAATTTTATATCATTTCAAACGTTTGAAATTAATCTAAATACGTGAAAATCATCATTCAAATTTATTTTTTATTTTAATTAAATTCGGTCAACATATAAAGTGTAGTTTGGTTATATTTGCAAGTTAAATATTTACAAAAAAAAGTTTTTATAGAAATGAAAGTTTTCAAATTCGGTGGTGCTTCGGTGAAAGATGCAGCCGGCGTTAGAAATGTTGCGAGTTTATTGCAATCTGTTGGTTACGAAAATACATGTATCATTGTTTCTGCGATGGGCAAGACAACAAATGCATTGGAAGAGGTAGTCAAACGCTATTTTGAAGAACAAGATTTCGAAAAAACAATTCACAAAGTTAAAGAACAACACATTGCTTTAGCGACAGAATTATTTGATAATCCAGCTGAGGTTTCGAACGAAATTTCGCAATTTTTTGATGATATTGTTTCGTTTTTAAGACGTAACAAATCACCAAATTATAGCTATGTGTATGATCAAGTGGTTTGTTGTGGAGAGTTAATCTCGACAAAAATCATCAGTATGTATCTTAATTCTATACAAATTAATAACGAATGGTTAGATGTTCGTGATTATATCAAAACAGATAATACATATCGTGAAGGAAAAGTAAATTGGGCGTTAACAGAAGAAAGTATTAAACGTTTACCAAACACAGGTTTGTTTATTACCCAAGGTTTCTTAGGTTCTGATCCAAACTTTTTCACAACAACTTTAGGGCGTGAAGGTTCAGATTATTCTGCGGCGATTTTTGCTTATTGTTTAAATGCGGATAGCATGACGATTTGGAAAGATGTTCCAGGAGTTTTGAATGCTGATCCACGTTATTTTGATAATGCAGAGCTGTTAAATCATATTTCTTATGAAGAAGCAATAGAGTTGGCGTATTATGGTGCATCTGTTATTCACCCGAAAACGTTACAGCCGCTTCAACAAAAAGAAATTCCTTTCTTCGTAAAATCATTTATTAATCCTACAGAAGCAGGAACAGAGGTAGCGAAAGGTCAACCATTAGATCCAAAAGTACCTTGTTTTATCCTAAAAAGAGAGCAACATTTGATTCGTTTATCAAGTAAAGATTTCTTTTTTATTACAGAAGATAAATTGAGCGGAATTTTCAATAAACTATATGATTATCAAATCAAAGTAAATTTGATGCAAAATTCAGCAATTTCATTATCTTTATGTTTGGAGGATAAATATGACAACTTAGAAAAGTTTGTTGCAGATATGAACGAAGAGTATAAAGTACAAGAAGAAAACAATGTTTTATTGTACACAATTCGCCATTTTGATGCAGATTCTGATAAAGTTGTTTCAAAAGAAAAAGAATTATTGCGACAAACAGTTCGCGAAACATTACAAATAGTTGTTAAAGCTTAAATGAGTTTAATCACGACACAAGATATCTATTCAGCTTCGGGTCTTTCTAAAATTGGTGTTTTAGGAAAGCCTGTAGCTTGGGCATTGAAAAAAGTTTTCAGTATAGATCAGTTAAACGATTTGTACAATCGTGGAAAGCATTTGCAATGCGAACCTTTTTTGGATTATTTGATTGATGATTTGGGAATGGATTACGAAATCCATGAAGAAGATTTAAAACGTATTCCAAAAGAAGGACCTTTTATTATTATTTCTAATCATCCGCTTGGAGCTTTGGATGGAATTATTTTGATGCATTTTATGTCAAAAATTCGTCCTGATTTCAAGGTGATGGGTAATTTTTTATTGCAAAAAATTAAACCATTAGAACCGATGATTATTCCAGTTAATCCTTTCGAAACACGTAAAGATGCATACAGTAGCCTTTCAGGAATGCGCGATGCATTAAAATTGTTGAGAGCTGGAGGTTGTTTAGGAATTTTTCCTGCGGGCGAAGTTTCTTATCGTGATGACGAAAGTAAAATTATCGACAGAGAATGGCAAGAATCAGCGATGAAGTTGATCAAAAAAGCGAAAGTTCCTGTTGTTCCAATGTTTTTTAGAGCACGAAATAGTAATATTTTTTATCGTGTGGCGAAGTTTCATCCAGATTTTCAAACGGCAATGTTGCCAGCTGAAATGATGAAGAAAAGAACACGTCCAATTCAAATTCGTATTGGAAAACCAATTTTACAAAAACAACAAGACGAGCATGTGTCTATCGAAGACTATTCTGAGTTTTTGAGAAAGAAAACGTACATGCTTTCGTCATATTACAAACAAAAAAGAAGTTTAACTCAAGTCTTGAAAAACCCTTCGAATATTGAGTTGAAAATTCCGAATTTACCAAGCTTATCTTCTTCTAACAAAAAGATTAAGCCGATTATATCGGAAACAGTTTTAGAGTTGTTAATTCAAGATATTGAAGGATTACGTAAAGATGAACAAGCATTATTGTTTACGAATAATAATTACGAATGTTTCTTTTCTACAGCTCAACAAATTCCAAATATATTAAGAGAAATTGGTCGTTTACGCGAGATAACTTTCCGTGCAATTGGTGAAGGTACAAATGACGAAATAGATCTTGATCGCTTCGATAATCATTATCACCATTTATTTTTGTGGGATAAGGATACGAATAAAATTGTTGGAGCATATCGTATGGCGATTGGTTCTGAGGTATACGAAAAATATGGAATTAATGGATTTTATGTTCATGAATTATTCAATTTTGATCCAGAAATTCATCCTTTCTTCAAGAAATGTATCGAAATGGGACGTGCATTCGTTTCAGCTGAGTATCAACAAAAACCGATGCCATTGTTCTTATTATGGAGAGGAATTGTGCATGTAACGTTAAGAAATCCAAATCAGAAATTTATTATTGGAGGAGTGAGTATTAGTAATCAGTTTTCTGATTTCTCAAAATCTTTGATGATCGAATTTATGAAATCTCATTATTATGATTCTACTGTAGCGCAGTATGTGAGAGCGAAAAATGAGTTTAAAGTTAAGCTGAAAGAGGAAGATAAAGAATTTATTTTTGATGAATCTGAAGCTGATTTGAATAAGTTTGATAAATTAATCGATGAGCTTGAGCCAAATATGTTGAGATTACCTGTTTTGATTAAGAAATACATCAAACAAAATGCAAAAGTGATTGCTTTCAATGTTGATCCTAAATTTAATGATGCAATTGATGGCTTAATGTATATTAGAGTTTCGGATATTCCAGAATCTACTGTTCGTCCTGTTTTAGAGGATATTCAAGCAGAATTGGATAAGAAAATACAATCAGGAAAATTTGACGGAAATCTTATCTAAGGTTTCCGTTTTTTTATGTATATTATGTAGTAAATTTATTACTATGAATTTTACATTTTGTCTACTTTGCACATTATTCTTGATGAATAGTTGTATTCCAAAAAAATCAGAAGCGCCAATAGACTTTAATTTAGAGCAAGAGTCTACACTTAATTTAAGAGATTATGGAACACCTATTTCTACTATTCCAATATTAAGTTATCCTAATACTGAACAAAAAAAAGAAGTAGGAAGCGATGCTTTGGTTGGAATATCAATAGAGAATGCTGACCAATATTTAAGTCAGCTTATTGATGCAGATAAGATTGTTCTAAATGAGAAAAAGATTCGGCTGATTATTGATTATCCCCTTAAAAAACCTGTAAGTTTTGATCTTCAGAATGACAAGGGTTTTACGCGACGAGATTTGATTTTAACGATACAGGAAAAGTATAAACAAGTTTATAAAGAAGAAGAGGAGTCTGCTGATACAAAACCAATTCCTTTAGAAAAACGTGAAGGTTTAATCAATCGAAATGAAACGAATGGTAAATATGGGATTTGGGGTCATGATTTAATCGATTTGTATTTAACGGATATCGAAGTTTATAAAGATGATAAAGGAGAGGTGACTCTCGTTTTGTATATAGATTCGTAAATTTAAGACATAAAAAATGCGCTCAACCTAGTTGAGCGCATTTATATTTTAGCTTCGCTATAAATTATTTAGCAACTGCTGTAGAATCTGCTGCTGGAGCTGCTACTGCTGCTGAATCAGCTACTGGAGCTGCTGCAGAGTCAACTACTGCTGAATCAACTACTGCTGTAGCTGAATCTGTAGCTGGTGCTTCTTCTACTGGTGCTTCTTCAGTTTTCTCTCCACAAGATACTGCTCCTAATGATAAAGCTGCTACTGCAACTACTGCGAAAAATTTTTTCATCTTTTTAAATTTTAATCGATTAATTTGATATGTCAAAGTTAGAATGATTTTGACCTGATATAATAAAAAATGATTGTAATTATTTTGTAAAACATTTTTTATTTTACAAAATATAGAATTACAATTATTTAAACGTTTATATTTTCCGAAATTATAAAATTTATAAGACAAAAAAATCCTCAAATTCTATAATTTTGAGGATGATTTTTGACTTATTACAAGTGTTTATTTTAAAACTTGTGCTTCTAATTTGAATTTTTCGATTTTATTTGAAATTAAATCCAATCTCAAATTATGAATACTTCCGATATGCGAAGTTTGAAATTCTTTGTGTGGTACATATGTTCCATTTTCTACAGATAAACCAACTTCTCTGTAAGCATCACGGAAAGGTGTTCCATTTTTGATCGCTTCATTAATATTTTCAACGGTATAAATCGGATCATATTTTTCCTGATTCATATAGTTATCTTTAATCTGAAGCTGGGGAATCGCAAATGTTAAGATGTCAATAATATTATCAAACTGCATCATTGGTTCGAATAATATTTCTTTCAAAATTTGATAATCGCGGTGATATCCACTTGGAAGATTATTAATCGTCATCATAATATCATTCGGCAACGCCTGAATTCTATTGCAATGCGCACGAGTTAACTCAAACACATCTGGGTTTTTCTTGTGCGGCATAATCGATGAACCTGTTGTCATT
>RRZT010340719.1_pt1 | contig 12874 bp, 13 predicted proteins | sample 2165551 | NCBI WGS metagenome assembly RRZT01 (sample SAMN10456910, study PRJNA506462) | wastewater metagenome | biome: wastewater; feature: sludge; material: wastewater sludge; isolation source: wastewater sludge with Escherichia coli K12::gfp cells carrying plasmid... | place: USA: Moscow, Idaho... | reverse complement strand
TTTATCATCTTTAGCATAAAGCGTTTTTAATTCTGCTTTCATACCTTCATCTAAAATTGGTCTAGTATAAGTTACATAGATTTTAGCAGTATTTTTATTCACATCATACATAAATATATTAGTAATATTTTGAGTGAATTTATCTAAATTAAATTGTTTTTTTTGGGAGAATAATTCATTGGCATTATCAGCAAGTGTTGTACTAGATATATACCATTGGTCAGGATTTATATCATTGATGAGAGGAGTTGTTTTCATCTTTAAATATTGATTTAGATTATTATCAGTAATCTCAGTATAAAATTGAGTTGTAGCTTCAAATTTAATAGTATCTATCCAGCTATTAAAAGAAATATTCATATTACCAGATGTATTCATCAATTCAGAGTATTTACCATCGACAATGATATCACCATCAGCAAGTGGACTTGTCATAGATAAATTGATTTTATAAGTCAAATTTTTAGCATTAGCAGTATTTTCTACAGCTTGTTTGAGGTAATCAATGGCTTCATCTTGTGCTTTATTAGCAAAAACTGTGCTACTAAAACAAAATACAAATAAAGATAATAGTAAAATTAATAAATGCTTCGATTTCATAGTATTCATAGTATCGCCACCTTTATACTTTTTCTTTAATTATACCATAGATTATTAGTAGGTTAATATTTTTATTATGGATTTTTTTGTATTTGTTGTATAATAAATTAGATACAAATTTTTAAAGGAGGAATTATTGTTGGCTAAACAATCTTTTTATATAACTACGCCAATTTATTATCCTAGTGCAAAACTTCATATCGGTCATGCTTATTGTACAACAATTGCAGATAGTATTGCTCGTTATAAACGTTTATCCGATTTTGATGTATTTTTCTTAACTGGTTCTGATGAACACGGTCAAAAAATTGAACAGAAAGCCGAAGAACAAGGTGTTACACCTATTGAATATGTAGATAAAATAGTTGCAGGCTTCCAAAATTTATGGAAAAGATTAAATATCTCCAATGACGATTTCATTCGTACTACACAAAAACGCCATGAAAAAGTAGTACAAGAAGTTTTCAAACGCATTTATGAAAAAGGCGATATTTATAAAGGTGCATATAAAGGCTTATATTGCACACCTTGCGAAAGCTTCTGGCTCGAACGTCAATTAGTTGATGGTAAATGCCCAGATTGCGGTCGTGAAGTGAAAGAAGTAGCAGAAGAAGCATATTTCTTCAAGATTTCTAAATATGCTGATCGCTTACTTGAATACATTGAAGCAAATCCAGATTTCATTCAGCCAGTATCCCGCAGAAATGAAATGATTAACTTCATTAAACAAGGCTTAGAAGATTTATGTATTTCTCGTACATCTTTTGACTGGGGTATTCCTGTACCAATTGATGAAAAACATGTAATTTATGTATGGTTTGATGCACTTACAAACTATTTAACACCAATTGGATACTTAGATGACCCAGAAAAATTCAACAAATTCTGGCCAGCAGACCTTCACCTCGTAGGTAAAGAAATTGTTCGCTTCCATACAATTATTTGGCCAATAATCTTGATGGCACTTGATTTACCACTTCCTAAAAAAGTATATGGTCATGGTTGGCTTGTAGTTGATGGCGATAAAATGAGTAAATCTAAAGGAAATGTAATCGATCCAATCGGCTTAATTGACGAATTTGGCGCAGATGCTATCCGTTATTTCTTACTTCGTGAAATCAATTTAGGTCAAGACGGTAACTTCTCTCGTGATGCTTTGATTTCTCGTATTAACTCTGACCTTGCAAATGACCTTGGAAACTTATTACATCGCACACTTAGTATGATTAATAAATATAATAAAGGCATTATCGAACAGCCTGGCGATATTCGTGAAGTAGACCAAGCATTAATCAATGATGCTACAAAAACTATTGCTGAATATAAAAACTACATGGATAATATGAAACTCAGCGATAGCATCAAACTTGTATGGTCATTTATTAGCCGTACAAATAAATATATTGATGAAACTACTCCATGGGTTTTAGGTAAAGATGAAGCTAGAAAAGCTGAATTAAATCGTGTACTTTATGATTTAGTAGAAAGCTTACGTGCAATCAGTGTAATGATTGAGCCATTTATTCCTACTACAGCTCGTCGTATTTGGGCTCAATTGAATTTACCACAAAACTTTGATGAAATTCGCATCAGCGATATCGAAGGTTGGGGCAAAACTCCTGTAGGTATTCAAATCAATAAACCAGAACAGCTCTTCCCTCGTATTGAAATCGAAGAAGAAAAACTAGAAGCTAAAAAAGAAGTAAAAGAAAATAAAAAAGCTAAAAAAGAAGAACAAAAAGCTCCAGAAAAAGCCAAAGAAAATGAAGATGGCATGATTGGCATAGAAGATTTTAGCAAAATTGATTTACGTGTAGTAGAAATCTTAGCTGCTGAACCTGTGCCAAAAACAGATAAACTCATGAAAATACAAGTTTCTTTAGGCGATGAAGAAAGAACAGTAGTATCTGGTATTGCTAAACACTACAAACCAGAAGATTTAATTGGCAAACATGTAGTTTTAGTTGCTAATTTAAAACCTGCAAAACTTCGTGGTGTAATGAGCCATGGTATGCTTTTAGCTGCTTCTAAAGGCGATGAACTTCAAATAGTAGAAACTACAATGCCTGTAGGTAGTAAGGTGAAATAATGTTAGTAGATACACATGCACATCTTGATGATTTAAAATACGAAGAAGATAGACAAGAAGTAATAGCTAGAGCAAAAGCTGAAGGTACAACAAGAATTATCACTATGGGTGATACAATGGAGTCTTCATTTAATGCTATTAAAATTGCAGATAATTTTGATGGTGTTTTTGCAGGTGCTGGAGTACATCCACAAGAAGCTTTGAGCATACAAAGCAATAAAGATTATGATACTTTAGCAGAACTTATGACTTTACCAAAGGTAAAAGTTTTAGGTGAAATTGGCTTAGATTATTATTATGAAAATGCTCCTCGTGAAGTTCAGCGTGAAGTATTTATTCGTCAATTAGATGTAGCAAGACAAATGCATATGCCAGTTAGCATACATGACCGTGATGCCCATGGTGATACTATGGCAATCTTGAAAAAAGAAGGAAAAGGGCTGACAGGCTCAATACATTGTTTTTCTGGTAGCTATGAAATGGCAAAAGAATTATTAAAAATGGGTTGGTTCTTAGGTGTTGATGGACCACTTACTTTTAAAAATTCAGCAAAATTGCCAGAAATAGTGGCAAAAATTCCTTTGGAAAGATTGCTTTTAGAAACAGATTGTCCATATTTGGCACCTGTTCCTAAACGTGGCAGACGTAATGAACCAGCATATGTAAAATATATAGCAGAAAAAGTAGCAGAGATTAGAAATATTTCTTTAGAAGAAGTAGCAAATCAAACAACAAAAAATGCTATAGAAGTATTTAATTTATAAAATAAAAGCTTTTCTTTAGGTGGAAGTAAAATTCCTTTAAAGAAAAGCTTTTTTATCTTGTTTTTATATAAATAATATTAATTTTTATAGAATTGAATTATATATGTAATTAATAATTATACAAAAAACACGATAAATGATATATATGTGAAATAGATTAATTATAAGTAAAATTTCTGTATTTATTTTTATGAATCCTTTGCATTTAAATGCCTTATTTATTTACATGAAATACATCATATTTTAGGTGTAAACACATAGAAAAATCCTTTATTTATAAGGTTTTTTACTAGATTACAATTTACAATTTTACAAGTACAAATGTTACATATTTATGAAGAAATTTGACACAAGTGTAAATACTTGGTATAATATCTTTTCGTAAAGGAGGAATTCAATGGATTTTAAAAACCTATTAAGCCACAATTTAACAAAATGTAAACTAACTGCAGTAGTGGTTTTATGTTTTGCAATGGCTACATTAACTGGATTTGTAACAGCAAATAAAAATGTCACAATTGTAGCAGATGGTAATAAAATGGTAGTCAATACGGTCTATGATAATCCAAAGAATATATTGAAGCAAGCTGGTATAAAGTTAGATAATGGAGATGATTATACAGTATCTACAGGTAATATAACTGATAATGCTGTAATTACAATTAATCGTGCAATGCCAGTAACTGTAGAAATTGATGGAGATACAAAAGTAGTAAAAACCACAAAGAAAACTGTGGGTGAATTGATATCTTCAATGAATTTAGATGAAGATAAGTATTTTGTTGAGGGCGGTAAAGATACTCAACTACATACTGATGCAAAAGTAAAAGTTTTAAATGTTTCTAGTAAATTAGTATTAAGAGATGAAGTACAAAATTATCAGGTGATAAAAGAGCCAGATAGCTCTATGATCCGTGGTAATGAAGAAGTAATTCAAGCTGGAAGAAATGGTTTAAATAGATTATTAGTTAGAGAAAAATATCATAAAGGTATTAAAGTGGGAGAAGAAGTAGTACAAACTTCTCAATTAGTTCGTCCTGTAAATCAGGTTATTCGTGAAGGCACAGCAGAACCGATGAATACTATTGGTTTGAGATCATATTCTCAAGTATTGTATATGGAAGCTAGTGCATATTTACCTTATGATGGTGGCGGTGCTGGATATACGGCGCTTGGTATTCCTGCTCGTTATGGTGTAGTAGCTGTAGACCCAGATATTATTCCACTTGGAACACGTGTATATATTCCAGGTTATGGTGAAGCTATTGCAGCAGATACTGGCGGTGCGATTAATGGCTATATGATTGATTTCTGTATGGAAGATTATACTCAAGCTATAGCTTTTGGTCGTCGTGGTGTAGAAGTTTATATTTTAGATTGATATTTGTATAAATTGATTTAAAATAGTAGGATAGATAGAAAATTATATATAAAGATGAAAAAGAGTCTGTAAGTTTACAGGCTCTTTTTGTCTAGAGTATATGGCTTTTTACTTGCGTTTTTTGATATATTTTTGTTATACTAAAAAAATATGAGTTTATTTGTAATATTTTAGTTTAGTTGAAAATAAGTGAGAAGGTTTTTAATGATAAAAGAAGTTTTAGTTGTAGAAGGAAAAATGGACGTTGTAGCCATTAATAAAGCAGTTGAAGCCGATTGTATTATCACAGAAGGTTTTAATTTATTGCCTAAGACTATAAAAAATATTAGAGCTGCTTATGAAAAACGTGGCATTATTATTTTAACTGATCCAGATTCAGCTGGAGAGCGAATTCGCACATATTTAACAAGAAGATTTCCTAATGCAAAGCACGCTTTTGTACCTTGTGAAGAAGCTACTGCAAATGATGATATAGGTATAGAGCAAGCAAGTCCTGAAGCTATTCGCAAAGCATTAGCTAAGGTGCGTACAATGAATTGGAAACCTAGTGATGAATTTAGTGCTACTGATTTAATTTTAAATCGCTTAAATGGTTTTGCAAATTCTGGTGTTCGCAGGGCAAAATTAGGTGCTATTTTAGGAATTGGTTTTGCCAATGCTAAAACTTTTTTACGTAGATTAAATAATTATGGAATTACTAGAGATGAATTTAATCAAGCTTTAGCAAAATTAAATTCAGAAAATGATATTAATGAAGTTGAAAATAAATAATAAATTGGAGGATTTTTAATTAATGAAGCAACCTACTATTGCTAATAAGAAGGTTACAAGATATATTTTACAGCGTTTTGGCATTCATATGAGCAAACGCTTAGGACAGAACTTTTTAATAGATGCTAATATTGTACAGGGCATTGTAGATGCAGCAAATGTACAGGAAAATGATAGAGTATTAGAAATCGGTCCTGGTATCGGTACTTTGACTCAAGCTTTAGCTGAAACTGGAGCAGAGGTTACTTGTGTAGAATTAGATAAAAGATTGCCAGAAGTTTTGGCACATACTTTAGACGCTTATGACAATGTGCGTGTTATTCAAGGAGATATTTTAAAAGTAAATATTCCAGAAATCATGGGCGATAAACCATTTAAAGTAGTAGCTAATTTGCCATATTATATTACTACACCAATTATCATGGCTTTGCTCGAAAAACATTTGCCAATAACAGATATCGTAGTAATGGTACAAAAAGAAGTAGCAGAACGTATGGCAGCACAGCCAGGCGGTAAAACATATGGTGCTTTATCTGTAGCAGTGCAGTATTATACAGTGCCTGAAATCGCTTTATATGTACCACCACGTTCTTTTATGCCACCTCCAGAAGTGGACTCTGTAGTAGTGAACTGTAAAGTTAGACAGACTCCTGCCGTAGAGCTTATTGATGAAAAGATGTTCTTTAGAGTGGTAAAAGCAGCTTTTGGTCAACGTCGTAAGACTTTAAATAATGCTTTAAAATCCATGGGTGTAGATAAAAATATTATTGCTGATGTATTAGATAAAGCTGGAATAGAAGCAACTCGTCGCGGAGAAACTTTGACTATGGAAGAGTTTGGAGCTATTGCTAATATTTTGGCACAAATGGCAAAACAGGAGGCATGATTTATGAAATTTGTTTCTTGGAATGTAAATGGTCTTCGTGCTTGTATGAATAAGGGTTTCATGGAGACTTTTCAAACTTTAGATGCAGATATTTTTTGTTTACAAGAAACAAAAATGCAACCTCATCAATTAGAATTAGATTTACCTGAATATAAGCAGTATTGGAATAGTGCAGAAAAAAAGGGTTATTCAGGTACAGCTATTTTTACTAAAGTAGAGCCATTAAATGTAAGTTATGGTTTAGGTATAGAAGAACATGACCACGAAGGTCGTGTAATCACTTTAGAATTTGATAAATTCTTTATGGTTTGCGTATATACACCAAATTCTAAGCGAGAATTAGAGCGCTTGGATTACCGTATGCAGTGGGAAGATGCTTTTCGCAATTATTTAGTTGAATTAAACAAACAAAAACCTGTTGTGATGTGTGGAGATTTAAATGTTGCTCATAAAGAGATTGATTTAAAAAATCCTAAGACAAATCGCCGTAGTGCAGGTTTTACTGATGAAGAACGCAGTAAAATGACTGAATTATTACAAGCAGGTTTTGTAGATACTTTCCGCTATCTTTATCCGGATAAAACAAGCATTTATTCATGGTGGTCATATATGCGAAAAGCTCGTGAAAATAATGCTGGGTGGAGAATTGACTATTTTATCGTATCTAAAGATATTGAAACAAATATAAAAGAGGCTGGCATTCACAATGAATTTTTTGGTAGTGACCATTGTCCAGTTAGTTTGGAATTAGATATTTAAATAAAATGGCAATAGACTTTATTTCATGATAAGCCTATTGCCATTTTTTATTCTTCAAAACTGTATTCAATTATGCTACCAGATGGACAAGAAACTTCTTTTCCTTTAAATAATAATCCTGAAAAAGGAACGATGATACTACTTGCTATATTGGCATAATTTTTGCCACCTTTTAATTTTAAATCGCAAGGAAATTCTAAAATACTGCCATCAGCTAAGGTGATATTATTTAATTTTATGCGGATAATAGCACTTTCCCCAAGCAATCTACTGCCGTGAATTTTAGTAATCATACCTTGAAGTTTTGTATCTTTAGGTAAAATGATTTCGTTGTTAACAACTAAATCTTGGTGAAGACGGAAGTTGATTAAATCGTATTTATGATTAGTTTTACTGTCTAAATTATCTATATTTATTATTTGCATGGTAGTTTTTTCTGGTAAATGTAAATAAGTAGTAGTATTAGTTGTGGTATTTTGGGTATTTGTATTATTTTGAGCATAAGTTATAGAAGGTAAGTAAATAATACAAGATAAAATAATTATTAAAGTAAGAAAAACAGATTTTGGTGACATAAAAAATTCCTTTCATATTAAAAAATATATTAACATTATAATAGATATATTTAATTAAGTTAAGATAATTATTTATATTGACAGTATAATTATAGAATGATATAATATTACTGTTGTTTAACACAATATGCCGAAGTGGCGGAATTGGCAGACGCACTTGACTCAAAATCAAGCGTAGTCCCCTACGTGCCGGTTCGAGTCCGGCCTTCGGCACCACTAGTAAATTCAAGGCTTTACGGAAAACCCGTAAAGCCTTTTTTGTTGTCTAAATTTGAGTATATAAACTTTTAAATAATTCTATTGAATAATAAGAGGTTATGACAGGAAAGATAAAGTCAATTATAAAAAAATTTATATATAGGTTATAATAAAATTTTTAAAGATTTAAAAGTAAAAATTGGTTTGATTTTTCTTTATAAGTAGAAATAAAGAAGCTATAACAAAAAGAGTTAAAACTCAAATTGTTATAGCTTTACGAAGATTTATTCTTTGATATTATGGTAATATACTACTTTTGATTTTTTATCAATATTCCTAGTTGGAATCAGGAAAAAGTATTTCAATAGCTATAATAAATAGTACAAATCCAACTATAAACATTATAAATCACCTCTTATAATAATCATTATTTATAATATAAGGCTAATTAAAATAATTTTACCAAATGTGCCGTAAAGCCCTGTGCTTTAGCACTGGGGATATAAGTCACGTCCGACGAATTTGCGTAAGCAATTGAAGTCGGACCATTTTATTTTGTATATTCATATGCTATCATATAACTACGAATAACAATAAAGGCGGTGAGATAAATGAAAACCTATTGCTTTAAGCTATATAACTCTAAACGAAATAAAAAACTTCATAGGCAGATTAATGCGGCAGGTCTCATTTATAATCACTGCATTGCAATTCACAAACGGTACTATCGTTTATTTAAAAAATCATTGCACAAATTTGTTCTGCAGAAACACTTAACTAAACTGAAAAAACGGGCAAAATTCAGCTATCTTAAAGAAATAGGTTCACAATCAGTACAAAATATAACTGAACGCATAGACCGTGCCTATAAGTTGTTTTTCAGAAATCAGAAGCATAATGTCCGTTCAGCTCCTCCGTCGTTTAAAAAGATACGTAAATATAAATCATATACTTTGAAAACGTCCGGTTGGAAATTATTGGGTGGAAATGTTATTAGAATTGCCAATCAGAAATATCGCTATTTTAAATCGCGGGATATTGACGGAAAAGTAAAGACCGTAACCATAAAGCGCGATGCTTTAGGCGATATTTATTTGTATTTTTCCTGTGAAACAAATGAAAATGAAGTCTTAACAAGAACAGGTGAAAGCGTCGGTTTTGACTTCGGGTTAAAGATATTTCTCACAGGTTCAGAACGGAAAAATATCATCTCTCCGCTGTTTTTCAAGCAGAATGCAAAATTAATTGTTAAAGCTAACCGCAATTTATCCCGTAAACAAAAAGCTTCTAACAATCGCCAAAAAGCAAGACTGAATTTGGCAAGACTGCATAAAAAAGTAACGAATATGCGCCGTGATTTTCATTGGAAAACGGCACAGTATCTCACTGGTAAATATGCCTTAATCTCTATCGAAAATTTGAATTTAAAAGCCATGCAGAAACGTTTCGGCAGAAAGATATCCGATTTAGGTTTTGCCGATTTTGTAAACAAGTTGAAGTATGAAACACAAAAGGCAGGTTCCAACGTTGTTGAAGTAGGAAATTTCTTTCCGTCAAGTCAGCTATGCAGTAATTGTGGCTATCAAAACAAAGAACTCAAAGAATTGAGAATAAGAGAATGGACTTGTCCAAAATGCGGTAAACATCATGATAGGGATTTAAACGCCGCTATAAATATAAAGAAAGAAGGAGAAAGAATTTTTTTCTCCCGCAAGTAATAAATAAATATGGGCAGGGCGTTGTCCATTGTGGAGAGAACTCGTAAGACTGTCTTTTGATAGCAAGGTTCGTCAGTATCCCAGAATCCCCTAGCTTTAGCTATGGGGAGTACGTCAAGGATTGTACATATTTATCATCACCACAACCTGCAACTAATACACTCATTAAAGATAATATCATTACTAATATTATTAGTCTTGGGGATTTTAACTGTTTATTCATATTAAAACTCCTTTAAAATTTATAATTATTCGCCGAATAAATCATCAAAAAGACTGTCTACGCTATCGGAAATACTGGAATCTTCTTCACCACTATCTGAAGAAATATCAGTATCTGCTGAAGGTTCAATTTGTTCTGTTGCAGTAAGTTCTGAGTTATTATCAAGATTAGAAATATGGTTTGTACCATCATCACTTGTATTAACAGGAGTTATTTGTTCACTAGCTGTACTTAGTGGGTCAATGACATTGGTAACAAATTCTTCTGGTGTTTGGATATAGTCATTGGCAGAGTCTACTGTTTGATTGATTGTATCCGTAGGATCAATTGGTGCATTGAGGTCAGGAAGAGGACTTGTATCCGTATTATGTGGTGCAGCACTAGCTGTAGAAGCAGAATGGAGCATAGAACTAGCTACAGCACCAACAGCGGCAGCTGCTGCATATTTACCTACATTTTTTAAAGTGCTATTGTCATTATTTTGATTGGTTTGATTATTTGAGTTAGAAGCAAATTGTTGATTGCCATGATTATTAGGATTTTGAGAGAAAAATGGTGCTTGAGGAGAAAAATTATTAACAGATGGCGAAGGATTATTTTGTAGAGGCGCACTTTGTTTTAATATATCCATAGCCTGATACAAATAAGCCATAGCCATATAAAATTTAGCATTTTGATTGCCGAGTAAAGAAGATTTTTGAAAGTGATTGATTGCTTTAATATAATTATGTTGAGGATTGTTTATATCCATGTATTGTTGACCAATAGCAAATTCTTGTGAAGCCATTTGCATATTATTAGGATTTGGCATATTATTAATTTGTTGAGTTTGTTGATTATGCATATAAGGTGGCATAGTATTAGAATTTGAAGTATTATAATTGATATTTGTTGGAGCCATATTTTGTTGTGGGGTAGGAATTTGTGAAAATTTAGCTCCGCAATTAGTGCAAAAAGCATTTTCATTAGGCATTTTAGCTCCACAATGAGTACAGAATTTATACATATAAAAAACTCCTTTTTATAAAATAAATTTAAATAATGGATAAATTTTTTATAAAAATACTTATTATAGAATTATTATGCTACTAAAAAGAGTAAATTCCCATGAACTAAATAGGTTGATTTTTTCATTGGTAGAGAAAATATATAAACATATTTAATCGTGATATTTGGTAATCTATAATTGTAAATAATAATAATGAATTTATTAAAAGTAATAGTGAAAAAAGAAGGTTTTAAAGTTAGTCTTTAAAGCCTTTTTTTATATTTGGCGATATGATAAAATATAAGCACGAATTTTAAAAATGGAGTGATATAAATGGCAAAAGATAGTTCATTCGACATTGTATCTCAAGTTGATATGCAAGAAATGAGCAATGCTGTTAACCAAACAGAAAAAGAAATTTCTCAGCGTTATGATTTCCGTGGTAGTATTGCAAGCATTGAATTAGAAGATAAAGCAATTAAAATCGCAGCAGAAGATGATTATAAATTAAATGCTATCATTGATATTTTACGTGCGCGCATGGCTAAAAGAGGCTTATCTTTACGTTCTTTAGAACTCGGTAAAATCGAAGATGCAGCAAAAGGCTCTGTTCGTCAAATGCTCACTATTAAACAGGGTATTTCTAAAGAAAATGCAAAGAAAATTATCGCTGCGATAAAAGCTACAAAATTGAAAGTTAATACACAAATGCAAGGTGAACAAGTTCGTGTTTCTGGTGCGAAAAAAGATGATTTGCAAGCAGTTATACAGACTTTAAAAGCTGGCGATTTTGGTATTGATTTACAATTCATCAATATGAGATAAAAAATTAACCACCGTTTTATGCGGTGGTTTTTTTATTTATTTCTAACAGTGAAATTTTTCATCTTTAAGGATTATGGAGTTTTAATATTTTTAGTAGCATAATAGTTGATAAAGGAGGAATAAAAATGAACATATTGAAAAAATTTTGTTTAATAGGTTTATGTGCATTTTCGGTAATATTTTGTGAAGCAATAATACCTATGCAACCAGCTTATGCTTATCAAGAAAATATTTCTCGTGGGTATGAATTAATTGAAGAAACATGGCAAGGTAGAGATGGCAGTATAATGAGTATAACGGATAGAGATTTTGGCGAAGCTCCATATAGTGTAAGAAGTGTATCTAATGATGGCAATTATACAGTTGTTACTATTAGTGTAAATGGTGGACGTAGTATAAATACTTTAACTTTTGACAATAACAATCCTAATTATATGATGTTAAAATATTTAAATTCTCGTAAAATCAAATTTAATTTTATAGTTGATAATAATTTAAGAGAAATCAATATTCATGATGAAAAAATGATTTTTATTTATATGTATTGTTTAAGTTGCATGGAATTAAAAGAGTTATTACCAGAAGAAAATAGCATTATTGTTAATTTACATAATTGGAATGGAGAAGGTTGTATATCTAAAGAAGCATATAATTTAGCTAAATTAATGAATATAAAATTGTTAACGATAGAGGACTTTTATGGATATATTAATGAAATTAGAAGTAAAAGATAAGATGGACAATTTTATAAGAAAAAATATAGTACTATTTAATTCATTTAAAAATGTTTATCTATTTGGTTCAATATTAAATATTAATAAAGTACCAAATGATATAGATATTTTGCTTATTTATGAAAAATTTTCAAGTGATTTGATAGATGAAATAAATATTATTCGTTCAACTTTGGAAAATTTAAGTGGATTTTTTATTGATTTGACAGTATTGAGTGTTGAAGAAGAAAAAGAAGTAAAATTTTTAAAATGAATTAATAAATATGATGGATTGTATAATGAAGTGCGACACCTAGAAAAATAAATTGCTCGAGAACTATCTCGTAATAAAATTAAAAATGAATATGTCTCTATATCTGCTCA
>RRZT010018739.1_pt1 | contig 12875 bp, 9 predicted proteins | sample 2165551 | NCBI WGS metagenome assembly RRZT01 (sample SAMN10456910, study PRJNA506462) | wastewater metagenome | biome: wastewater; feature: sludge; material: wastewater sludge; isolation source: wastewater sludge with Escherichia coli K12::gfp cells carrying plasmid... | place: USA: Moscow, Idaho ... | reverse complement strand
GTGCGCCAGACCTTGCGCTACCCCAACCGTTTCTACCAACCGTTGCTCACCTTCCTCCAGGAAGGCGATATCGAGCTTTTGGCCCAGCCGTCGGATCAGGGTTGTCGTCTTACCTGTACCAGGTGGCCCCAAGATCAGCAGGCGCTTGTCGAGGGGAAGGCGAAAGATCTCGTCTTGGTACTGGTCCAGCACAGGCTGGTCACGCAACCCCATCTTGGTGATGACGCTGCGGCGCACACCATCGATGATATTGGCTTTGACAGTTTCCTCGGCCAACAGCTGACTAAGGATGTCTTCGGTAACCTCTTTGCCAGCAGCCTCGGTCAGGAAGGCCCGCAACGACTCAATGGTAAGTGGGCCAAAGTGCTCGGCTTCCACCACGGTGTCACGAGAATCCCAGCCGTTCCTAAACGTCGCAGGCCTAAGTTGGGCGCGCTCAATGACTTCTACGACCTTGCCGTTCGGCAGGGAGAACTCGGCTCCAATCGACAGGGAAGCCAATCGACCGACCGGAGCGCGGTAGCTAGCCAGGTTGGGAAAGCCTGATACCGGCGTTGTGCGACAGATGTAGTAAGTGCGCTCTTCGCCCTCCTCGTCTACCACCACAACGCGGGCAATCGCTGGCTCCCTTGCTAGCACGGAATAGCTGTCTCTGTTAGCCTGGCTGATCTGGTCCAGCTTCTGCACAGCCGAGCTGGACGTCATTGTGTTGATGCTCGCCAGGGAATCAAACCCCAGCGTTCGTCCGTCGTGCAGCTTGCTATTGGCCGTTGCTGCGATGCCCTCAAGCTGTTTAAGCGCCTCGTCGGCAACGTGCTTGATGTGGTGCCGGGACTCGGAAGTCAGATCCATTCTCAGCTCCCTTCAGTTCCTGGTTGCCCTCCCAGGACGAGCGAGACCTCGATCTCCGCATACAATCCGAGCTGCGCCTTGATCTCGTGGAGCTGTTGAATCAGCGCGTCGATATCCGCTGCTGAAGTCATCTTTACTGGAACCGGAATCGACTTGGTGAGCTTGGCGGGGCCCTTATTGCCCGACTTAGCCCGCTCTTCTTCCATGCGCTGGAGCAGGCGTTCCTGGCCCTGCCGCTGGATGGAACGCTTGAGTTCTTCCAGCGTGCTGTTGATGTCGTAATCGCGAGCAAGCAGCTTTTTGAGGCCTACCAGGTTCTGCGTTGCCGCCAAGACCAAGCCGTCAAGGCGGCTGACCGCGTTGCCGCGTTCCTCCTGGGTGAGCTCGTCCCATTCAGGGATCCGCTGCAGATCTTCAACGCCGACCGAGAGCCTCAGTTTCTGCTGATCAGACAGCATAATGACCGCATCGCGCAAACGGCCCTTCAGGTGGGTGAGCTGCGAGTTGAAGTCGGCGGTGTGCTTGTAGAAGTCCTCCTTGTTGAGGCGATCCGACAGGGTGTTCAGGTCATCGGCCAATTCACGACGCAAGTCACCGGGCACGCCGGTGTCGGGCAGTGCCTCTATGTCTCGGCGATGGGTTTGCAGGTCGCGCAGGGTCGCATCAAGCCCGTTGTCGAGCACGCGCTTTACTTCGAACGCCCACTTGAGGTTGTCGTAGATGGACGACGTCTCGGCGCCCAGACGCTGCGGAGCATCCGAGGCATCGGTGAATAGAACGTCGGCAATGTCCTGATTCAGGGTGCGAATACGGTCACTGCCCGCTAGCCCCAGGCCACTGAGCTTTTCAGCCAGCGATCCGTAGTCGTGCTGGAAGCGCGGGAAGTGCTTGGCTGCAGCCTTGCTGATCTCCTGCTCCAGCGGGATGACCATGTCGCCCACCAGTTCAGTGAGGCGCTCTGCAGCCCGCCCGAGAGTTTCGATGGATGGCCGCTCGTCGCGTAGCGCAACTCCGATCTGTTTGAATGAGTTGTTGGTCTTGAGCGCATCGATGGCTTGCTGGCCTGCGGCGGTGACCTCGCGCCCCGAGACCTTGAGTTTGACCTCGCCTGCCATCAGCATCGCGGCGATGATGTAACGGGTCGTGTCAGGCGACCATCCGAACGGGTCGTTGCTGAAATCGTCAAGCAAGCGCTTGCCATCGACGGTGCCGCGCTTATCGATGTAGTCGCGGATGCTGATCATTGCCTTGTGATCGGTCTTGAACGACGCACGTCCTGCCACCGTCTGAACCAGACCCAGCGGATCAAGGCTGCTGCCGATGGCGGCGGGATTGGCGACCTTCAGGAACTTCTCGGCGGTATCGGTAGCCGCCCGGACCGGCGCTTCCACATAGCGGTCAAACACTTGCTCTGCGACATCGGCAAGCAGCTTCTTTGCAGCCTCCAAGAGGTCGGCATCCAGTGCGGAAACCGCTGTTGCTTGGCCACGGAAAACAAAGGAGCCCGCCTGCAAGGTCTGCTTGATCTTGCTTTGCAGTTGCGTGGCCAGTTTGGCGGCGCGATCGAGTTGGCCGCGGCAGTAGTCCTTGACCTCCTGGTCGGGCTCGTTGCGGTGCAGTTCGGCGATGCGCTGGCAGCGATAGATCTCGTTGGCGAGATCGTCGAGTTCGGTGTTGGACCGGGTCAAGAGTCCGATGACGTTGCGCCCAGCACGGCTGCGGGAGTCGTCCAGCATGCGGTTCTTGGCTGCCTCGTGATCGCTAGCGGGTACCAGTTCTACGACGGTCTGTATGGCATTGTTGTCTCCAGCCAAGCTGGTCGTGGCGCTACCAGCCTGAACCTTCAAACCCGTGGCGACGGCCATCGTGCCTTGCAGACTGACGCGGGGCAGCGGATCAAAAGACTCGCGCAGTACATCGTTGAAGATGCGCTTCACGTCAACAGTGCGCAGAGCAATGGCGCCGCGCTCTTCTTCAATATTTCTGAGCTTTTCACTCAGAAGCACTAACTCTCCATCCTTTTCTCCAAATGGAGCAAATTTGTCGTTCAGTAACTCGTCTACGGCACTAGTTACCCGATCAAGTTGAGATGCTGCGGAGACTTCAGGATGAAGCAGTGCTGAAACGTTCGCTGTTGTTACCGGAAGGTTCTGAATAATTTGAAGTATGGCGACGGTCTTGATAATCCCAGCATGCAGTTCTGAATTTCCATATCGTTGCAGCAGTTTGTAGGCAGCAGGATAGACAGAAGTTCTCCGAATATCCTTTTCCAACTCGTCGTACAGTGTGACGGAGGTGGCCAGCCAGCCCACGGGCTGATCGGCCATGGCCGTGGAGCCGCCCTCACCCTTGAGGACATCCTGGATCACCTTGATCGCAGACCGCAGACCGATACCACCCGTGGACTTGGCCAAGGCACCCAGCAGGTGCAGCAGGATGTCGAAGTGAGCCGGCAGGAACGGATAGAGATTGGTGAAGCTCTCCTTGCTGAAGTCGGCGTCGTAGTACTTGGCGTCCTGCAGCTTGGTGTTGTGGCGAAGCGCCTGGCCGTGGGCGTCGAACAGCTTGCCAAGTTCGGTTTCACCCGCCGGTGACTTACCCAACAGACGCCGATAGCAGATCTCCTTAATGTCGCTCGATTCGAGGTCGATCTGGATCGGAAAGCGATCTTTGAGCTTGTAGAGCTTGTCCGAGTTCAGTGCTGCACGCGGATCGTCCTCGGTGAGCGTCTGCTGCGCCGTAGAGATGATCCAGGCCTTGCCGTCGCCTAGGCGCTTCAGGTTCTTGGCCAAGCCGTCGAGGTTGAGGATCAAGTTGTCACGCGATGCGACGTATTGGCCGACTTCGTCGACGATGAAGATGATGTTCTGCTTGCCGCTTTTCTCACGGACGACGTCGATCATCTCCTGCACCCGCTGGTCTTCGAACTGGAAGAAACCGTCGGTGCTGGACGAAAACGACTTGGCCTCGGGGAAGAGCGCCGGGTACATCTCGTGGGCGACCTTCGGAATCAGCCCGTCGATGGCCAGCGGATTGTTCTGAACCCGTACCCAAGTAGCACCCGGCAGCGCCTTCGCGATGCGGTCATGCAGTTCTGGCGTGCGACCATCCTTCTCTACCATGCGCTCAAAGGCTGCGACTTTGAGGTTGCGCGAGTAGCCCGCCCACTGGAGCACTTTAAAGTAAAGGACAGTGGAGACGTCCTCCATCGTGGCGCCGGCGAGCATTTCACTGGCCAGGTCTAGCATAACCACAGCGGCAGGGAAGCGCTTTGCCACAGTGCTAAGGAGCGCTTTTGTCTGTGGCTTGTGCAGGCGGTCCTGCAGGTAAGTTATGAATGGCGTGCCCTCGATGGTGCGTTGGTCATCAAACGCCAGGCCCAGATACTTGGTGAATGAGCTCTTACCTGAACCGTAGAAGCCCGACACCCAGACGCCAATCTCGTTTTCCCCACCGGACTCCATCGCCAACTGCATGCGATCGAGGAGCTTGCGGAACTGCTCCTCGATGCTTTCGGTGACGACGTACTCGGAGATCTCAGCCTTGAGGCGTCCTTCTTGCGAGGCGCCATAGGTGATGACCTTCTCAATGGTCCGGTAGATGTCCTTGCTGGGGTCGAAGAGTGATCGGATGGTCATAGGTCAGTCCCTGGTTCTGTCTTCTGTTTAGCCGCCGACGTGGACGGAGCGGTAGTTGCCGTCTTCTGGGTAGAACCCGAGAAACTTCAGGCGGGTCTTGCCTGTTCGCACACCGGGGTACAGGAAAATCGTTGGTACGTGAAACTTGCCTTGAAGCTGGCTTTCGATGGCGCCAATGCGCAGGAATGGATGCAGTGCCTCGAGGTCAGTCACTAACAGCAGAGCGTTTGACTGCCCTTCGAGTGGCACCAAGGCATCCTCCAGTCGCTTCAACAGTCCGTTTTCTGAGGTCAGGATGTCGGCGAGCGCCTTGTTGGTCCGGGGCCAGTCCAGAGGCGCGGATTTGTCCTCCATCACGCAGAGCGACCAAAATGGGTCTTCTTTCAGAAGTGCCCAGATCTGTTCGGCAATGGAGAATGTGTGGGCTTCCCATCCTTCCTGGTGGAGCTTGGCCACCCAGGCAGGTGTCTGACGTTTCACCTCAAGAATTTGCTCCGGAGGGAAGACGAGGTAATAGATTGGCTCGAAGCTCGCGTGACCGAGCTCGCGCCCGTGTCGAATGCGCTCGCGCAACTCGTCGAAATCAGCCTTGAGCGAGGACATCGCAGAGCCCCTCCATATCTTGTTGTTTCCAGCTGATGCGTATCACATCGCCAGCGGCCTGGACGATGAGTGATCCCTTCAGCGATAGTCGTTTGATTTCTTCCAGCACGTCTTCGCGCGCCAAGCCGAACAACTGCCAGTCGTCGTGCGCCAAGAGGGCGTTGTCCCCGACACCGGAAAAGTGCAGTTCGTAGGCCAGATAAGCAGCCACCAGCGGCGAGATTCGGAACGGCAGAATGCGACGACTGGATCGCAGCCCCCGCTCAAGCATTCCGTAGTCAGCGCAGCAGCCCGTTAGGTAGGCAGAAACCCGCCGCACGGTGGTTTCTGACCAGCGCTTGACGGTCTTGCCGTCGTCGATACCGCGCTCGACAAAGGCGCGAGCATCGTTGTTGGTGATCTGGGAGTACCCACCTGCGTACCGCGCCCAGTACACGTGGCGTACGAAGTCACCAAGGATAGGGTTGGCTCGACTTGTGAAGATGAGCAGGAGTTGCGTCAGATCGGTTGTCGAAATCGTCGTCGACAGTCGCTTGAGGTGCATCGCCGGTGTGCCGCCGGATGCCAAGTAGCGTGGAGCGAAGCACTCGACGACGATGTTGCGCAGTCTGCGTGCTGTGACTGTCGGGAACCGGCCCGATTCGAGCGCGACCTGGTGCAACTGGTTGGCCGACATCCCGGGCGACCACAGTTCCAGGAGCGTCTTGGTCTCGTTGACGAGTCCAAGACCTGCCTGCAGCTGAGTCGTGTAGGGCTTGTTGTCGATCACGATTACCCCACCAAATACGGATACGCCCGCGCGTTGCGGGAGAATGCGGACGCGTAGGCGCCGGCAATGGCTCGCAGGGCATCGGGAGAGTCGATGTCTTTGATGCTCCCGACAGCGGTGGGTCCTTCGCTGACCTTCATGTCTCTCGGGCAGAGGTGCTTGATCGCCTCCAGCGCCTCGTCTTTCTTCTGCGGCAGCTTGCCGGCAATTTCTTCTCCGAGAGGGCTGAGGACGAGCGAGTGCAGGTCCTGTTCGATCTCCTCAGGCATGCGGAACAGGTGGTAGCTGCCGACGCTCAGATGCTCGTCATGGAGACGGCGAGCGGCCTCCAGCACGCCGTGGTACTGCGCCAGCTTGGACGTCTTGGAGAAGACAGGTTCAAGGAACAGGCGACTCGAGGCCTCGTGAAATGACGTTGGCCACCATCCGAACTGGGCGCGCTCGCCCAGAAATCCGACGAGGAGCCTCATCTGCAGCAAGGTTGAAAGGTAGGATTCCTTCATCTGGTCACTCTTCGTTCAATCGGGTTTGCATCAGTTCGGCCTTATTACTCGAAAAGGCTGGACTGCTTGAGGATGTAGCCTGCTGGCTTCTTCTGCTTCTCGATCACGCCTTCCTCGACCAATCGCTGCAGCCACGCCTTGGCCTGAGCAGTGGATACGTCGAGGGCGGTCGCCACTTCTGCGTCCTTCATTGGTGCCTTGAGCAGCGACGTGATCGCCTGTCGAACAGCCGTAAACAGCGCGTCGGCAGGCGTTGCCGGCGCCGACACTGGCGTGCTGGCTGTCTCCGGCGGAACCTCCGACGGTGGCGATACCAATGAGGCAGGTTCGGGTGTCGGTACAACGACTCCGCTGCTCGGCGCTTGGGCAGGTGGCGGCGCCGACTCACTCGGCGCTTCGATTGCTGGCGCTGGCTCTGCAACCGATGGCGCCAAGGGTGCAACTTCCGTCGCATCGGCTCCGGAAAACAAAGCGAGGCCGGACTGTGGCGGCTGTGCCGGAGTTGGTGAAGCAACGTCGAACACGACCTGAAGTGCGTCGACGTCTTGTGGGTTCGGCCAAGGCAACGCGCCCTTCGAGCGCAGTGCGTGGAGGCCGGCTGACGTTTCGCCCGTCGATCGAACGTACACCGGGACGAACTTCAGCTTGTCGAGCTGCTCGGTCGCTCCAGCCCAGGTGCCGCCCTTGTTCATATCCGAGCTGACAACCAGGGATGCATCGGCCAACGCATAGATCAGCTTGTTGCGCTGCATGGCGTTGCCGACATTGAACCCCGCGCTCGGGTCATAGGGCGAAATCAGTACGAGTTGGCCGTCGAGCAGCAGGTTGCGGTGCTCGCGGTTCATGGTCGTCTTTTCCAGGCTGTCGGCGAGGACCCCACTGACCTTGCCCCCAGCCTCAAGGGCCCCACGCATGGCCGCTTGATCGATGCCCTTGGCACCACCCGATACCAAGGTGCGCCCGGCCCGTGCGGCCAACCGGCCCACGGCCATCGTGTAGTCGATCAATGAGTCGTCGACGTGGCGGGAGCCAACCACGGCAAGGCCGCCGGTTTCCAGCAGCCCCATGTCGCCGCATCCGTAAATGACTGCAGGGGCGTCTTCTCGCAGGCGAGCCTTCAGACGGCGGGGGTACTCCGCATCGGCACGGCTGACCACCCAGATAGCACGTGTCTGCCAGCGTTCGATGACTTGGCTTAGGAGGAATCCACGGCCAAGCAAGCGCTGCAGTCTGGACGCGTCGATAACTGGCTGGCAAGCGCGCAGCAGATCGGCCGCCTCAGGTGACACTAGGTCGGCAGGCTGACGTTGAATTTCGCGTAGATGGCGCGCAAGTCGCTTGTATTCGCTGGGGGTGAGCAACTCCGACGACGAAGTGCCTCGACCAGAGATCAGCGGAGCCGTAAGAAGCAGGATCGCCTGCGTGTTGGGGGACAGGGTCGGCATCATTCGTCGTGCCCCGTTTGTGAGAGTGCCATGGGGTAGACATCACCGCTTCCGCCCTTGCGCAGAAGCCATGCGGACACGGTCAACGTCCAACGCGAGTCCACCATGTCATCGACCAGGATCACCGGACCGCGCGGTACCGGCTGACCGTTGAGTTCAAGCGAGCCGTCGATGTTGCGCGCCTGCTGTGTACTGTTTGCCATCGTCTTCTGTTCGGGCCGGTCATCGGTCTTAGCGATGACCATATGAAACGGTAGGCCCAGAGCCGCAGCCAAGCGCTTCGCAAAATTAGGGACGAGATCCGGATGACGCAGCGAGGGAACGCACGTCACCCAGGTCGGTTTCGGTTGGGGATTCCACTCCCGCACCATCTGTACACATGCCGTCACGAGCTCGTCCGAGAACTTTTTGTCTTGATACTTGCCTTGCCGGACAAGACCGCCCCAGCCAGCATCGCCCCACACACAAAGTGCCTTGCCTGGCTGCGCTTGAAGGTTGATGGTCGTGTTGCTTGCGATGCCGTACTGAGGCATACCGCCGATCGGCCATTTCTTCCGGGGTTCGATGGGCAGGCTGGTGCGCTGAAGAAATGCTATGGCGTCCCGAACCACCGCTTCATTCACACCAGTCGGTAGCGGGAGAAGCGCGGGCTTGGTGACACCACTTGAATCTCCATCAAGCGCGTCAATCAGGAAGCCCATGTGATCACCAAAGGGCAGGCTTACGTACTCCTGCATCTGCTGATGTTCGTCACGCCTCAAGGCCGTGAGTCGTTCTGCTCTCGCCCAGAATTCATCGCTCAGCGTCGCTGCTGTGAGCTGCCACTTGGTGCCCTGTTTAGCGATAGGGGCCGGTGCTTCGAGGGAGAGCAGCGCGATCGTCTTGTCGACGCGGCCTTTGCTCAGATTGACGCGACTGAGTAGCTCGGGGACGGACAGGCCGTCTTCTTCTTCCTCAAGTTCCCCCAGCACATCGGCTACCTCCTTGCGAGTCGGAAATGCGCTGCGGATGAACCAGTCGGTGATGTCTGACTCTTCCTCGCCACTTAGCAGCACCCCATAGGCCGAATCCAGGGCGCGGCCTGCGCGACCCACCTGCTGGTAGTACGCGACGACCGACCCAGGCATCTGGTAGTGGATGACAAATGCCAAGTCGGGCTTGTCGTAGCCCATGCCGAGCGCGGTTGTCGCGACCAGCGCTTTGACTTCGTTGTTCAGCAGTGCCTGCTCAAGTGCCTCTCGGCGGTCGCCGGTCTCGCCGGTGTAAGCCTCGACATTGAACCCATGGGTCTTGAGCCAATCAGCAACCTGATTGGCATCGCGCACCGTCAGCGTGTAGATGATGCCGTGGCCTTGTAGCGTGGCCAGTTGCTCGGCCAGCCACGCGAGGCGCTCTGCTTGGCTAGGCAAGCGGATCGTCTGCAACGTAAGGGAGCTGCGATTCAGGTCGCCGCGCGAAACATCCAGCCTCGGACCCAGCACGGCGGCGAGGTCTTCCATCACCCGGTTGTTTGCGGTGGCTGTCGTTGCGAGGAGCCGCAGGTTCGGCGGTAGCGTTCTGACGATTCGCTCCAGCAAACGATAGTGCGGACGGAAGTCGTGGCCCCAATCGGAAATGCAGTGCGCCTCATCGATCACTAGCATCGATATCTGGGCAGCGATGCCAGCCAAGACCTGTGTGCGGAACCGCTCGTTGGCCAGACGTTCGGGCGAGATCAACAGAATGTCGACCGCTCCGCGGGCAAGTTTTGCCTCGACCTGCGCCCAGTCGTCGACGTTGTCAGAGTTGATGGTCGCTGCCCGGACACCCATGCGCTCCGCTGCTGTGATCTGGTTTCGCATCAGTGCTAGCAGCGGAGAAATCAACAGCGCAGGCCCGTTGCCCGCCTCGCGCAGCAGCTTGGTGGCAATGAAGTAGACGAAGCTCTTGCCCCAGCCAGTTTTCTGTACGACCAGCAGGCGGCCACGTCCGTCGACGATATGGCGAATCGCGTCCTCTTGCCCTTCGCGGAAGGTGGCACCGGCACGGCCAGAGCCGATGCGCAGCAGTTCCAGTGCTCGCTGTGGCTTGTAGGTCATGGCTCTCCCTTGGTCTTATCTGGAGAGCGGTAACCCGGAGCCAGCAGAGCGTTCTTGACACCGTAGAGGGCCAGCGGATCCTTAAGCCACAGTCGGTACTCGTGACCACGCAAACTGTGGTCCGGTGAGCAGTCCACACTCCACTTGCGCAATATGTAGCCAGCAGTGGCCGCGCGAAGCTTCATGCGCAACGCCCCGTCTTCCATCCCGTAGTCCATCACCGTGATCTCCGGTCGGGGCTGGTCTGGATGCGGAACCAGCTCAAGCTCCACGATTCGCGTCCATTGGATGTCCTGATCGCTGATCTCGTGCGCTTCGGGGATTTCTCCCTTCATCACCCGGGGACGCCTGATCCGCGTGATCACGAAATCACGAAATTCCTGCGATTTACGGTCGAAGACCCGGACATGCCACCTCAGGCCGTTGTCGATCAGCGCAAACGGCACGACCTGGCGTTCGGCTTGGCCGTTGGAAATAGAGTGATACTCGATCGCCAGCGGGCACTCCTGGTGGATCGCCCGGGTCACGCTGGCTAGCACGTCCAGGTCCGGGTGAGTAAGCCGCGATGGACTCTCGCAAGCCACCCAGGCCTTGAGCCGCATCGGCTCCCCGTCCCCGAAGCCTTGGGTCAACCAGGACAGCACCCGTTCAGGGGGAAAGTCGAAGACCGCCCGGAAGTCCGGTCCGAGGACGTAGGTTTTGGCTTTGGAGTCGTAGTCGATGCTGCCCGGGGCCAGCTCTTTATAGAGAGCCAGATCCCGGCTGGCCGCTGCCGACTGGATGCCAAAACGTGCGACCAGATCCTGGCGGCGGATCTCCCCGATGAAGCGCAAGCGCAACTCCACGAACGCGAGGCGGTCTCGCTGCGGCTGGGTGAGTTCTGCAAGCTGTTCATTCAGCGTCTTGAGGTTGCGCATTCGAGTTAGCGCAGGCTTATGCGGATCATTTTAAAAGCATACGATCTGCACTATCGCGTGTCCACAAGCGCGTTACAGTTTGTTGGTCCGTCGCTTTGCAATAACCAATTTCGACGCCTGAAACTTCAAAGAAAGCGCAAGTGGGATGTGCTTTCATCGCCCACCGCACCCGCGTTCACGAGTCAAGCTCTTAGGCCATGGCCGATCTTTACGTTTGGAGCTGACGAACAAAACTGCGACAGACTCACCCGAACAGCAAGCGAACTGACGCGCCACCATCCGCAATCTCATGAGTTTCTGAGCGAGGGAGATAGCCTGCAGGACCAGGGCTCCCGCAGCTACGTGAATGACATCACCCTCTAACCGCCTTGCGGCCACGTCAACTTCGCAACTCGTTGTTTTGTAGAGATGCGCCAGCTGTGCCTCAGGACACAAATAGATGTCGTCTGGGTAGCTGCGGTAGCCCTGCCTGCAGGACATCTTCAACCTGGCTTTTCTCTATAGCATACCCAAATAACAAGTATGCTAGATCAGTCTCAGTCACTACTGAGCAGTTTACGGTGCGCGTTTGAATACCTGGACAGTGTAGCGGGACTCATCGAGCGGATCCTCTCCCAAGCTGAAGTGGAGTGTTCGCCCGTCAGTCAGTTTGAACAGCATTTGCGTCGGATTACTCGGCGACGAACAAACGCTGTCAAGAACATCGAGTTGAAAGGCATCCGAACCATTCACATATCCCGGCGACAGGAGAAAAACGCGCTTCAAAACGCCTGCATCGGAGGTCCTTACGTGATCACGCAGCACACTGAGGCTGGACGTCATTCTGTGCGTGACAAAATCACCATCCGCGGCTTGGGATACGATCTCTAGCATAAAAAAAGGCGCATCGGCCCAGAACTCTACCCATTTCCAGAGCCTAACCTTGGAATCGCACTGTGCGGAAAAGCTTGCCGAGCGATGAGTTTGGAACATGGTAAATAAATCTACAGAAGAGAAAATGTAGATTATATTCCGTGGACCGACAGTCTCGCTACCGGCACTGTTTGCTGGTGACAAAATCCTTTGATGACCTTCGCTCTGAACTTGCCGCCGAAATCAAAAAATCTCGTCGGCTACTTGGGTTAACTCAAGAGGCCTTGGCTTTACAAGCGGAGGTGGATCGGACCTATGTCTCCCAGTTGGAACGCGGAATTGCCAACCCTTCGATCCTGATTCTTCATAGAATCTCGATGGTGTTGGGCATGGACTTGTCGATACGCCTGCATGGGGCGAGTAATCAGTAGATCTCCCGCCGCCTGGCCTTGATCAAGACATCCCCAAACCACTGAAAAAGCCCCTAGCCCCCGCCCGTCGGGGGCTAGGTTTTTTCACCTTGGCATGCTCAAGCCTGCCGCCGCCACAGCCCGGACCGAACTGGAGATGGTGACGCTGGACCAACGTAACCGCTCACCGAGCGGCGCCCGTTCCCAAGCCCCGTCCTGCCGCGACACTACCCACCATGCTCGATCAGGTGGAATGTTGGATTTTGAGTGAGGAATCACATCAGAAGGAGAGCGGCGACGTAGCCGCGAGGCATGGCACGCGGAGGTGGCGCGCTTTGCCACAAGTGGCTTGGGGGGCGAGTCGTTCTGCGCCCGCGAGGGCCTCAGCGCGCCGAGCTTCAGGCGGCGGGATAGCCTACTGACTCACGAAGCGAGACCCCGGAGCAGATCGACATCCTCTAGGTCATTGCGCGGAAGGCCACTGAGTTCGATGCCGATATCCGTCGAGCTCAACACGAGAGCAAAGCGAAGGCTCTCCCTGGTTATACAAAGCCTAGCCGCTTGGGTTTCCAACAGCGCTTCGCGTGCAAGCGCGATCGCGCGTTGGACAAAATAAATTGTCCCTAGCCTCATTTGGACAAAATAAATTGTCCCTAAAGATGCCATGGATGGACAAAATAAATTGTCCCTGCACAGAAAAATTCTGGGGTTGCGTCAGGCGGCAGCCACCCGGCGCACCGGCGGCGGCGCCATGCCCGCCGCGAGGATCAGCCAGGCCAGGGCCAGCCCGGCGCACAGCAGCGAAACC
>RRZT011004786.1_pt1 | contig 12876 bp, 11 predicted proteins | sample 2165551 | NCBI WGS metagenome assembly RRZT01 (sample SAMN10456910, study PRJNA506462) | wastewater metagenome | biome: wastewater; feature: sludge; material: wastewater sludge; isolation source: wastewater sludge with Escherichia coli K12::gfp cells carrying plasmid... | place: USA: Moscow, Idaho... | reverse complement strand
GCGAGCCCGTCGGCCAGGGCGACCACGATCAGCGGGATCAGCCACAGCACCGGCGAACGGTAGGTGACGATCAACAGGATCGCCACGATCAGGATCGTCACCAGCAGCAGCGTGAAGTCCGCGCCCTCGAACGCCGCCGCAACGTCCGCGCCGAACGCCGGGCCACCCGTGACGTGCAGCACCAGCCCGGCCGGGGCGTTCGCGCTGACCTCGCCCCGGAGTTCCTTGATGACCTCCGCAGTCTCGGTATTGTCCGCACCGACGGTGATCGGAGTAACGAGAACCGCAGCCCGCCCATCCTCGCTCACCATCGGCCCCGACGACTCGCCTGCCGCCTGCGCGTCGAGCACCGGGAGCAGACCCGTGAGGGCTTCAACATCCGCGTCGGAAAGCTCCGCTCCCTCCTCGCGGGAGGCCACCACGAGCACCGACTGGCGATCCGCGTTGGGGAACTGCTCCATCAGCTCGCTCACCTGCATCGACTCCGAACCCACCGGAGCCTGCCCGGTGCGCGCCGGTGCCTGCGCGCCGCCGAAAATACCGAACAACACCACCATCACGAGCACAGCGACACCGAGAGCGATCCACGCGCCACCACGCGAGGTCAACCAATCAGGGAAGCGCGAACGAACGAGAGAACCTGACATGCCATCAACTCCACCAGGGGCGGCGATCCTGAACATCGCGGAAGAGGCTGAAACAAAGATCAACCAAAAGATTGATACGGCCTTCACGTGACTCACTCGGTGTCGCCGTGGACTCGGGATGGCCTGACCGCCGAGCCAAGCGTCGAACAAATCACCGACGTCCTGCGGGGGGAGGTGAACCCCGCAGCGGGCCGCCGAGGCGTGACGCAGGCCGTCGGGGTGGCGGACGGGGTGCGCGATAACATCACCCTTGTCGTCGATGCGGTGCAGGTGGCCGGCAGCACCGTGATAAGCGATCGCGACGAGGTCGAGCGCACCAGGCCGCGCGTCGCCGACGGAGTGTGGGAACGAGCATGAGCATCAGTTATCAGCCTGGGGACTGGCTGATGTTCGTCGCTGCCACCGGAGTGGTCGCCGTGCCCCGTGTCTCTGCTGATCGAATCACCGCGCCGCTGTGGAGTCTGCTCGGCCAGGGGCAGCCTGAGTTGCCGCAACTCATCGATCTGCTCAGCGGCGGCTCTGTTGCGGGGGTCGGTTCGTTCGCAGTGCTGCTGCCCGGAGCGGAGGGCACCCGAGTCGCACTGCGCGGCCCGGTGCGCGTGGTGGCGCGTGTCGCCGACAAGGGTGAAGAGACCATCAGCGCCGCTGGAGTGAGCACCTGGACCGAACGCGTCATCACCGGCTCCGCGTCGCTCGAGGCGCGGTTCGATTCCGGCAAGTCACCCAGCTACTGGCTGCCGGTGGACGCCGGGGTGGTGTTCGCCGGTGCGCTGCGTTGGGTAGCCGCCGGATCGCTACCGCCGGCCACTGATGACCAGTCGAACGCCGACGATCAGGCCGCTGTGACCGATCCGGCGGTAGTCGACGACGCGCCCGCCGAGCCTGCGCCTACGAATGACGCCGCGCCGCCGCAGCTGCAGGCAGCCCCCGACCCGGCCCAACCGGCACCGTCGCTGACCGCCCCGCCGAACCTGGCCGACACCGTGTACTCGCCCCGGCCCGGCGCGCTACCGCTGCCCCCGGCCGATCAGCTGGCGCCGCCTGCAGTACGCGGCGATCATGACGGCCGCACGGTCTCGATTCACGACCTTCGTCGTGACCAGCCAACCCCCGACCCGTCGGTTCCACCCACCCCGATCAACCCGTCGTCCGCATCGATCGGCCGTGTTCGGCTCTCCACCGGTCAGGTCGTGTCCCTCGATCGTCCGGTGATCATCGGACGCCGCCCGAGTTCGATCCGCGACGGTGCCGCCGACCGGCCCCACCTCATCGTCGTCGAGAGCCCCAATAAAGACATTTCTCGTAGTCACCTGCAGATACGGGCCGAGGGTGATGCGGTGTTGATCACCGACCTGCAGACCACCAACGGGTCGACTCTGCTGCGCGGCGGTGCCGAGCCGGTGCGGCTGCAACCGGGGGAACCGACGCCGGTCGGTGACGGAGACGTGGTCGACCTGGGCGACGGTGTCACGCTGGTCTTCGAGGGGCTGGCCCGCGACCCCGGCCGGAGGCGTCGCCGGTGAGCACCGGTGAGTCGGGGCAGCGCTCCGCCCAACCGACGATCTGGGAGGTCGAAGACAAGCAGGTCACCGTCGAGGGGCTGGACGCGGCTGGACGACCCGACCCCGCCTACGCCGAGGCGTTGGGCCTGCTGAACGCACCGCTGGGTAGGCGAGCCCTCGCCCTGGTGATCGACTACTGCCTGTGGCTGGTGCTGCAACTGCCGTTGTGGCTCGGCGCGATGCCCCTGGTGTTCAAGCTGGCCGCCGGCGAGATCTCGCAGTACGGCTTCATGAACCACCCGAGCTTCGTGTTCAGCGTGGTAATGGCGAGCCTGACCGTCGCCCTCAGCCTCGTGCTCGGGGTGGTGCAACTCGTGCTGCATTCGGTGCGCGGCTTCACCATCGGCAAGGCGGCCACGGGCATCAGAACGGTCAACGCGCGCACGCTGGCCAAGCCGGGGTTGGGTGCCATTCTGCTCCGCCTGCTGATCGTGGGTGCCGCGGGGTTGGTGCCGCTGGTCGGTCAGGCGGGTTTTCTGGCCTCACCGCTCTTCGACGATCGGCGCCGGCAGGGTTGGCATGACAAGGCCACCGGGGTCTGGCTCGTCGACGTTCGCTTGGGGCTGCAGCCCTACGACGAGAAGCGCATGCGGGTGGCTCGCAAGATGGTGAAGGCCGAACCTGCGCCGCAACGCTCCGCTCTACCGTCGCTGGCCACCCCGCTCAACCCGGGCACCCAACCCACGTACCGGCCGGGCAGCCGAATCAGTGCCGGGGTGCTGGGCGTCGCCCGCCCCTCTCGGGAACACACCATCGTCGAGCCCCCGGAGTTGCCCCCGACACAGGCCGGCCCGAGCGAGCCCAAGCCGGTGGTCGAGGGCTACGTGCCCCCGGCACCGTTGGCGACACCGGCGCCGGGGACGGCCGCGCAGCCGCCGAGCACACCCGAGGCTTCCGCACCGCCGCCCGCCGCGACCCAGCCGGCCACCGCCGCGACCCAGCACGTCGTCGCGACCGGGCCCGTCGCAGCCGCCCAGCCGCAACGAATTCCGCCGCAACCTCCGCCGCCACAGCCGACCGGCTGCGCCCTGCGACTCGACACCGGCGAGCTCATCAGCCTCGCCACTCCGGTCGTGCTCGGCCGCAACCCCGACCCCCAGGGCCACCCGGGCGCCCGGGCCGTGCCCGTGGCCGATGACAGTCGCTCGTTGTCGAAGACTCATCTTCTGGTGCGCCCGGTCGCCGGTGGACTCGAGATCACCGACTGCCACTCGACCAACGGGTCGGGGCTGGTGCGCGACGGCGTCGAGTACGGGGTGACCCCAGGCGTTCCGGTGCGCGTTGTGCTGGGCGACACGGTGCGCCTGGGCGACCGAACGGCTGTGGTGATCCCGGCGTGAGACAGCATGTCGGCACCACGACCGATGAACGAATCAGGAGCCACGAAGACTCATGCGGCTGAAACTGACCCTGCACCGGCGCTCCGGCGAACCGGTGGACGTGGTGATCACCGCCGACTCCACAGCCACCGCCGGTGACGTAGCGCGACACATCGCCCTGTCTGACCCGACACGCACCTCAGTGGTCGCCGAGGGGGACGTGCTCACCCTCGCCGTGGCTCCACCGACCGCCGAGCGGCTGGTGGCGTTGGAACCGGACGTGCCCATCGGTGAGGCGCCGATCGGGTCCGGCTTCGCGGCGTCCATCGTGAACTACGGGCCCAACTACTCCCCGACGGGTCGTCGCGGAGTGGTGGGCGTGCTGCGCGTGGTCGCCGGCGCCTTGTCTGGGCGGGAGTTTCCGATTCCGTCCGGTCACGTCTCGGTCGGCCGCGACGCCAGCAACGACGTTGTGCTCGACGATCCTCTGGTGTCGAAGCGGCACGCCCGGCTCGAGGTCGGCAACACCATCGAGGTCGTCGACCTGAACTCGGCCAACGGCGTTCAGGTCGACGGTGTCGCGGTGCAGCGGGTGCGCATCGACGAGGGCGAACCGTTCGTCGTGGGCGGCACGACCCTGGTGTTGCGGCTGGCCAGCTCGTTCGACGGGTCGGCCGACGACGATCCGGTGATCGAACGCGGCGGGGGACTGCTGTTCAACCGCAGCCCGCGGGTTGAGCTGCGTTACCCTGGCACGCAGTTCAAGCCTGCACGGTCGCCCACCGAGAAGATCGGCAAGGTGTTTCCGTGGCCGATTCTGGTCGCGCCGATCCTGATGGGGGTCGCCCTCTACGCCCTCAACGGCAACCCGCGCTCGCTGCTGATGATCGTGATGACCCCGATGATGGCCTTCGGCAACATGATCAACCAGTCGGTGCAGTCGAAGCGCAGCACGAATCACGAGTTCATGCTCTTCGAACGGCAGTACGAACAGTTGGAGGAGGACCTGTTTCGGGGCAAGCCCGAAGAGGAACGTGCCCGTAACGCCGAAGCCCCGCCGGTGGCGGAGGTGTTCGAACACGCCATGCGCCTCGGCCCGATGCTGTGGACCCGGCGTCCTGAGCACTGGAACTTTCTGGGGCTGCGTCTGGGCCGAACCCGGCTGCCCGCCCGCAACGCGATCGGCGACGCCGAATCACCCGAAGGACTGCCCGAATACATCGAGCGGGTCGAGCGGCTGCAAGAACGCTACGCAATGGTCGACGACGTGCCGATCTTCGAGACGCTGGCCGATGCGGGGTCGGTCGGCATCGCCGGCCCGCCCGGCCCGGTCGCCGACGCCATGCGGGGCCTCGCCGTGCAGTTGTTCGGAATGCACGCACCCAACGACGTGGTGGTCGTCGCATTCTCCGATTCGGCCTGGGTGCCCCAACTGGAATGGCTCAAATGGCTGCCGCACACCTCGAGTGACAGGAGCCCCTTTCGCGACATCGCCCTGGCCGACTCGGCACCCACCAGCGCCGCCCTGCTCAACGCCCTGGAGGAGTACGTGCTGCGCGCCGAGGCCGGCCACCAAGAAGGTGAGCCGCGCGGGCCGTTCAAAGAGGACTGGCACCCGCTGCTGTACGGCACCGACGTCGCCCGCGCCGCCGGTGATCACAAGCTCACCCCTGAGTTGTCGGTGATCGTGTTGTTGACCAGCGACGCCCCGGTCGATCGTGGACGGTTGACCGACGTTCTCGAACGCGGTGCCGACCACGGCATTCACGCCCTCGTGGTGTCGCCGACCGTCGAGTCGCTGCCGGCGGTCTGCCGCAGCTACATCGACGTCAGCCGCGGGTTGGACGACGCCACGATCGGCCTGGTGCGAACCGGCGAAGAGTTTCAGCACATCGCCGTCGAGGGGGTTTCGCAGGACTACATGATGATGTTGGCGCGCCGGCTGGCACCCGTGGTCGACGCCAGCACCGTGGTGCACGACGCCTCAGACATTCCCAGCGCCGTGATGTTTCTGCAGTTGGTCGACCGGGGTATCGCCGACGACCCGCAGGTGGTGATCGAGCGGTGGCGGCAGAACAACACCATCATCGACCGGTCGGCCACCCCACGTCCGCGTTTGAAGAAGGCCGGAACGCTGCGGGCGATCATCGGCCAGGGCGCCAGCGACGCCATGGCGCTGGACCTGCGCACCCAGGGGCCGCACGCGCTGGTCGGCGGCACCACCGGCGCCGGCAAGTCGGAGTTTCTGCAGGCCTGGGTGCTGGGCATGGCGGCGGCCCACAGCCCCGACCGCGTGACCTTTCTGTTCGTCGACTACAAGGGCGGATCGGCCTTCGCCGACTGCGTCGGGCTGCCGCACTGCGTCGGCCTGGTCACCGACCTGAGCCCGCATCTGGTGCGTCGTGCGCTGACCAGCCTGCGGGCCGAGCTTCGTCACCGCGAGCACCTGCTCAACCGCAAGAAGGCCAAAGACCTGCTTGAACTCGAGAAGCGGCAAGACGCCGAATGCCCGCCCGCCCTGGTGCTGGTGATCGACGAGTTCGCCGCTTTGGCCTCTGAGATGCCCGAGTTCGTCGACGGCGTGGTCGACATCGCTCAGCGCGGCCGGTCACTCGGCATTCACCTGATCATGGCCACGCAGCGTCCGGCCGGCGTGATCAAAGACAACCTGCGGGCGAACACCAACCTGCGCATCGCCCTTCGCATGGCCGACGAAGCCGACTCGCGCGACGTGGTCGACGACCCCGTCGCCGCCACGTTCTCTGCCGCGATTCCCGGCCGTGCGATCGCCAAAACCGGGCCGGGACGGCTGGTGCCCTTCCAGTCCGCCTACGCCGGCGGCTGGACGGCGCAAGACGAGAGCGCGGTCGCCGAGGTGCGGGTGGCGGAGCTGCGGTTCGGCAGAAGTGCCGACTGGGAGCCGGATCGGCCGGCCGACTCCGACGCCGAAGAAGACGATCTGGGCCCCAACGACCAGAGCCGCATCGTCGCGAACCTGAAGCGGGCCTTCGAGGTCGCGGGCCTGCAACTGCCGCGACGCCCGTGGCTCGACGACCTGGCGAGCGTGGTCGACCTCAACGACCTGCCCAACGAGGGCGACACCCGCATTCCGATGGCTCGGGTCGACGTGCCCGAGAAGCAGGTGCAGCAGGCAGCCGTCTTCGTGCCCGACCGGGACGGGTCACTGGTCGTCTACGGCACGTCGGGCTCGGGCAAGTCGACCCTGCTGAAGACGATCGCCACCGCCGCCGGCATGCGGCCCGACCACGGCCCGGTGCAGGTGTACTGCCTCGACTTCGCCAGCGGCGCCCTCGGTGCACTGACGGCGTTGCCGCACGTCGGTTCGGTGGTCGACAGCAACGATCCGGAGCGGATTCAACGCCTGCTGCGCACCCTCGACGCCGAAATGGACCGCCGATCGGCCGCCTTCTCGGCCGCCAGCGCGTCGTCGGTGCAGGAGTACCGCGAGTTGGCCGACCCGAAGATGCCGCGCATTCTGCTGCTGATCGACAACTACCCCGACTTCAAGAAGGAGTGGGAGATCACCCAGGGCAGGGGCGCCTTCTACCGCGTCTTCATGCGCATCCTGGGCGAGGGGCGCACGTTGGGCGTGCACACGGTGATCACCGCCGACCGGGGCAACGCCGTGCCGAGCGCCGTGGCCGCCAACATTTCGCGACGCGTCGTGCTGCGCATGGGTGACGACAGCCAGTACATGCTGCTCTCAGTGCCCCGTGACGTGCTCGACGAGCATTCGGCGCCCGGGCGCGCCATCGTCGACGGCCACGAGGCGCAGATCGCGGTGCTGGGCGGCACCATGAACGTGGTCGAGCAGACCAAGGCGTTGCGTACGCTCGGCGACCGGCTGCGTGCCGAAGGCGTGCGCGACCTGCCCGAGATCGGGGCCCTGCCGACCGTGGTGCCGGTGGCCGACCTGCCCGCGCAGGTGGGGGGGCTGCCGGTGTTCGGCGTGGCCGACGACACCCTGGCGCCGAGAGGGTTCGAGCCCATCGGCTCGTTCGTCGTGGCCGGTCCGCCGGCCTCGGGTCGCACCAACACGCTGCGTGCCCTGGTGGTGGCGATGGAGCGTTTCGATCCGACGATTCGGCTGTACCACTTCGGCACGCGCCGCTCAGAGCTGAAGGACTTCCGGCCCTGGATTCGCAGCGCGGTTCGTCCCGATGACGAGAAAGAGCTGTCCACCGACCTGCTCGAACTGGTGACGGCCGAGCACAGTGACGGCCGCATCGTGATCGTCATCGAGGACATTCCGCACCTGGCCGACGGGCCGGCGGATCGTGCGATGCGCGCCCTACTGCAGGCGATGAACAACAGCGAACACATGCTGATCGGCGAAGCCGAGGTGAGCCGCGCCACCGGCAGCATCGGCGTGCTGGGCGAATGGAAGGTCGGACGGCAGGGCATCGTGCTGAAGCCCGACACCTACGACGGCGACTCGATCTTCAAGACCTCCTTCGGGCGCGTCAAGCGCTCCGACTTTCCCGTGGGCCGCGGCATGTTCGTGCAGGCCGGGCGGGCCATCACCATGCAGGTGCCGTTGGTGCCGTCCGACGGCTGAGGGACGACGCGCAGCGGCTGCGTCGGTGGCCCCCTGATTGGGTAGCCTTCGGAAAAGGCCGAGCGGCCCACACTCAGACCCCTTACGGAGGCAGTTTCATGGCATCTGACTTTGGCGCGACATACAGCGAGATGGAAGGCGCTGCTACCAAGCTGCGCGACGGCAAGAGCTCCGTCGACGACACCCTTGACGAACTTCAGGGCATCATCGACGAACTGGTTCAAGAGGGCTTCAAGACCGAGCATGCCTCGGGTGCTTATGCCGACGCCTACAAAGACCTCACGACGTCACTCAAAGACGCCTCCGTGGCAGTGGAAGAGATGGCGGACGCGTTGGACAAGATGGCCCAGAAGATTCAAGAAGAAGACGCCAACATGGCCGGTGGCGCCTGAGGCGCACCTTTCGGTATGCGGATCGCCGGCGTTGTTCGCCGGTGACCGCACTCCGCAACCTTGTCGCAGTGTTCCCAGCCTCGCACCGGAGAAGTGACGCACCATGAGTCCCACGAGTTACTACTGGTACAACTTGACGACCCAATCGGTGCAGCAGGCCGCCGAGCGTCCCTCGGACGACACCATCGGCCCCTTCGCGACCATCGAAGAGGCGGAGGATTCGCCCGCGACCCTGGTCACGTACGCGCAAGCCTGGCTCGACAGCGAAGCGTTCGAGCCGTACCGGGCCGCGGCCGAAGAGGACGCCAGCACCGACTTGTGAAAGCGCACCGATGAGAGCCGCGCGCCTCGGCGCCGTCACCGTTGCCCTGGCAGTGGTGACGAGTCTCACCGCGTGCACCAGCAAGGTGCCCGAGACGGTCGTGGCGGGCACTGTGATCACCGTCGGCTGGTCCGGTTCACTGACCTCGACCAACGCCGCGTCTTCGCCCACCGCCGGCAATCGCGACATCGCCGAGATGATCAGGTCTGACTTCGGTGACGTGGTCGACGGCGAGTTCGTCGCCGACGAGAGCTTCGGCGCCGTCACGATCGTCAGCCAGAAACCCTTCACCGTTCGCTACGACCTGACCGAGCCGACGTGGTCCGACGGCGTGCCCCTCGACGCCGCCGACCTGTTACTCGGGTGGGCGGGCGCCACCGGCTTTCTCGACCGTAAGCAGGGCGCCGAAGCTGCCGTGGTGCCCGTGCTCGACGAGTTCGCCCGCGCGATTCAGGTGACCGACCCGCAACCGAAGGCGCAGTGGCGGACTGCGGTGCGCGTGCCGGTGGCCGCCCACGTGGTGGGTCGGCACGCCTTCGGTACCGACGACCCGATGGTGGCCAAGCAGGCGGTGATCACCGCCATTCAGCACGACGACTTCGCAGCCCTGGCCCGCCTCGCCACGGTGTGGCGCGAGTCGTTCGCCGTGTCACCAGACAGCGGCGCCGACGATCTCGGCCTGTCGAGCGGGCCCTACACGGTCGAGCGGCTGCAGCACAACGACCAGGGGCAGACGGTCAGCCTGGTGCCCAACCCCGCCTATCGCGGCGCGCTGACACCCAAGGTGGCGCACATCGAACTGGTGCCTCCCGGCCCGCAACCGTTGGCTGAGCTCGGCGATCGGCTCAACGTCGCCCAAGTGGCTCCGCGCACGTCGAATCGCGCGACCATACGTGACCTCGAGCGCCGAGACTTCAACGTCGAGACCACCCACGACGGAACCGTGTGGGCGGTGCTGCTTCGGCCCTCGGGCGTGTTCGATGCCCGGCGGGCCCGCGCGGCCTTCATTCGCAGCACCTCCGCCGCCGACCTGATCGAGGGCGGGGGCGGGCAGTGGGCCGGCGCGTACCGGGCGACCACGGCCATGACCGCAGCCCCTGGCACCAAGGCCTACGACATCGTCAGCCAGGATTCGGGGTTCAGCGCCACTCTGGGCGCCAAGAGCGATGACCCGGCCGTGGAGCGGCGCCGCGCCGGAGTGGCCGACGGTGCACGCGTGTGCGTGCTGTTCGACCGAAAGAGCGCGTTCGCCAAAGGCGCTTTCGCGGCGTTGAAACAGACCACCAAAGAGGCCGGCTGGGCGGTCGCCGACTGCGGCAGCAACGACTTCGCCAAGGCCGTCAAGGGCAAGGGGTGGAACGCGGTCGTCACCCGGGTGCCGATTCCGCAGACACCCGACCAGTTGGCTTCACAGTGGGGGAGCACGGGCAGTCGAAGGGTCGTGCAGGTGCCCAACAAGGGCCGCGACGCCCTGATCGCACAACTGGCCGAAACCGTCGACGTGTATGAGTCGCGGGTCGTGCTCGCCAAGGTCGAGGCGACGATCGTCAAGGACGCCGTGGCGCTGCCGCTGGCGGTCAATCCCCGGCTGACCGTGATCGATCGCCGGGTGTCGGGGGTGGCGCCGCGCAACGGCGCGGAGGCGACCCTGACCTATTCGGTGGCCCAATGGGAGGCCGTTCAATGACTCCCTCGTGGTCTAGTGTCGGCGTCGTGAAGAGCGAGGGCCCAACGGTGAAGGCGGTGGTTGCGTCGTGGGAATGATGTTGCCCAACGAGCTCGTCTGGATCATGGAGAAGCTCGGGTTCGAATGGCCCGACATTGACGAAGACGAGGTGACCAAGGGCGCCGACCTGCTACGCGGCTTCGGCAACGATCTCGAGACGGTGATCCAGGCCGTCGATCGTCAGGTGAACAACGAGCTGGTGACCGCGATCAAGGGCCAAACCGGGCCGGCCACCATGAGCGCCTGGAACACCAACCGCTCCCAGAACCTGCAGAAGCTGATCGACCTGATGCCGCCGGCCGCCGGTGCGATGGACGTGGGTGCCGTCGCGATCACGGCGTTGAAGGTGAAGGTGATCGTCGACGTGAGTTCGACCCTGATCGCCCTGATCGCGATGTTGACCAACCCGTTCACCGCGGCCGGGGCGGGCCCGATGCTGTTGATCAAGAAGAAGCTGCTGAACGCCGCGGTCGACATCGCCGTCGAACAACTGCTGATGCAGTTGGCGCCTTTGGTGATCGAGCCCCTGGCCGACGGCCTGCCCGCCATCATCGACGCCGTGCTGGATGCGCCGGTGGTTGAGGCGACCGCCGGTGATTCCGACGAGTTCTTCGCCGACCTCGAAGCGCTCGACAACGCTCAGGCGACCATGAAGATGCATGGGGCCGACATTCAGGCGATCACCTCGACCTTCTTCGCCGAGTTTTCCGCCCTCGACTTTGGTGGTGATGCCTGATGTCAGGCCTGAAGCCTTTGATGCGCGAGACGCGCGAAGCCGTACTCAAAGGAGCCGCCCGGGCGAAAGACCGGCTGCACCAGGTTGCGGACAACATGAACGACCACGTCGACGACGTCGCTCGCCGTGTTCGGGCCCAGGACAAGTTCGACGACAAGCCGAGCCTGCCACCCAAGAACGAGATTCCGCTCATCAACGGTCGGCGTCCGATCAACTCGAAGTACGCCGGAAGGGTCTTCGACGGCGACAAGTGGAGCCCGGACCTGGCGAAGAAGTACCCCGACGGAGTTCGTTTCACCAACGAGGGTTTTCCCGACTTCTCGCCGTACGCCGAGGCGACAACGAAGATCAACAACCTCACCGGAGATTACGCAAGGGATGCCCGAATGGCGAACATGGCTGTCGGACTGCCCAGAACCCCAGACGGCTTCGTGTGGCACCATGTCGAGGACGCTCACACGATGCAACTGCTGCCCCAGGACATTCACGCTGCGGTGCGCCACACTGGCGGGGCCGCGGTCTTGAGAAGCAGGCTGAACTTATGACCATCCAGTCCGAAGGAGAACCCTAGTGCCGATTCGCTTCGATGATCCGCAGCCGGTCGACCGTGCAGCCGTCGCTACCGTTGAAGGACAACTCGGTTTCGACTTGCCGGACGAGTATGTGGCGCTGCTCACCGGCGTCAGCAATGGGGGCTCGGTCGAGCCGGCGGTGTTCGCCGACGATCTCGACATCGGCGTCGTCGGCTTCTTGGGCGTCGCCCGCGCCGACGATTGGGACCTTGCCACGCGTGTCGCCCAGTACGCCGGTGAATTGCCTGATGGGCTGCTTCCGATTGCCGATGCGGAAGGGGGCAACCTGGTCTGTACCGAAGTCAGCGGTGGCCGCATCGGCTCCATCTGGTTCTGGGATCACGAACGCGCAGAGGACGCAGCACGTCGCGTCGCCGCGTCTCTCGATGCATTCATCGAGGGCCTCGAGTCGTACGATAACGTCGACGTTGCGCCCGAAGTTGAGTCCGCGTATATCAACCCGGATTTCCTTGCAAAGCTCAAGCGGGAGGGTAAGGCCTAAAGTCCACCGCGGCCGCGATCAACGCGAGCCGGGCATGCGCGGTGGCTGCGGGTAGGCGGCCTCTGCGTTACCAGCAACCGTTCGCCGGTGGTTGTAAACGACGGCGAAGTCCGAAGCAGGTCGGATCACCCCTCAGCGCGCACCGTTGTGAGCGCCCGGTCGAGTGCCGCCGCAGTCTCGTCGATCGCGCCGGGTGTGCTGCGCACGACGAGTGCGTCGGGGCGGGCGTCCAGCACGCTGAGCAGACGGTCGTACATGCCGGCCAGGAACTCGTCACCGCCCAGATCGGCGACCAGTTCGTTGTTGTGACGGGTCCAGTCCGAGTCGTCGTCGCGGCTTGTTGAATCGCTCGATGGCGGCGTCGCGATCGTCGAGCAGCACGATTTCGATGAAGTCGGCTTCGGCGTCGTGAGCGACCCGTTCGAAGATCTGCAACTGCTGCAGGTCGCCCACGTACTGCGGCAGAATCACGTCGCGCCCGCCGGCCAGGTGGGTGCCGGCCATCGCCCAGGCGAGCGG
>RRZT012122317.1_pt1 | contig 12880 bp, 12 predicted proteins | sample 2165551 | NCBI WGS metagenome assembly RRZT01 (sample SAMN10456910, study PRJNA506462) | wastewater metagenome | biome: wastewater; feature: sludge; material: wastewater sludge; isolation source: wastewater sludge with Escherichia coli K12::gfp cells carrying plasmid... | place: USA: Moscow, Idaho... | reverse complement strand
GGCTCGGGCGCGGGCCGCGAAGCGTTCACCTCGGGTGCCGTGCAGTACGCCGGCTCCGATCGTCCGTTCAAGGACGAAGAGATGGGCGCGGGCAAGTTCGGCAAGTGCACCGCCGATTCCAACGCGCTCAACCTGCCCATCTACCTGTCGCCGGAAGGCGAAACGGTCAGTGTCGAGTGGCACAAGCCACGCGTCTGAGCGATCGCCTCGAGCCGGCTCTGACTCGACCGATATGCAGCTGCTTGACAAGGGGTGATACCGAGTTCACCCGCTGTTCACCCAAGATCACCCATTGCGTCGATTGGTCTGCCTACCGTGCTGATCGGAGCGACCGCTCCAACACAGCGTCAAGCTGTAGATCTTTCTTGAAGGGAAAGCCGTGAAGATCTCTTCGTTCGGCGCACCGGTGGCTCTGTTCGCCGCGGCAGCGCTGACCCTCTCCGCCTGCGCAGCCAACGAGACCGCCAACCCGGGCACCGGAACGAGCGGCTCGGCCGCCGCCGGCGGCACCCTGGCCGGCAAGGGCGCTTCGTCGATGTCCGCGGCGCAGCAGAAGTGGATCGCCGACTACCAGTCCGCCCACCCCGGCGTCACCATCAACTACTCCCCCGACGGCTCCGGTGCGGGCCGCGAGGCGTTCACCTCGGGTGCCGTGCAGTACGCCGGCTCCGACCGTCCGTTCAAGGACGAAGAGATGGGCGCCGGCAAGTTCGCCAAGTGCACCGCCGAGAGCAACGCGCTGAACCTGCCCGTCTACGTGTCGCCGATCGCGGTGATCTTCAACGTCGAGGGCGTCGACAGCCTCAAACTCAACGCCGACACCGTGGCGGGCATCTTCGCCGGCGCGATCACCAAGTGGAACGACCCCAAGATCGTGGCCACCAACCCCGACGCCAAGCTGCCCGACGCCAACATCACCGCCGTGCACCGCTCCGACGATTCGGGAACCACCAACAACTTCACCGACTACCTCGCCCAGGCCGCGCCGACGGTGTGGACGCAGCCTGCCGCCGACACCTTCCCGGCGGCGTTCGGCGGCGAGGCCGCCAAGGGCACCTCTGCCGTGGTCGATGCGGTGACCACCGGCACCAACACGATCGGCTACGCCGACGCTTCCGCCGCCGGCAAGCTCGGTCACGCCGAGCTCAAGGTGGGCGACGCCTGGCTCAAGCCCACCGCCGAGGCCTCAGCCAAGATCGTGGACGAGTCCACGGTGTTGCCGGGTCGAGGCGAGCACGACCTGGCACTGAAGCTCAATCGCCTGTCGAAGGACGCCTACCCGGCCGTGCTGGTCAGCTACGCGCTGGTCTGCCAGACCTACAAGGACGCCAAGGACGCCGAGCTGGTCAAGGGCTTCATCGGCTACGCCGCCTCGACCGAGGGCCAGAAGGCCGCCCAGACCGCTGCCGGCAGCGCTCCGCTGAGCGAAGCGATGGCCGCCAAGGTCAAGGCGTCGATCGACTCGATCAAGTGACCCGAGCAGTGCCCGTCTGGAGTGTTCCAGGCGGGCACTGACGGCCCCACCGCCATAGCAACCCGACCAGATTGAGCGAAAGAATGGCCACTGTGACGCAGTCCACCCAGGAGGTGACTCCGAGCCCCTCCACGCACCGGCCGCCGGGGCAACGCGCCCTGAAGCGCATGGGCGACCGCGTGTTCAGCGGCTTGTCCACCGGTTCGGGCATCATCATTCTGGTCATTCTCGCGATGGTCGCCGGCTTTCTGCTGATGCAGGCCTTGCCGGCGCTGATCACCTCGCCCGAGGTGCTCAGCAAGCAGGGCTACGGCCCCTTCTGGTCGTGGATTCTGCCCTTCGCCTGGGGCACCGTGTGGTGCTCGTTCTGGGCGCTGCTGATGGCGGTGCCGGTGGCGATCGGCATCGCGCTGTTCATCTCGCACTACGCCCCCAGAAGGCTGGCGTCCGGTCTCGGCTACGTGATCGACCTGCTGGCCGCGGTGCCGTCGGTGGTCTTCGGCCTGTGGGGCAGCTCGGTGCTGGCCCCCGCCGTGCAACCCCTGTGGCTGTGGCTCAACACCTACCTGGGCTGGATCCCGTTCTTCTCGGGCCAGGCCTCGGGTACCGGACGCACCCTGCTGACCGCAGCCATCGTGCTGGCCGTGATGATTCTGCCGATCATCACCTCGCTCAGCCGTGAGGTCTTTCTGCAGACTCCGGTGCTGCACCAGGAGGCCGCCCTGGCCCTGGGCGCCACCCGGTGGGAGATGGTGAAGATGACCGTGTTGCCGTTCGGCCGGGCCGGCATCGTCAGCTCGGTGATGTTGGGCCTCGGCCGCGCCCTGGGCGAAACCATGGCGGTGGCCATGGTGCTGTCGGGTGCCTCGGTGATCAACCTCGAGATCCTCACCTCGCAGAACCCCAACACCATCGCCGCCGTGATCGCCCAGAACTTTCCCGAGGCGTACGGCCTGAAGACCAACATGCTGATCGCCGGCGGCCTGGTGCTGTTCGTGATCACCCTGGTGGTCAACATGATCGCCCGCCTGATCGTCGGCCGCTACAAGGAATTCTCGGGGGCCAACTGATGTCGACCATCACCGCCAGCCGCACCGACAACCCGCTCACCGCCGGCCAACTGCCCCGCTACGCACCCTGGGCGCTGGGTGCCGTCGCTCTGATCGCCGGCGGCGTGATCGACGCCTTGGTTCTCGCTCCGTTCGACATCGCCACCACCGTCTTCTTCGGTGCCGTGCTCTTTGTGCCGCTGAACTACCTCGCCGGCCGACTCGTCGTGGGCAAACGCGCCGCCGCCGACCGGCTGGCCACCAACCTGGTCACCGCCGCGTTCCTGGTGGCGCTGCTGCCACTGGTCTCGCTGCTGTGGGAGGTGCTCGCCAAGGGGCTGCCGCGCTTCGACGCCACGTTCTTCAGCTACTCGATGCGCAACGTGATCGGCGACGGTGGCGGCGCCATTCACGCCCTGTACGGCACCCTGTACGTGACGGGCATCGCCACCGTGATCGCGGTGCCCATCGGCCTGATGTGCGCCATCTACCTGGTCGAATACGGCAGCGGCGCGCTGGCTCGCTCGATCACGTTCTTCGTCGACGTGATGACGGGCATTCCTTCGATCGTGGCGGGCCTGTTCGCCTACGCGCTGATGGCGATGGTGTTCGGGCCGGGCACCATCAACGGCTTCTCGGGCTCGCTCGCACTGGCCGTGCTGATGGTTCCGATCGTGGTGCGCGCCACCGAAGAGCTGCTCCGCATCGTGCCCAACGAGCTGCGCGAGGCGTCCTATGCGTTGGGCGTGCCGAAGTGGCGCACGATCACCTCGGTGGTGCTGCCCACCGCGGTGTCGGGCATCGTGTCGGGCGTCATCTTGGCCATCGCCCGCATCATCGGCGAAACCGCTCCGCTGATGATCGCCGCCGGCTTCACCAACTCGATCAACAACAACCCGTTCGCGAACCCGATGATGACCCTGCCGGTGTTCGTGTACGACCAGTACGCGCACCCCGGCGTCGAGCGCGACTTCTACAACGAACGGGCCTGGGCCGGTGCTCTGACGCTGATCGTGCTGGTCATGCTGCTCAACCTGCTGGGCCGCTTCATCGCCAAACGCTTCGCCCCCAAGACCGGGCGCTGAGAAGGACAACCACCATGTCGAAACGCATCGAAGTCACCGACCTGAACTGCTACTACGGCAAGTTTCTAGCCGTCGAAGACGTCACCATGACCATTCACCCCCGGTCGGTGACGGCTTTCATCGGGCCGTCCGGCTGCGGCAAGTCCACCTTTTTGCGCACGCTGAACCGCATGCACGAGGTGATTCCGGGCGCCTACGTCGAGGGTGACGTGCTCATCGACGGCAACAACCTGTACGGCCCCGGGGTCGACCCGGTGAACGTGCGGCGCCAGGTGGGCATGGTGTTTCAGCGGCCGAACCCGTTTCCGACCATGTCGATCAAAGACAACGTGCTGGCCGGCTACAAGCTCAACAAGCAGCGCATGAAGGCCAGCGAGGCCGACGACCTGCTCGAAAAGTCGCTGCGCGGCGCCAACCTGTGGGAAGAGGTCAAGAACCGGCTCGACAAGCCCGGTTCGGGGCTTTCGGGCGGCCAGCAGCAGCGGCTCTGCATCGCTCGCGCGATCGCCATGCAGCCCGAGGTGCTGCTGATGGACGAGCCCTGCTCGGCTCTGGACCCCATCTCGACGCTCGCCGTCGAAGACCTGATCCAAGAGCTCAAAGAGACCTACACAATCGTCATCGTCACCCACAACATGCAGCAGGCCGCGCGAGTGTCGGACGAGACGGCGTTCTTCAACATCGCCGGCACCGGCGCCCCGGGCAAGCTCATCGAGATGGGCACCACCGAGAAGATCTTCTCGACCCCCGCCGCGAAGGCCACCGAGGACTACATCACCGGCCGCTTCGGCTGAGGGACGGCGCCGCCGAGCGTGTGGACGCGCTCGTTGGTCGACCGTGTCGAGATCCGTTTGTTGCCGCGGAGCGGGGGCCCCTGTCCCGCCCTTGCGGGACTGCTCGGCCAGCGCCTCGCAGTGCGCAAACGCCCGACACGCCCTGACAGGGGCGCCCCCGCTACGCTTCACGCGTGCGTTTGCGGGTCTCGACAAGCGCGACCGGCGGCCCACCGTCATCCAGGCGAACGCCCGGATCTCCAATTTGTTCCACTGCACGGTTGCGTGCGAGATCCCGGGTCAAGCCCGGGATGACGCAGTGTTCAGCATCCCGGCGAACGCCCAGATCTCTCCACCGCTGGTCGAGCCTGTCGAGACCCCACTTCGGGTTCGGTTTCGCGAAATGACGACGGGTTCGGTGCGGCCTCTGCCTCGCTGAGCGTGGACGACCGCACAATCCGTCGTCATTTCGCGGCCACGGATGACACGGAGCGCGATCCAGCCGGCGGCTCACACAACCACTGGGATGACGACCCCGGGCGCGACCGCTCGGGCTGGTGAGGCCGTCTAGACTCGTCGCGTGAGCGCCGCTGGATGGTATCCCGACCCGGGTGGCCAACCGGGCATGTACCGGTACTGGACCGGGTCGTCGTGGTCGGCTTCGATCACCAACAATCCCATGCAGGCGCCCCCCGGCGGCGGCTTCGGGGCACCGCCGCGACCCACCGGCCAGCCGCAGTGGAACCCCAACCAGAACCGGCGCTCGCAGAACCGGTGGTGGCTGATCGTCGGTGCGGTCGTGCTGGCTCTCGCCGTGCTGGTGTGGTTCGCCGTTCGTAACCTGGGCGGTGTGCTGGGCACGAACCCGTCCACGGGCAGTAACCCCACCCAGAACGTCTGCCCCAAACAGGTGACGAGCACCGAGACCCCCGTGGCTCCGCCGGCCGACGGACGGGTACACGGCGGCGCCCTGTCGTACCCACGGTTGGGCAGCCCGTGGTCGGCGCCCACGGAAGAGAACCGGGTGCCGTTCGGACGCGACGTGCTGGTGCAGACGGTCACCATCGAGCCGAACTATAAGGCGAACTCGAGCTGGGTGGCGTCGGTGCTGGTGGGCGAGTTGGTCGCCGGTGACGGCTTCTTCAGCCCACAGCAGGGCTCAGAGATCGTGGTCAAGTGCATCATGGGCGTCTTCTACGACGACGCCGAGGTGGTGCGTGCCGACAAGGTGAACAAGGCCACCAAGGTCGACGGCAAAGACGCGTGGCTGGTCGAGACCCACCTGGCGTTCGACATTCCGAACCTCAAGGCGAAGGGTGAACTGGCGATCATTCTGATCGTGGCCACCAAGGCCGAGTCGTCGCGCATCTTCTACGCGTCCATTCCCGACAACGCCGACCCGCAACTGGTCAGCGACGCCCGCTCGGCCATGGCCGACCTTCGCGTCGAAGCCTGAGCGTTCCCGCTGGTTGAGTTGGTCGAAACCCTTGCCGCAGCGGGTCTCGACCCACGGTGATCAGCGGCAGGGCACCAGGCCCTGGTCGACCTTCATGGTCACCACCCTGATCGCCGCCCGCCGCACCTGCGCCTCGACGGAGGTGTTGTCGTCAGCGGCGCTGACGATGCCCTGCACGAAGGCCGCCGCCAGGCCCGGCGCGACCGTGATCGCGACTTCGCCCCCGGCCTTCACGAAGTCCACAGCGCGCCGCCGAGACGGCACCGCAGCCATCGACTTGGCCGCCCCGAGGTCGTCCGAGATCACCACCCCGTCAAAGCCGAGCTGCTTGCGAATCAACCCGATCACGGCCGGCGAGAACACCGCGGGGTGCTTGGCGTCGATGCGCGTGTAGGTGACCGTCGACACCATGATGCTGGCAGTACCCGCTTCGACCGCCGAACGGAACGGCTGCAGATAGGGGTCGTCGGCCGTCGTGACCCGATCGACCACCCCGGCGGTGAAGTCGGTGTTGCCCACGACGCGTCCGATACCCGGAAAGTGTTTGGCCGACGTGGCCACGCCCGAGTCGTCCATGCCGCGCACGAACGCCGTCACCTTGGCGGCCACCGCGGCGGGCTTCGACCCGTAGCCGCGCCGCAGGGCACCGATCGGTGCGTTACGACTCGTCATGTCGGCAGGCACCACATCGGCCACGGGGGCCAGCGTCCAGGTCACTCCTGCCGCGGCGAGCTGGCGGCCCCAGCGGCCCGCGGACGACTGCAGCGTCGAGTCTTTCCAGGTGGCCTGCACCCGCGCCGACGGAATGGTGTCGAAGCCTTTCCCACGCAGCCGTTGCACCACGCCGCCCTCTTGATCGACGGCCACCAGCAGCGGTACGGACCGACCCTTCCAGCTGAGCCGCGCGACGACCTTGCGCACACCGGCGACGCCGTCGGTGTGCTGGCCCATCAGAATCACCGAGCCGATCTTCTGGTCTTTCAGCACCTTCACCTCGGCCGCCGAGGCGGTGGTCACGCCCACCATGACGAGTTGCCCGGCGCGCTCGCGCAGCGTCATGTCGTCGACCAGGGCGGCGGCGCACCGCCCGGCTGGTGAGGCGGTTTCGGTGCTGGTGGACGGCGTGGGCGAAGCCGACGCCGACACCGTCGATGCGGCGCTGGTCGAAACTGTGGTGGTCTCGACAGGCTCGACCGACGGGGTGGGCGCGGGTGCGACGGTGCAGCCGCCCAGCAGCGCCAGTGCGGTCAGGGCCGCAGCGAGCCTCACAGTTCGAGCGCCAGCAGCGCGTTCTCGACCACCTCGGTCAGCGCCGGGTGAATCCAGTACTGGCCACGCGCCATGCTGGGCACGTCGAGGCCGAAGCTCATGGCCTGAATCAGCGGCTGAATCAAGGTGGACGCCTGCGGCCCCAAAATGTGCGCCCCCAGCAGCTTCTTGGTGCGCACCTCGGCGATCAGCTTCACGAAGTGACCCTGGTCTTCCATCGCCCAGCCGTACGCCACCGAGGCGTAGTCCTGCCGCACGGCCACGTAGCGGCGGCGGGCCTTCTCGGCTTGGGCCTCGGTGAGCCCCACCGAGGCAACCTGCGGGTGGCTGAACACCGCGAACGGAATGTACCGGTGGTCGGCCGCGATCATGCGGCGCGGGTGCAGCAGGTTGTGCTGCACCACCCGGGCCTCGTGGTTGGCGACGTGCTTGAGCTGGCTCGGCGAACAGATGTCGCCCAGGGCGAAGATGCCCTTGACCACGGTCTGCTGGTGGTCGTCGACGACCACCAGGCCGTCGTCGTGCACCGTCACCCCCGTGGCGGCCAGGTTCAGTAGGCCCGAGTTGGGCACCCGGCCCAATGCCAGCAGCACCCGCTCGGCCTCGAAGTCGTAGTGAATGCCGTCGGGGTCGACGCTCTCGACGATCACGGTGTCGCGGTCGGTGTACTCCAGCCCCACCACGGTCTGTTTGAGCCGCACGTTGACCCGCTCGGCGAGCTGCTCGGTGAAAGCCTGGGCCACGTCGGCGTCTTCGCGTCGTAGCAGCGTGTCCGATCGCTGCAGCAGCGTGACGTCGGTGCCGAAACTGGTGAAGATGTGGGCGAACTCGGCGGCCACGAAGCCGCCGCCGATGATCACCAGCGAGGCGGGCAGAGCGTCCAGCCGCATGATGTCGTCAGAGGTGTGGACGCGCTCGAGCACCCGCTCGTCGTCCATGCCCGGCAGCCACGGAATACGCGGCCGCGAGCCGGCCGCCAGCACGAACCTGTCGGCGGTGATGGTCTCGTCACCGATCAGCAGCTGCTTGGGGCCGGTGAACTGGGCGGCCTCGCGGTACAGGGTGACGTTGGGGTTGCTGCGCCGCCACGCTTCGCCGCCTTCGCTGATCGGGTCGATGCGGCCGAAGATGCGGTCACGAATGCCGGGCCAGTCGGCGCGCACCTCACCGAAGGTGATCCCGACCCGCGCGGCGTCGTCGGCGTCGGCGGCCAGATCGGCCGGGTAGACGTACATCTTGGTGGGAATGCAGCCCGCGTTCAGGCACGTGCCGCCGAAGCGTTCACCCTTGTCGACCAGGGCGACCTGCTGGTCGCTGAACTGGTCGTCGACGATGCTGTTGCCCGAGCCCGAACCGATCACGCACAGATCGAAATGCCGCATAGGGCGATTGTGTCACCCCACTGTGACGGCGCATCGACACGCGTCTCGACAACGATCGCGCGCCGTGGTGTAGTCGGCATCGACGCTGTCGACGCACCCATCAGGAGCCGCCATGTCACTCGTTCGAGATGAAGGGCGGCACCACGTTTCACTTCGTCGACGCAGAGCCGACGGAAGCGCTGGCGTTGGCCCGCGAGTTGGCCGACGGCGGTGACGTGCGCATCGGCGGCGGCGTGGCGACCGTGCGGCAGTTTCTGGCCGCCGACCTGATCGACCACCTGTACCTCGTGGTGGTGCCCATCGTGCTGGGCCGCGGCGAGCGGCTGTGGGACGGCCTCGAAGGCATCGAGGAGCGCTTCACCATCGAGGCCACACCGTCGCCACAGGGCGTGGTGCACATGGTGATGAACCGGCGTCTGTGAGCGCATGTGCACGCCACCCTCACGCCGACACCGCGCTTCTCGTCAGCCGCTCAGTCGCACATTCAGGAGGCGGTCTCCCAGTAATACCAACCCTCTTCCGAACTGGGGTACTTGATTTTTCCGGTAGCCAATGTCGTGGTCGAACAATTCGAGTTAATACGGTACTTCCGGTAGGTGACTGTCTGACCCCACGACACGTACTGCACGTGGCCATACTTGCCTGCCGCGATGCCTCGGGAATAGGTGTGCGTCGTGGTTGTCGAATTGCTCAGGGCCAGGGAGGCGCTCAATGAGACCTTTGCTTTTGCAAGCACCGCTCCAACCTCCGACTCGGCTCCTGCGGTGACCGTGAAGGTTGCCGAACCGCTATACGCCCGCGACACGGTGATGGTTCCGCCGGGCCCGTCCTTGAAGGTCGGTACACCGTTGAAGGCGATCCTCGTGTCAGTGCCGGAGACACTGTAGTTCGTTGCCACAACGCAACAAACGTTCGGGGTTGTGGCCTGCGGTCGGCTTTGGGTGCCGGTGTTGCGACTCGAAGTGGCACAGGTCGAAGACGGCAGCCCGTCAGCCGCAGCCGTTGGCACCGGAAGTCCGACTGCAATCAACGCGGTGGATGCTAGGAAAGGCGCTGCCCTCGATCGACCATTCGACATCATTAAGCCTCCGAACACGGTAACGGGTGGGTAATACCGTTGGAGGCGTACATCGAACGAAGTCGGCCGAGAAGCCCCTGATCATCGCTAAGTTCTTACGCTGAAGGCGTTCCTTGGGCCGGGTGATCACCCGCGTTTCAGGGCGAGCTTCAGAGGGTACATTGGCTGCGTGATCAGAAAGTCAATTGCCACCATCATGGGTGGCGTTCTACTTATGGCAGGCTGTACCGGGCCGACTATGCCCACCGTGGGTCCTTCGTCACCGGTGGCCTCGGGGTCGGGCTCGCCATCCACCTCCACTCCTCCTGGTCCGAGTGAGCCTGGTGCGACCCCCAGGTGCTCGGCGCTCAGTGTGCCGACCCTTCCCATCGTTGCGTGCACCGAACTGCGTGACGGGGTCGAGACTTACTCCGACCATGCGCCGCGCAAGATCGCGAACGTCGACTACTACGTGATCGGCGGCTGTGAGGGCACCGGAGATCTGGATGAGCTGCCCTACACCGTCACAGTGGACGACAAGACGGTGACCAGCGCATCAATCAATTGCCGAACCGGCCTGGTCACGAAGAACAGCGCGTTCAGCGGTATGAGCGGGCAGCATCGCGTGGCGATCCGATTCGCCGAGGGCGTCGGAGCGAACGCGTCTGGCTATGCCGACGTGACTACCGGCTGACCGCCGATTCAACTCATCAGCGGCCCTTGAGGTCGCGGCGCAGGATCTTGCCCGAGGTCGACTTGGGAATCGCGTCGATGAACGTCACCGCGCGCACCTTTTCGTGGGGCGCCACCCGCTCGGCGACGAAGTCCATCACTTGCTCGCCGGTCAGTTCGCTGCCCGGACGACGTACCACGAACGCCTTGGGAAACTCCTGGCCGTCGTCGTCGAGCGCGCCGATCGCGGCGGCGTCGGCGATGTCGGGGTGCTGCAGCAGCACCGCCTCGAGCACCGCCGGCGGCACCTGGTAGCCGCGGTACTTGATCAGCTCCTTGAGCCGGTCGACGATGCGGTAGATGCCGGACGCGTCCACCGTGGCCAGGTCGCCGGTGTGCAGCCAGCCGTCGGCGTCGAGGGTGACGGCGGTAGCCGCCTCGTTGTTCAGGTAGCCCTGCATCACCTGCGGACCCCTGATCCACAGTTCGCCCGGCTCGCTCGGGCCGTCGTCGGGCACGATCACGTCAGAGCCGTCCGGGCTCACCACCCGGGCCTCGGTGCCGGGCACCGGACGTCCGATCGACGAACGGTCGATGCCCGGGTCTCGCCAGTCGATCACGTGGGTGACCGGCGAAGTTTCGGTCATGCCGTAGCCCTGCGCGACCACGCAGGCCAACCGGTCGGCCACAGCCGTGGCCAGCTTGGCGTCCAGGGGCGCGGCGCCCGAGAACACCACCTTGACCGCTGAGGTGTCGATGCCCTCGACCGCCGGATGCTTGGCCAGCGCCACCGCGATCGGCGGCGCGATGAACAACCAAGTGGTGCGGTGTTGCTCGATGATGCGCAGAAACTCGGCCAGGTCGAAGCGCGGCATGGTCACCAGCCGCGCCCGCTTCAGCAGGGCGAAGTTGAGCAGCACGGTCATGCCGTAGATGTGAAAGAACGGCAGCACGGCCAGCACCACGTCGTCACGTTCGAGGCCGATCACGTCGCACTGGGTCACGTTGGCCACCAGATTGCGGTGCGCCAGCATCACGCCCTTGGGGTACCCGGTGGTGCCCGAGCTGTACGGCAGCACGGCCAGGTGATGCGCGGGGGCGAGCACCAGATCGGGCGCGGAGTGCCCCGCGGCCAGAATGTCGGCCAGGCTCGGGTGCCCGCGGGCGCCGTCGAGCACCACCAGCCGGTCGGCGGGCAGACCCAGCTCGGCCGCCGCCGCAAGTGCGCTGGGCAACAGTGGCGACACGGTCACCAGAGCCACGGCGGACGCGTCCCGCAACTGGTTGGCGACCTCGTCGGCGGTGTACAGCCCGTTGATCGTGCTGGCCGTCGCGCCGGCCCGCAGAATGCCGTGAAAGGCGATCGCGAACCCCGCGCCGTTCGGCGCCAGCAGCCCCACCGCATCGCCGGGTTGGACGCCCTGCGCCACCAGCCACCCGGCGAAGGCGGCCACCCGGTCGGCGAGTTGGCCGAAGGTGAGCTCAGCGCCCGTCATGCCGTCGACGATGGCCACCCGGTCGCGGTCGGCGTCGTCCAGAGACTCGAAGATCAACTGATGCACGGTGAGTTCGGGCACCTCGAGCGGCAGCGGTTCGGGCATTCGGCCTCCTGACGTCTCGACGAGCTCGACCAGCGGTGCCTAGATGCCGGCGTAGCTGTGCAGGCCGGAGACCAGCAGGTTGATGCCCACGAAGTTGAACCAGAAGCAGGCCAGGCCGATGATGCCGACAACGGCCGCCCGCTTGCCGCGCCAGCCGGCGGTCGCACGGGCGTGCAGGTAGCCGGCGTAGACCACCCAGGTGACCAGCGACCAGGTCTCTTTGGGGTCCCAGCCCCAGAACCGTCCCCAGGCGTACTCGGCCCACACCGCGCCGGCGGCGATGGCGAAGGTCCACAGCGGAAAGGCGAAGGCGGTGAACCGGTAGGCCAACTCGTCGATGCGGGCAGCCGAAGGCAGCTTGGCCAGGTACCCGCGGACGCGCTCACGCCGCTCGGCCCGCGCCTTGATCAGGTACAGAATGGACGCCAGGCCACCGATGTTGAACGCCGCCCCGGCCACCGCAGCGGCCACGATGTGAATGACGAACCACACCGAATGCAGGGCCGGCACCAGGGGCGCGACCGCCACGTAGAACACGGTGACGGCCAGGCCCTGGCCGATCACCACCAGCAGCGTGACCGGCAGCCCCAGCCACCGCACGCCCCTAAGCGCCATCACCAGGTACGCCGTCACCACGAACAGCAGGGCGGCGGTGACGAACTCGTACATGTTGGCCCACGGAAAGCGGTTCGCCGCCATGCCGCGGGCCACCACACCCGACAGGTGCAGCCCCCACCCGATCACGGTCAACGCCAAGCCCATGCGGCCGAACATGTCGACCCGCAACTGAGCGTTGCGTTCGGCGTCGGTGCCACCCTCCCCCGCCGCCGAGTCGACGGACGCGCCCTCGGGCCCCACCAGCACCGCGGCAGGCGCCTCGACGGGGTCGAGCCGCCGCGCGGCCGCCCATTCGAGCGCGAACGCGGCCAGGGCCATCAGATAGACCACCACCGAGGTGACCATCAGCAGGTTCGACCAGTAGGCGGCCATCAGGGCTTCCCTTCGTTCTCGGCCGAGGTTGGCGGTTCGGCCGGGGCTGGCTTGGGGTCGTCCGCCGGCTGG
>RRZT011730627.1_pt1 | contig 12880 bp, 11 predicted proteins | sample 2165551 | NCBI WGS metagenome assembly RRZT01 (sample SAMN10456910, study PRJNA506462) | wastewater metagenome | biome: wastewater; feature: sludge; material: wastewater sludge; isolation source: wastewater sludge with Escherichia coli K12::gfp cells carrying plasmid... | place: USA: Moscow, Idaho... | reverse complement strand
GCTTTGTCTAGTCTATTAAGCGCCAGAATTGTGTATAGAGCTTTGCCTGTAAATTCTTTCTTATTTCGGACTGAAACAGAATCTGTGTTTTTATAAATCCAAGGATAGAAACCAAAATCCTTTCTTGGGATAACAACATCTGGAATTTCTGGTTTTTCCTCCTCTATTATTTCTTCATTATCTTCCTTTTTGGTATTAGAAGAAATCTCGGCTGTCGGATTATTTATTTTATCAGTGAGTGGAGCTGATTCATCTTTTTTGCAATATATTAAAGATGCCGATAGAATAATTAATGTAAATAAATTTTTGATTTTAAATAGGGTCATGGTTTCTTATTAACATTCAAAAAATTACAAAAAGAATACCATTTTACATTATTCTATTCAGGAATTTTTTCTGATTCTTTTTTCTGAATAATATTGCTGATAATTTGCTTAGCGTGAATCCTAGAATTTTCTATAAACCAAAGATGTGTATCTCTTCCTCCGCATACAACACCAGCCAGATAAATACCAGTAATATTAGTTTCCATGGTGTCGGTATCGTAATGCGGGTTTTGGCAATTGTTTTTCAGATCGATTCCGATAGCATTGAGAAAATCAAAATCCGGCAGATAACCAGTCATTGCCAGAACAAAATCATTTTCAATTTCTTTGATTTCGCCGACATTGGTTTTCAAAATTACAGAATATGGTTTTACTTCCAAAAGTTCAGCCTCAAAAAAAGCTTTGATGCTTCCTTCTTTGATTCTGTTCTCTATGTCGGGCTTTATCCAGTATTTTACACTCTGCGAGATTTCGCTGCTGCGAATTACCATGGTAACCTTTCCGCCTTTTCTACAGATTTCCAAAGCAGCATCTACAGCAGAATTACTGGATCCAACCACCAGCACCTTTTGAAAAGAATAGGGATAAGGCTCTGTGTAATAATGGCTAACCTTGGGCAAATCTTCTCCTGGGATATCCATCAAATTAGGAATGTCATAAAATCCAGTAGCGACAATAATATTTTTAGCTAAATATATCTGCTTACTGGTTTCAACCTGGAAAACTGTAGATTTTTGAATGTTGATGACCTTTTCGTAAGTCTTTATATTGATCTCTTTTGATTTTGCAATACCTTGGTAATATTCCAAAGCATCTTGTCTCCCCGGTTTTGGACTGGTTGTAATAAATGGAATATCATCAATTTCCAAGCGGTCGGCCGTTGAAAAAAAAGTCATGTATAAAGGATAATTGTAGATGCTGTTTGCAACAGTTTCTTTTTCTATAACGATATACTTAAGATTATTTTTCCGTGCTTCCAGAGCACAAGCTAAACCAATTGGACCACCACCAACAATAAGAACATCAAATAATTCCATACCACAAATTTACAAAAATATTATCTACAGATCGGCATCTTCCCAATCCTCGTATTTTAGTACATTCTGAAGCAGGCGTCTGTTTTCATTTCGTAATTCTTCCATTTGATTCAGAAGTTTATGGATGATTTCAATGCCAGGGAGATTGACGTCTAGATCATAATGCCAGTTAGCGAAGCGTTCGAGATGTGGCAATTCTTCGTAAATAATGTAGCGGATGCTGTTTTCAGTTTGCGGATGCAGCAGTTCCGAATCGATCAGCTGATCCAGAAACGTGTAATCTATTTTGTATAACCGGATAATTTCTTCTAATGAGATTCTTTCGTTCATAGCTAAGAATTTTTGAGTTGCTGAAACAGTTCTTTTTGTTTTTCTGTAAGGTGAGTCGGGATTTTTACGTTATACGTCACATAAAGATCGCCAAATTCATTTTCTTTTTTATAAATAGGAAACCCTTTGCCTTTCAATCGCACTGTAGTTCCGTTTTGTGTTCCCGGTTTCACTTTTAGTTTCACGGAGCCGTCCAGTGTCTGGATATTTACATCTCCACCTAAAACTGCGGTATAAAGGTCAATGTCAACAGAAGTCCTGAGATTGTCACCTTCGCGCTTAAAATCTTTGTCTTCCGTAATGTTGAATGTAATGTAAAGATCACCGTTTGGACCACCATTCATTCCCGGATTTCCGTGACCTTTCAGCTTGATCTGTTGCCCGTCGTAAACGCCTGCTGGAATCGTAATTCTAATCTTTTTGCCATTAATTTCGAAAGTCTGCTGATGCGTTTTGTAGGCATCTCTCAGATTCAGGTTCAGCTCTGCCGAAATATCCTGACCTTTGAATTTTCCGCTGGCACTGCCTCTGGAACTTCTTCCGAAATTTCCGCTTCCACCAAACATGGATTGGAAAAAGTCCGAAAAATCTTCACTTCCATCATAATCTGCTCCCGAAAATCCACTACCAGGATTTCCGGAATACTGCTGCTGTCTCTGCTGGTGCTGTGCACGTTCATATTCTTCACCATGTTTCCAATGCTCACCATATTTGTCATACTTAGCGCGGTTTTCAGGATTGCTTAGGACTTCGTTAACTTCATTAATTTCCTTGAATTTCTTTTCTGCCTCTTTATCATTCGGATTCATATCAGGATGATATTTCCGCGCCAGCTTTCTGTACGCTTTTTTGATATCGTCGGCAGACGCATTTCTTTCAATCCCAAGGATTTTATAGTAGTCTATAAATGCCATAGTAACAAAATGTTTTTAAAAGTATTATTTTCCCTAAGTTAGTGAAATCATTTGTGAAATAAGAAAAGTTTTCAATTTAAAAGTATAAAGTTTCTTTCTATTACCAAACTTTTGGTCTACTTTTCAATTTAATTTTTTTTTGCTTCGACATCAAATAAGCTTCTTGCCTAGCTCAAAACAAAAGCAAGCCGATACAATGGAGCTATATATGGTTTTGTCTTTTTTCTTATCACTGAAGGTTAATAGCTAATTTATTTCTGTTCTACCCAGATCAATTGGGAAGTATTATATCCGATTTCTTTGGCTTTGTCCAGGAATTTATTTTTAACATTTTCGGGGATTTTTTTCTCTCTGGAAAGAATCCAAAGGTATTTCAGATTATTGCCAACAACCAACGCATGTTTATAATCATCTTCTAGTGCGATGACGTTGTAGCCCGCCCAGAAGGGTTTGAAAAAAGATACTTTCAGTCTTGCTTCGTTTTCAGAATTTACAAATCTTGCTTCGCCTATGCTCTGCTTCCATTCTTTTTTCACATAATCGTATCCTTTATTATCCACTTTGATTGTGCCATCAGGATTTTTAGAATATTTTGCGGTAACCTGATTCAGATTGCGTTCAAACTTGAAATCGAACCTTGCAATCTCGTACCATTTCCCTAGATACTTATCAGAGTCAAAGTTTTTTACTGCAACAGCCTTGTCAGGAATGCCTACGGAACAGGAGTTAAGAACCAAAATGCCTATGATACCTATAGAAATAGGAAGTAAAATTTTTGCAAATGTCTTTTTCATTGTGAAGTTTATTTAGAACATTGAAGCAAAAATAATTCCAACAAAATTAATTTAGTTTAGATTTTATGACAGAAATATGGAAGATTTTTACCTTAGAATATTGAACTAAATAAGAAGAGAAGATGTATACTCGTCTTCTCTTTTTTTATAAATATTTAACGATTTTAATATTCAGGTGCCAATTCTACAATTAGTCCTTCTAATTCCTGCGTTACAGGAATCTGACATCCTAATCTGCTATTAGGCTTCACATTAAATGCTTCTGCAAGCATGGCTTCTTCATCCGGAAGCATTTCTGGCAGCGGAACGTTTTCACTTAACACATAACATTGACAAGAGGCGCACATGGCCATGCCTCCGCAAATTCCAATAGTACCTTCTGGTGCCAACTCATAAGCGCGTACCACTTCCATTATACTCATTGCCATATCTGTAGGTGCAGGAATTATATGGGAAACGCCTTCTCTGTCTATGATTGTAATATTAACGTCTGTCATACTGCAAAGATAAGAAGTTGAATTCAGATACCAGATTCTTAGCTCTAAAATTTTTGTAGAATTACAAAAAAAGAGGATCTTGAAAATCCTCTTCAGTATTATAATTGATTAATTACTAATCAATAGATTTTACAACTGCTTTTTCAGCTTCCTTTCTGGTTCCGTCGAATCCGTCTACACCGCTTACGGTTGTGTATTTCAGGACGAACTTTTTGCCAGGATTCAGTCTGTTATATACGCTCTGGCACATTAGGGTTGCTTCGTGGAAACCGCAAAGTATTAATTTTAATTTTCCTGGGTATGTATTGATGTCACCAATGGCGTAGATGCCGTCAATATTGGTCTGATAATCCAAAGCATTATTGACTTTTATTGCATTTTTTTCAATTTCCAATCCCCATTCTGCCAAAGGCCCCAATTTCGGAGTTAGTCCGAACAATGGAATAAGATAATCTGTTTCAAGGATTGATTTCTCCCCATCTTTTTCTATTTCGATTGCGGTGAGTGTTTCTTCTCCGATTAGTCCAGTGACTTCAGCTGGAGTAATCAGGTTGATTTTTCCTTGACGTTTAAGTTCAGTCACTTTTTCTACTGAATCTAATGCACCACGGAACTCATTTCTTCTATGAATCAAAGTGACTTCAGAAGCTACATCTGCTAAAAAAACAGACCAGTCTAGAGCAGAGTCTCCTCCGCCTGCAATCACAATTTTTTTATTGCGGAACATTTCAGGTTCTCTTACAAAATATTCAACGCCTTTTTCCTCAAACTTTTCGATATTGTCAAGTTCTGGCTTTCGCGGGTCAAAGCTTCCAAGACCTCCGGCAATGGCAATGGCTTTACCTTTAACTTTTACACCTCGGCTAGTTGTAACTATAAAATCTCCTTCTTCTGTTTTCTCATAACTCACAGCCTTTTGAGCCAGCGAAAATTGAGGTTCAAACTGTTTGATCTGCTCCATCAGATTATCCACCAAAACACCTGCATCCACACTTGGAAATCCTGGAATATCAAAAATTGGTTTTTTAGGATATAGTTCAGTCAATTGACCTCCTGGTTGTGGAAGTGCATCTATAAGATGGCATCTTAATTTGAGTAATCCGGCTTCGAATACTGCGAAAAGTCCTGTGGGACCTGCACCTATAATTATAATATCGGTTTCGAACATCTATAAAAATTTTGGAGTAACAAAAATATGCATTAAATATGATTTTAGAATGATTCTAAAGTATGATATTTATGGGCTTCTCAATTAATTCTAAAAAGTATCACTTAGTTATAAATTATTTTGAGAATTATTTGTTTGAGATTTACTCTTATTATGTTGAAGTTTAAATACAGGGACAATTATTTATCTCAGGGATTTTTTTTCTTAGGCATTTCTTTTTATAAGAGCCATATAGAAACCATCATAACCTTCGCTAGGCATAATTTTTTGATCTTTTACAAGCGTGAAATCTGGATTGTTTTCTAAAAATATTTTGACCTGCTCATTATTTTCCGATGGCAAAATAGAACACGTTGCATAAATCATCTGTCCTCCTTTTTTCAATATTTTTGAATAATCTTGGAGGATTTGTTGCTGTTCTCCTTTGATTCTATCAATAAAATCTTGGTCAATTTTCCATTTAGAATCAGGGTTTCTTTTCAAAACACCGAGACCAGAACAAGGCGCATCAATCAATAATCTGTCCGCCTTTTCATGAAGTCTTTTGATGACTTTATTATCCGATATAAGTCTTGTCTCGATATTGTGCGCACCAGCTCTTTTTGCACGTCTTTTTAACTCGGCTAATTTCCATTCGTAGATGTCAAGGGCTATGATTTGACCTTTGTTTTTCATCAACGCCGCAAGATGTAAAGTTTTTCCACCAGCACCAGCACAAGCATCTACCACTCGCATCCCTTCTTTAACATCCAATAATTCTCCAATTTTTTGTGAGCTTGCATCCTGAACTTCAAACAATCCATCTTTGAAAGCAGAAGTTAAAAACACATTTTTCTTTTCTGCTAATTGTACAGCATCCGGATAATTCTTGATGGTGAAAGCTTCAACGTTTTCGTCATTCAAGTCAGCGATTAATTCTCGTGGAGTAGTCTTAAGAGAGTTAGTTCGCAAAACAGTTGGTGCTTGTTCATTAAGAGCCAGCATCTCTCTTTCCCAGTTTTTGCCCAATTCTTTTTCAAGAGTTTCTGCCAACCAATCAGGGATTGAATATTCGATGGCTTTTGTCGGAACGGTTCCTTTTTTAAGTTTTGTTAAAATGTCCGCAACTTTGATTCCGTCGAATTCTTCAAATTTTTTGTAATGGGTTTTGCTCCATAAAAGGTATGCGAGGATTAGTTTATAAATATTATTTGGTTTCACGCCTTCACCCATATAATATTCAAGACGTTTTTTCCAGCGGATAATATTGTAGAAAATTTCAGAAACAGTCTGCCTGTCCTGGCTTCCCCATTTTCTGTGTGCTTTCAGAAGGCGCTCTATAACTTTGTCAGCGTACTTTTTTTCCTGAAAAAAGGTTTCCTGAAGTGCATCGTGAATCCCGATCAAAAGATTGCGGTGTATTAGTTCCATTAATTATGTTACGAATGTTATGATTTGTTATTGATAAGGCTTAGCTGTACATCACTCCAGTTTTCGCCTGTTTTGATCCTGTGTATCTGCATATCAGAGACACCAAATCTCCTTGCCAGTCTTGCTGCAGGTTCACCCTTTTTGAGTTTCCTTTTGATGAGGACTACCTCATTATAAGAGAGTTTTGATACAGAAGTAGGGTCTTTTTTTGGTTTGGAGATCTTGTAGCTTATAAACTTTGGGCTCTCAAAACTTCTTTTGACAACCTCATCCTTTGTGGCCCAGCTTAAGTTTTCTACGCGATTGTCTTTTTTGTTAAAATTTTTGTGAATTACAAATTTTTTATTTTCCGGATCATCATTGGGTATAAAAAGTTCTGCTACAGCTTTGTGAACCAAAAGATGGTAATACAATGCTCTGCTTTTCAGGTCTCTTTGTCGTTGCCTGGATAATCTGCTGACGCAGGATTTGATTTTTGTGGCCAACTCTTCTATCCGTGCAACAGCGTTTTGCAAGTCCTTTCCGGCTGTGCTTTTTTTCTTGATAATTTTTTTGAGCTCCCGGGCTTCAGCTCTGAGTTCGGAAATGTGCTCAGCCTGCTCGTCAAAGTTGGCTTTTACGCTTTCTGTTATCGGTTTGAACTGAGTGAAACTGATAATAGGATAACCTTCCCTTAGGCTGCCTTTTAAGATTTTGCCTTCGGGATTATTTTTTGTAAAAGATTTTACTTCTCCGTATTTTGAAAAATAAAGGTGGTAAGTCTCATCAAAGCTTTCTCCGAATTGGTAGACTTTCCATTCTTCGCTGTTATTCATTAATATAGTTTTCGATCAAATTGATTTTATTTCAATTTATTAATCTGATATTTCTCACAGGCGTTAGTAGGCAGCAAAGTTAATGATTTATAAATAAAGTTTTTATTTAATTACCAGACTGTAATGTACTTCTTACCGTTCAGTGAATATTAATTTTATGTTAAATATGTCGATTTTATTTATGAATATAGTTTGACAATTTTGTCAAATCTGATAAAAAATTTAAATTTGCACAAAATTGTTTAACAAAAATGTCAAATCAATCAAAAAAGGACCACACACAAGAACTCATAAAGGAAACGACTAAAAATCTTTTCTTTGTTCAGGGGCGTTTTGCTGCCACCACTCAGGAGATTGCGGATGAGGCTGGAGTAAACAGAACATTGATAAATTACTATTTCAGGTCTAGAGATAACCTGGTTCAAATTGTCTTTGATGAAGCTCATAGAGTAGAAAAAGAAAAATCCGAAGTGATTATGAGATCTGATCTTAATTTTAAAGAAAAAATCTCAAAATTTATTGAAGAAAGTCTTCAAACCAGTTTGAAGTATCCTTATCTAGAGACCTATATCGTTTCCCAGATTAACAACGGAAGCTGCCATAAGAGAGATGTAGAAAAGACTGATCTTAAAAAACTTTACAGAGATATTGAAAAGGAAATGGATGCGGAAAATATTGAAAAAATGGAACCAATACAGTTTCTGCTGAATATGATCTCTCTATTGGTTTTTCCTAGTGCAGTACGACCACTGATTATGGAAAATATGAAGATCAATGATAAAGATTTCGACAGGTTGATCGCAGATAGGAAAGACATCATTCTGAGAATACTTTTCAAAAACTGAATCTAATGTAAAGTATTTTTTTTTGGAATTCGTTCATTTAAACTAAAGCAAAAAAAATTAAAAATTAACTTATAATAAATTATGAATAGAAAACGTATAACTGCAAGCAGACTGAAAAAAGGTTTGTCAGTGGTACTTATGATTTTCGGCTTTTCTTCAGTTTTTGCACAGCAAACTGTGACTTTGAAGCAAGCAATCGAGTATGCCTTGCAAAACAAAACGGATGCGCTGAAAGCTAAACTGGAAGTGACCAATGCAGATTACAAAATTGCAGAAGCTAAGGCCGGTGCCCTTCCAAAGATCAATGGAACAGCAAATTTGACTTATAATCCGATTATTCAGGAGATTGTTCTGGCTGGTCAAACTTTGAAAATGGGTCAGCCTTGGGTCGCAATTGCGGGTGTTCAATTGCAACAAGCCGTGTTTAATCAACAGGTTTTTATTGGACTAAAAGCTGCAAAATCTACCAAGGAGTTTTATCAGCTGAATGCCGAGCTTACGGATGAGCAGATCATTGAAAGAGTTTCCAATGCTTATTTCCAAGTTTTTACTGTGGAACAAAACCAGCAAACTCTGGAAAGCAGCTACGCAAGCACGGAAAAAGTAAGAAACATTATCAAAAGCCTTTTCGATAATGGTCTGGCAAAGAAAATTGATCTGGACAGAACTAATGTGAATCTTACCAATATCGAAACTAATATAAAACAGACCAAAAACGGAGTAGCCCAGGCAAAAAATGCCCTTAAGTTTTATATGGGAATGCCAATTGAAAAAGATATACAGCTTGTAAAAGAGGATATGGAAATCACACCACATCTTCTTGAGAATACAATGAGTTCCGATAACAGAACCGAAGTCAAAGTTTTGCTTAAAAATAAAGAGCTTCTGGAGTATAACAAAAAAGCAACTGAAGCCGCTTATTATCCTACCGTTAATCTTACAGCGAATTATAACTGGCAGGGAATAGGAGAAAAGTTTCCTCTAGTTAATGGGAGCTCCAGAGGAGTTATGTGGTCTGATTATTCCGCAATTGGCTTAGGAATCAATGTTCCTATTTTCAATGGATTTGCCACAAAGTCAAAAGTTCAACAGGCGCAGATCGATCTGGATAAACTAAACCTAGATATTCAGGAAACCAAGCTTAGTTTAGATCTGGCTTATCAGAATGCCAAGTCACAAATAGAAAACAGCCTTAATACTTTAGAATATCAAAAGGCTAATGTAGCGCTCGCTGAAGATGTTCTTGCCAATACAAAAAGTAACTACCAATACGGGCTAGCAACACTTACAGATTTGCTTGATGCCGAAAACTCCTTGGTTCAGGCGAAGAATAATTATACCAATGCCATTCTGGATTATAAAATTGCTGAGGTTCAGTATTACAAATCAAAAGGTGAACTTAAAACTTATTTAAAATAAACTATCAAAAATAACAGTTATAAAATGAAATCTTTGATTCCATTTGACATTAAAAAAAAATAATTATTTCAAATGAAAAAAACTTTAATATATATCATCGTAGCGGCTGTTCTAATTGGTTTAGCAGCTTGGAAAATTGCCGACAATAAGAAGAAGCAGGAAACTGAAGTTAAAGAAGTGGCAAAGCAGGTTGACAAAATCAATGTGAATGTGGTAACGGTTTCCAGACAAGATATTGATACGGATTATTCGGCAAACGGAACATTTATCCCAAAACAAGAGCTGCACCAATCTTCTGAGATTTCCGGACGTATCGTAAATGTTTTGGTAAAAGAAGGTTCTAGAGTAGGAGCAGGTCAGGTTCTTGCAACCATCAAAAGAGATGCGATAGAGGTAGATGTTACCCAGGCACAGAACAATTTGCAGAATGCTATTGCAGACAACCAGCGTTATGAAAACGCATATAAAACAGGTGGTGTTACAAAACAACAGCTTGATAATTCAAGATTACAACTGAAAAACGCTCAGGCTGCAGTGAGAGCACAAGGCGTAAGAGTAAATGATACCAGCGTAAGAGCAGGCATCAGCGGAACAATCAACAAAAAAATGGTTGAGCCGGGAATGGTGGTTGCACCGGGAACTGCTTTATTTGAAATTGTTAATATCAATACTTTGAAATTGTCTGTTTTGGTTGATGAAAGTCAAGTTGGAAGAATCCAAATTGGACAAACAGTAAAAATTAATGTTAATGTTTTACCGGAAGAATCTTTCGCTGGTAGAATTACTTTCATTGCGCCAAAAAGTGATGCTTCTTTGAATTTCCCAGTAGAAATCGAAGTTCAAAACAGAGGAAACCTAAAAGCTGGTATGTACGCAACAGCTGTTTTCAAAACCAATCACGGTGCCGAAACTCAAAACATGTTAACTGTTCCTGCGGAAGCTTTCGTTAACGGCGTTAGTTCCGGACAATTATTTGTGGTCGACAACGGAACAGCAAAATTAATTAAAGTGACAACCGGAAAAGTCTATGGTGATAAAGTCCAGATCCTAAGCGGGCTTAACGGTGGTGAGCAAGTGATTACCAGCGGACAAATCAATCTGGATAATGGTTCAAAAATCAATATCGTAAAGTAAGAGAAGATGAAGTTAGCAGAAATATCCATTAAAAGACCATCGCTCGTTATCGTATTATTTACGATTCTGACATTGGGTGGTTTGTTGAGTTACTCTATGATGGGGTACGAATTGATTCCGAAGTTTGAAACCAATATGGTAACGATTTCTACGGTTTATCCAGGAGCTTCGCCAAGCGAGGTGGAAACGTCGGTAACCAGAAAAATTGAAGATGCCGTTGGTTCTTTGGAAAACGTGAAGAAAGTAGAATCATCTTCTTACGAGAGTTTATCGGTAGTTATGGTTCAGTTGAATACAGGTGCTGATGTAAACTACGCGTTGAATGATGCACAAAGAAAGGTAAACGCCATCTTGGCAGACCTTCCGGATGATGCAGATCCGCCTTCTTTACAGAAATTCTCACTGGATGATTTACCAATTATGACATTGAGTATCACTAGTGATAAACTGAATAATAAAGAACTCTATGACCTTCTTGACAAGAAAATCGAGCCTATTTTTTCCCGTGTAAACGGTGTTGCTCAGGTTGACCTTGTTGGTGGACAGGAAAGAGAAATCCAAGTGAGTTTGGATGAAAAGAAAATGCAGGGTTATGGTCTTGCGATTGCAGATGTACAACAAGCGATTCTTTCTTCGAACTTAGATTTCCCAACCGGAGCTTTGAAGACCAGAACTTCTCGTTCTACCATCAGACTTTCTGGGAAATATAGAGACGTCCAGGAAATGAATAACCTTGTGGTTTCCAACAAAAACGGGGCACAGGTTCGTTTGTCTGATATTGCAACTGTTTTCGATACTCAGAAAGATGTAGAGAAAATAGCCAGATATAATCAGAATTCTACTATTTTGATGCAAATCAAAAAGCAATCTGATGCCAACGCAGTTTCGGTTTCGGAATTGGTTCAGAAGACGATTGCTCAGGTTCAGGATAATTATAAAACTCAAGGTGTCAAAGTCAATATCGTAGATGACACCACAGATTTTACTCTGGAAGCAGCAGATCACGTAATTTTCGATTTATTCTTAGCGATTATTTTGGTGGCTGTGGTAATGTTATTGTTCCTCCATAACATCAGAAACGCATTCATCGTAATGGTTTCGATTCCAGTTTCGTTGATAGCAACGGTGATTGGGATGTACTTGATGGGATATACCTTGAACTTGATGAGTTTATTAGGACTTTCACTCGTTGTAGGTATCTTGGTGGATGATGCGATTGTGGTTTTGGAAAACGTTTACCGTCATATGGAGATGGGGAAAAGCAGAATCCGTGCAGCATACGACGGAGCTTCAGAAATTGGATTTACCGTAACTGCAATTACATTGGTAATCGTGGTGGTATTCTTACCGATTGCGATGAGTTCAGGTTTGGTTTCTAATATCTTGGCGCAGTTCTGTGTGACCGTAGTTATTGCGACGATGTTATCATTGTTGGCTTCCTTTACGATTATTCCTTGGTTATCATCAAGATTTGGTAAGTTGGTACATTTGACCGGGAAAAATCCATTTGAGAAATTTATCCTTTGGTTCGAAAAACAATTGGAGAAATTTACACACTGGATTAGTGGAATCTTGGAGTGGTGTTTGAAATCGACATTAAGAAGAATAATGACTGTTATTGTAACATTTATTATTTTGATTTCTTCCTTTATGTTAGTAGCATTTGGATTCATTGGAGGTGAATTCTTCCCGAAAATTGACAGAGGACAGTTTCTTGTTCAGATGGAATTACCAAAAGATGCTTCTGTAGAAAAAACCAACCAAGTAACTCTTGCGGTTGAAAAATATCTGAGAGAAGATAAAGATGTAGTGGATATGATTACAACAGTTGGTCAGCAGTCCACAGGTTTTGGTGGTGCGCAGGCTACTTTATATCAATCCGAGATTCAGGTAATCTTAGTGGATAAATCTGAACGTAACGAAAGTACAGATATCAAATCGGCTAAAATAAAAAGAGCTTTAGAAGAGAAATTCACAGGCGTTGAGTTCAAAACAGCACCAATCGGATTAATGGGAGCAGACAACGCGCCAATCGAAATGGTGGTAACGGCTCAGGATAACGAAACAGCCAATAAAGAAGCGAATAGAATCCTAGAATTACTTAAAAAAGTCCCTGGTTCTGTAGATGCAGAATTGTCAACTGACTCTGGAAATCCAGAAGTTCAAGTGAATATCGACAGAGATAAAATGT
>RRZT010675915.1_pt1 | contig 12880 bp, 10 predicted proteins | sample 2165551 | NCBI WGS metagenome assembly RRZT01 (sample SAMN10456910, study PRJNA506462) | wastewater metagenome | biome: wastewater; feature: sludge; material: wastewater sludge; isolation source: wastewater sludge with Escherichia coli K12::gfp cells carrying plasmid... | place: USA: Moscow, Idaho... | reverse complement strand
GGACCCGGTCATCATCAGTAATTCGCAAATCAGTAGGTGATGACTTTAGTCTCGGGCCATTGGATTTTCTACCTTTACCATAAGCCTGTAAACTCAGAGTCAGGGTCAAAACCAGTGCATATATTTGTATTCTATTTATCTGCATTGAATATTAATTCATTTTCTCATTGATATAATTCACGGTAGTATCAAATACAGAATCAAGTGACTCAAGCTGTTTTACTATATCCTGCATAAACACATCCGACTGCTCATCGCCACGTACTATTTCAAAATCACGGTCACGTACTTCGGTATCGCCGTCTTTCCCATACCCTATTTTGGATAAGTCTGAAAACTCTGTACGGGCATCGCTTAATACCATTTTGTACAGTTTTGCCGTATCTGCTTTCCATTTATCCATAAATTGCAGCACCAAGCTTGCATCCACCTTTGGCGAATTCGACACTCTGAGCATTAACGAGAGTATAAAGGCGTTTTCGTTTTCAGCAATATCCTTATAAATCATGTCCAGCCCCGTTTCCAAATCGGTCAAGTCCTTGTTAGAGTTTGCAAAACTGTCCATCAGTTTTTCTATTTCACCTAAAGGTGCAATCATACCTGCCACATCCACCCAAACATCATCAAAAGGCATTTCGCTAAACTGAAACGAACCACTTTCGCGTAGAAGCTTAATAATACCATCGCCAATATATTTATGAATTGCCAATTGATATATTTCAAGTGCCTTACGGGCGGCGCCCAAACTAATTCGACAGCGCTGATAACATACTTCGCGACTTGTATCGCGACTTTCAGCAATTAAACGCTCCAGTAACCCAATTCCGTTCTGGATTTTTGATATACTAAACGGGTTTAACAAATCGAATGTTAAACGGTCGATACGGTAATTGGCATCGCGCTTATCGCGCTTAGGCCATTTAGCGGCATCACGCTGCGTTCCGGCACTTTTCAGGTTCATAGCCGGAACAACATAAGTGGCTCCTTCGTTCTGTAATATATACGAAAATGGCAAATCGGTTGTATCAAAATTTGAATAATGCTGCCCCTTCACCAACGAAAAAATACCTGCACGAGCCGGCCAAAGCACATACGAGCTGCTCGAAGTTTTTGTTCCACGCTCCATAATCCCCTGATGCACAGGCCCAAGCTTATACATATGATTGCTTTGATTGGTAGCACTACCCGCATTCATAAACGAGTACATACCGGCAATTAACAAACTCGACTTATGATGCGTAACCGTGTACGGACCGGCAAAAACCGAAACTGCCTCGCCTTGCAGGCATTGACTATTGGCAAAGAACAAGCTATCGGTAGCCGTAAAAAGCATTCCAATTTCAACTGCCTGTCCTATAAAACACCGATTAATTTGTGCCCCGGAATTCACCTGACTGCCAGATGATATTATGAAATCGGTACAATGTACGCCCTGTCCTATGTGTACAGGCGATGTCGTATTACTGTTTATTGTTCCGTTTTGGAGTAGAGCAGTTCCTTCAATATGCACCGCATCACCCATGCATACATTGCGGATAGTACCACTGTTACAAATGGTTACATGCTTACCAATTCGCGCTTTTTCCGACAGCAGAGTCTTTGCATATCGTTCAACCGCTAAAGAAAAAGCTTTCACAAAACTCTCCTGATGACGATATACTGTTAGCAAATAAGCAGCCTGAGCCGACATATTGTTATATATAGGTACTTCTCTTCCGCCACCCTCGTTAAGTACCGCTACTTTAACACCATTGCCAAATGTTGAGTCAGAGTCGGCTACAATACAGTCAACATTTTCGATGTATGTAAAATCAGAAATCTCATAATTAGCAATATAATTGTTTATTTTACTGATATATACATCATTACCGATAGTACAATTATGCAGGCAGCAATTACTGATGCCCGAATGACGCTGAAAACCACCTTCGAGTGTAAAAATATGCTGAAATGTACCCAGTTTGACAAGGCCTGAAAAATGCACATTGCTAACATAAGCCGGGCTAAAATCTGCGGCAACTGTAACTTGCTTCCAATTGTCGGCCGAACAGCCATACACCATCAATGTTGCTATTTCTTTATCGGTCAGTTGTCGGAAATCATTCACATTTAGTCTTCTTCGTATTTTTGAAATAAGAAATCGTTGTATGGATAACGCTCCACATGTATCGCTTTAATGCGTTCGTACATTAAAGTTTTCAGCTGATCCACATTTAGTCGTTCACGCGCCGAAATAAACAAGCAATTATCGTGCATTTTCGACATCCATGTTTTTTTCAAATCATCCAAACTATAATTCTCACGTTTAATTGGCGATAAATCGTCGTCATCTTTTGGTACATAACTAAACTGGTCAATCTTATTGAAAACCATGATAGTTGGTTTTTCACGAGGGTCAATCTCCTTTAACGTGTGGTTTACAATCTCAATTTGCTCTTCGAAGTTTGGATGCGATACATCAACCACATGTATCAATAAATCAGCTTCGCGTACCTCATCAAGTGTCGATTTAAACGACTCCACCAAATTTGTGGGCAATTTACGAATAAATCCTACAGTATCCGAAAGCAGGAAAGGTAAATTATCAATTATTACTTTACGCACTGTAGTATCCAATGTGGCAAAAAGTTTGTTTTCGGCAAACACATCTGATTTACTGAGTAAATTCATCATTGTGGATTTACCCACATTTGTATAACCTACCAGGGCTACCCGCACCATTTTACCACGGTTTTTACGCTGTGTGGCCATTTGACGGTCAATTTCTTTCAGATTTTGCTTTAATAACGATATTTTTGTCAAAATAATACGTCGGTCAGTCTCAATCTGTGTTTCACCGGGTCCACGCATACCTATACCTCCTCGCTGACGCTCAAGGTGCGTCCACAAACGGGTTAGGCGGGGTAACATATATTGTAACTGCGCCATCTCAACCTGAGTTTTGGCATTAGCAGTTTGAGCGCGCTTGGCAAAAATATCAAGAATCAGGTTAGTCCTGTCCAAAACCAAAATCTTCAGCTCACCTTCAATTATGCGTAATTGTTTAGGAGTAAGTTCATCGTCGAATATTACCAACCCAATATCATTCGCGTCGATATACTCTTTTATTTCCTGCAACTTTCCCGGCCCGACAAAGGTTTTCGGGTTGGGATAATCTATTCGTTGAAAAAATAATTTAACAGGAGTCGCGCCTGCAGTATCGGCCAAAAAAGCGAGTTCGTCAAGGTACTCTTTCGCTCTTTCTTCGTTTTGTTGTTGGGTTATAAGCCCTACAAGTACAGCTCTTTCCTGATATATTTCGGTTTGCATAGATATGTATGATTAATAAAAAACCGTTTGGACGTCATCCAAACGGTTTCAATATACTTTATTTCGAATCTCCGATTTACCGTCGGGGTTATAATCGTGCTTCGAAAAATTAGTTTTGTAGTCGGAAGTTAACAGGCAGCGTATATTTTACACGCACCGATTTACCACGTTGTTTACCCGGCGACCATGCTGGCATGGATTTAATAACGCGGATGGCTTCTTTGTCCAAACTCGGGTCAACAGAACGAACCACTTCCACATCTACAATAGAACCGTCTCTGTTTACTACAAACTGACAGATAACACGTCCCTGAATACCGTTTTCCTGTGCAATTACGGGGTATTTTACGTTATTTCCCAAGAATTTCATCAACTCACCATCGCCACCGGGGAACGAAGGCATAGTTTCTACCACCTGGAACACTACGTTTTCTTCTTCTTCCACATAAGTTCCGGTACCTGTACCTGCTACAGGAGCATGTATACTTACCTCGCTGTCTTTGTTGTCTTCAGTTTGAATATCCACACTGGCAACTTCCACATCATCTTCCACGATATTGATAACTTCTACAACATCAGGTGCAGGTGGTGGAGGTGGCGGAGTGAAAACTTCCTGTGTTTGAACGATATCCATTTCCTCTTCTTCAGTAAGTGCTGTGTCTACCGCATCATATACCTTTACTTCCTTTTCGGTCCACTCAAAACCGATGTAAAGCAGCGATAAAACCATTACTAAACCCATCATTACGAAGAGCATTTTTTTGTCTTCGAGGGTAGCTTTTGGTGATTTTTTAATGTCCATGTTTTTATGATGTTTGTTATGTTTTTTCTAGAGGGCAAATGTAATATTATTTTTTTAAATCAGAAATTTGTATTCGGTATTTTTTTCAGGAAAAAACAAGAATATGCTATTGTTGGTCAATTCTTACTGATTTTTATGACAACAAACAATTTTTCAGCACTTTTAAACGTTTGATAATGACAGTCCGGATTTTTTCTGATTTTGGCAAACAATCAAAAAACTGTATCTTTGATTAATCAAAAAACACCTACATATAACATGTATCGTAAAATACTGATATATATAATTCTTATAGCAGGATCAATCTCAACACTACACTCACAGGTAGGTAATTCAGTATATTCGTTTCTGGATTTACCGGTATCGTCGCGTATTGCTTCACTTGGAGGTTCGAACGTCTCGCTGCGCGACAATGATTTGAGCTTTAGTTTTTGTAATCCGGCATTGCTCAGCTCCGAAAATAACAAACAAATAAGTCTCAGCATTGCCAATTATCTGGCAGGAATAAAATTCGGAACTGCTATGTACGGTTTTCAGTTGAAAGAAAAGCATCTGCTGGCTGTAGGCATGCAATACATTGATTACGGAAAATTTGTAGAAACAAGTGAAACAAACGAAGAACTTGGCAGCTTTACAGCCAAAGACATGGCCTTGTATTTAATTTACAATTATAAAATATCCGACAGGATATCTGTGGGAGGAACACTAAAACCTGTTTATTCGGTATACGAACGATATACAAGCTATGGAGTGGCTATGGATGCAGGCGTAAGCTATGCTATTCCTGAAAAATTCTTTTATGCCGGAATTACCCTGCGGAATATTGGAACCCAGTTGAAAGGTTATTACAATACGGGAGGCAATCAACATTACGAACCATTGCCTTTTCAGATTGAAGCAGGAATTTCAAAAAAGCTGAACCATGCTCCTTTCAGGTTTAGTCTGACCTTGCATAATTTGCAACGCTGGAACCTTAATTACCTGAGTGGCGAAAATGTTGACGATGAACTTACAAATGAGGCCAGCTTTCTGGATATGGCGCTACGACACACCATTATTGGAGTAGAATTTGTGCCTGGTAAAAACTTTTACTTATCGGCAGCATACAACCACCGCCGACATAGCGAACTCAAAATGACAGGATTTAAAAGCGCTGCCGGATTTTCGTTTGGTGGTGGAATAAAGTTGTATAAATTTCATGTGGGATTTGGTATGACCACATTTCAAACCGGATTATCGGCTTATCAATTCAGTATTGCAACTGCTCTGAACGATTTTGGATTGTAAGAAAAATTCACACTAAATGAGATGAAAAAAATTATTGTGGCAATAGATGGCTACTCCTCGTGTGGCAAAAGCACCATGGCAAAAGAACTTGCCCGCGAAACCAATTATGTGTATGTTGACACCGGAGCAATGTACAGAGCCGTTTCACTGTATTGTATCAGGGAGGGTTTCCTTTCAGATAACCATATTGATGAAGCTGCCATTATCAACCATCTCAACCAAATCGACCTCTGTTTTAAAACAAATACTGATGGCCGCTCCGAAATTTACCTCAACAACGAAAATGTAGAATCGGCCATACGTACCCTGGAGGTTGCCAATGGAGCAAGCCGCGTAAGCACAATAGGTGCTGTACGTAAAGCCCTTGTAAAACAACAGCAGCAAATGGGCAAAGACAAGGGCATAGTTATGGATGGCAGAGATATAGGTACGGTAGTATTTCCGGAAGCTGAGCTAAAAATTTTCTTAACGGCTTCGCCCGAAATACGTGCCCAACGCCGAATGGACGAAATGCAGGCAAAAGGACAGACCGTAGAATTCAACGAAGTGCTTGCCAATGTTATTGAACGCGACGAACGCGACGTGAACAGAGCCGAAAGTCCGCTACGCAAAGCCGATGATGCCATTGAAATTGACAACTCACAACTTTCGCCCGCCGAACAACGGGATTTACTACGAACATTATTTCAGCAAAAAGTGTTAGACTGAAGATTTAACCCTTTTACATTTTGCCATAGCACCACTACATTGAGGTAATGCCACACTACGATACCCCGATTGTAGCCCGGAGTTATGTGAACTTACTAAATACCAGATAAAAGTGACACCAAATATTGAAATAGATAAAAAGTCAGGGTTTTGTTTTGGCGTGGTAAATGCCATTCAGAAAGCCGAGGAAGAACTGGCTAAAGGCGAAGTACTATACTGCCTTGGCGACATTGTACACAATGGACAGGAAGTAGAAAGACTCACCAAAATGGGTCTTCAGACCATTACACACCAGGAATTTGAACAGCTACATGATGTAAAAGTACTGCTCAGAGCCCACGGCGAACCACCCGGCACCTACGAAATTGCCCGAAAAAACAATATCACTTTAATTGATGCATCGTGCCCGGTAGTGTTAAAATTACAAAGTCGTATAAAAAACTCGTATGAAAACCGACCAACCCCCGACACACAAATAGTAATTTACGGACATCATGGCCATGCCGAAGTAAACGGACTTGTGGGTCAGATAAATGGCGAAGCCATCGTTATAGAAGATGAAACAGAACTTGACAAAGTGGATTTCAGCAAAAACATTCGCCTGTTTTCACAAACCACTAAATCTCTTTCGGGTTTTAATCAGCTGGTTGAAACAGTACAAAAAAGCCTGAAAAACGATGCAATTCTCGAGTTTTCAGATACAATTTGCCGTCAGGTTGCCAATAGAATCCCAAATATTACTACCTTTGCACAACAAAATGATATCATTATTTTTGTAAGTGGCAAAAAGAGTTCGAACGGAAAAGTACTTTACGAACACGCGAAGTCGGTAAACCCGAACTCCTATATTGTTTCAGAACCTGCAGAAGTAGAAAGTCTGAACATCGATCTGTCAAAAAAAATCGGAATTTGCGGAGCTACATCAACCCCACGCTGGTTAATGGAGGCTGTAATGGAGAAATTAACAAGCATGGCTGTGAAGCTTTAATTGCATTTACACATCTGTTAAGCCCTTGTTTACCGCTATTCCACACACGATACATCAACGAATTTTTTAAGTTAGCATTATGGAAATGGATTGGAAAAACATCGGTTTTGGTTACATAAAAACGGACTTTAATATCCGTTGTAACTATGCAGACGGTAAATGGAGTGAGCTCGAAGTACATACCGACGAGTATATTTCGTTGCACATGGCAGCTACCGCTTTACACTACGGACAAGAGTCGTTCGAAGGGTTAAAAGCATTTAAAGGAAAAGATGGTAAAATTCGAATTTTCCGTATGCGCGACAATGCACTCCGGATGCAGGACTCAAGCGATGGCACTCTGATGGCCCGTGTACCTTTGGAAATATTTGAAGAAGCGGTACTGAAAGCCGTGAAATTAAACGAGCGTTTTGTACCTCCCTATGAGTCGGGCGCGTCGTTATACATTCGCCCAGTACTTTTTGGTTCGGGCGCACAGGTTGGCGTAAAGCCAGCAAAAGAATATATGTTTATTGTATTCGTATCGCCGGTAGGCCCCTACTTTAAAGGTGGTTTCCAAACTACACCTTTTGTTATTATGCGCGAATACGACCGTTCGGCACCATTAGGCATGGGTAAATACAAGGTGGGTGGTAACTATGCAGCCAGTCTGGTAGCAGGTAAACGTGCGGCTGAACTGGGCTATTCCAACGTTTTTTATCTGGATGCCCGCGAGAAAAAATACATTGACGAGTGCGGAGCCGCTAACTTTTTTGGCATTAAAAACAATACCTATATCACGCCTAAATCGCAATCAATATTACCATCTATTACCAATAAAAGTCTGATGGTATTGGCTAATGAAATCGGATTGACTGTTGAAGAACGTCAGGTACCTGTGGAAGAACTCAGCACTTTTGAAGAAGCCGGGGCTTGTGGAACAGCAGCTGTAATTAGTCCTATCGAACGCATTGACGATTATGACGAAAAAATTACCTACCAGTTTAGTAAGGACGGACAACCGGGCCCGGTATGTACGCAGCTATACAATAAACTGCGTGCCATACAATATGGCGACGAACCAGATACACACGGATGGATAACGGTAGTTGAATAAAACAAACACATTAAAGCAATCATTTATATGATTGCTTTTTTTATTCCTCACAAAACTGCTGAAAAACATCTAATTTACTATATAATAAACACTTTTAATGCTTTATATTTACAGCATTATTAACAAAATATTTTCCAATACACCATTCCCTCATTTTATGAATGCACAAAATCACGAAAAATTCAAATTTGAATATAAAATCACTCTGATGTACTTAGTATTCGGGGTACTTTGGATATTATTTTCTGACAAAGTGCTGGAATGGTTTATTTCCGATCATCATATACGAGGACATTATCAAACTTATAAAGGTACCTTCTATGTAGCAGTAACTGCCATTTTTCTTTTTACATTTCTGAAAAAGCACATGCAGAAAATCAGAAAAGCCGAATCCAATATCAAACAATTAAACGAAGATCTGGAACAAAAAGTAGCCCACAGAACCCTGGAGCTAAACGAAACCAATAATAAGCTCAAAGAGATAAACGCTACAAAGGATAAATTCTTTTCAATTATTGCGCACGATTTACGCAATCCTTTCAATGTAATACTGGGCTACTCACAACTATTGGCATTGAATGTGAGCAATATGAATACCGAGCTTATACAGAAAAACGTAAACAACATTCAGAAATCAGCTCAATGTGCTTTTGATTTGTTACAGAATTTACTAGAGTGGGCACGGAGCCAAACGGGAAAAATTGCCTTTCACCCCGAAGAAACTTCGGTCCAACAATTAATCCTTACCGCATTTGAAGCTACAAAATTGGCCGCTCAAAACAAACAAATTGATATTGATGTGAACTTTGAAGCCGACAAGTTAGTATTTGCCGATAAAAATTTGATTAACACCGTTTTACGAAATCTTATTTCGAACGCTATAAAATTCACACCAAAAAACGGTCAAATAACGATTCGCACCAGTTCTGATAACGAAAACGTGATGATATCGGTAATAGACAATGGTCGTGGAATTCCTAAAGAGCACATGGACCTGCTGTTTAATATTAACGAAAAAATAAGCCACCCCGGCACTGAAAATGAACCCGGCACAGGCCTTGGACTAATCCTCTGTAAAGAATTTATAGAAAAGCACGGAGGCGAGATTAAAATTGAAAGTGAACCGGAAAAAGGGTCTGTTTTCTCTTTTACATTAACTAAAATAAACAGAGGAGTAAATCACTCCTGATTCACCCCTCTGCCAGCTATTAACTTCATCAACCAATCCCGTCAGCCCATATTATCTTTGAACACATTCTGTTCTGTATGATAATTATATGCACCATCCGTATTTTCGTTATCATATCCATCCGGATTTGATTCTATTGTAAGCGAGATTTCGAAATCAATTGTAATGCTCTTCACATCAGGTACCATATATTTTTTTCTAGTATTATCCATCTCGATTTGTATTTTTTAAACTATTTAATAATTACTTTCTTTAATTCGTTATTTATTGAGATTGTGTAGATACCTGGTACAACATTGGTATAAACTTCCATAGTAGTATCAGTAGCATAAGTTTTCAGCCATTGCTTACCCAGCATATCGTACAGTCTGATTATTGCACCAACAGGCACCCTTTGCAGTACAATTTTACCCATGGACTCTGATAAAACATTGAACCCTTCGTCGTCCTTTGAATTAACAATTTCAGTAGTAGAGGATGGTGATTTGAAAACTACACTAAAACGATTGGATGAGGAAACAGCTGCTGATTCAAAACTGTATGCCTGCATATCTGTTAAATCGGTAAGTATTCCAGTTTGCTCATCCTTTAATACTACACGAACACCTTCCGCCAGATTCTCGATTTGCGATAATTTAATGGAAAAGGTATTCATTTGTCCTGTTTTAAAGCCCAGCGCTATCTCCTTATTCAATGGTAGCTCGTTCATTCCATTAATTACTATGCTTTCGCTGCCAATTATGGTGTAAATTTCAGGTACAGCTGCATTGTCGTTGCTTATTTTTCGCGAGTCAAACTTATCCATGCCGTTTAATGCATTTTCATTGGTATAGATCAACGTTTCGTCAGAGTGTATACCATTACTTACCACCAACCTAATTAGAGCTTTTGTAGATTGTTTTCTGGTTTTCATTAATGTGGTAGTAACCGGCGTTCCCTCAATTGTTGGATTTGCATGGTAGCGCATAGCATTGGTAAAAGTCAGAATTTCAGAATTATTATTTGCCGGATTATCAGCATTTGGTACTACACGCACCCAAAATGCCTGCATAGGAGGGATATAACCCGTAACACCATTTGTTCCTTCGCCCGATGCTGTATTTACTGTTTCAAATGTATAGGCACTTCCCTTTGTACGATACCAAATAGTTGGTTCTAACTTAGCCGATGATGTAATAAGCGCACAAGGATTAAGATACGATGGATAAGGATTGGAAATCAAATTAAAGCCTGCTTTATTAACACCAACAGTACGGGTAACTTCAACATTCACATTGCCCGTATTCAGCACTCCGGTAAAACTAATATTCGAAAGATTACTACCCGAATTTGATACAGCTATATAGCCGCGACCACGCGAAAGATTACCTGTATAATTACCTACCCACGATCCGGTAGATTCATCCCAATAGGCAACAGAAGATGCACCTGACGCTGTTAGAGCTGAAAATGGAACAGTAGCTGCATCGGTTACAGGCACACCTACATACCAGTTACGGTTATTGGGCAGGTATTGATTTACCGTGGCAGTTACAGTATTACCATTCGCATTTTCGTCGATAAAAGTTGCAGTACCACTATTATCTGATTGCAATATAAAAGTTCCGTTGTTAGTAAATGAGTTTGCAACAGTAATTTTCTTTCCCGGGTTTACAGTTAGAGTACTACCATTTGCTACACTGATATTGGATAAATTTATATCCAGGTCAACAGCTAATTCTCCAGAGGCCAAAACAATATCAGATCCGGATGATGGCGCACTCCCTGACGACCAATTTGATGAATTTGACAAATTTCCATTCCCTATTAAGGTAGGCATTGGTTCAAACTGATAGCAAAAACGATATCTCGTTGCAGTCGAAGTATTCGTTGTCATTGATCCCGTTCCGGCAACAGCATCCCATGTGTCAATTTCTAAATACCTGTTACTTGAATTTTTAATATTTAAAAGTATAAACCCATCTTTCGTATCACTAATTGGAGTATTAACCTGACCTCCCTGGTTATCATTGAAAGTAAAATTTGTAGGTGTTACCGACAAGGTGTTACCCGCCAAATACTCTCCTGTACTAACATTTTTTATAGTATAAACTTCATTAGTTATTTCTTCAATTTGCCAAATAGAAGCAACATCCATTGAACTTGAATTTACTTTGTATTTGAGGTTGCTACCAGAAGCAAATAAAACATGTTTAGTACTACCTCCATCACCAGCATCAACACCATATGAATAAATTCTATAATAAGATGTCCCTACAGGTACACGGTGTGTAGCTTCAAATGCGGCAAGTGCATTTTCCAATGTTGTTTTTGATGTATTTAATTCCAATGCTGTTTCATCATTATCCCGAGATGTTTCAGCTGTTGATTTTGCAGTCGTCAAAGTATTGAATGCAGATGTTGTAAACCTGTGAAATTGAGAATCGCCTTTGCGAGAATCAACAGCAGCTAATCTGGAGATAACAATAGATATTTGGGTACTTAAATTATCATATGCCGGTTTTTCGGCATTAAACAGTGTTTGTGCATCAAGTAATGTTGATTGTGCCGCAGATATTTCGCCGGCACTTGAGACCGTTCCTGTAGCTGATGTTGCAGCATCTATTGCCGATTGTAATGTTGCTTTAATTGCAGTAAAAAAAGGTGCTGTTCGTATCTCAGCATTCTTTGTGTTTGTTACAGCAGTTATATGACCTGTAAAAGTTGTATAGTTGGACAGTCCTGCACTAAAGGTTGATTCTGCTGTTTGTAATGTAGTTGTAGCATCTGCAACTTCGATAGCTGATACTGAATTATCATGAACTGATTGCGCAGTAGCTATAGCTGCTGCTAAAGTACTTTTTAAACCTGTGAGATACGGATTAGTATTTGCAGCTGTGCCATTTAAAGTAGTGGCTGTGCCAATTTCAGTTAACAAAGTAGATTTTACACCTTCAATGCTTGCCGCTTTTAATGTTATTTGCTTCGTTAATGTAGTTGCCCCTAAAACAGCACTTACAGTTATTGTTGCATCTTGCGAAATATTTCCTGCTGAAATAGTGGCTAATCTGGTATCTGAAACATTTCTTGTTACAGTCACCAACGCCTGATCAGAGGGACTTAAACCTCCCCAATTTGACACACTCCAGGTTATATTCAAATCCGTTCGGGCTATATCTAAATCAGTTGACATTGCTGTTGTAAATGATGTCAAACTGTAATTTCCTGTTGCATTTCCGCTTGATAAAGTTTGAATGGAAGCATCTCCGGTTAGCGTTTTAATATTGTCTGCTTCAAGTTGACCTAAAGTTGTATTATCTAATCCTGCGGCACCAGTTCCTTTTGTTGCAGTGATTAGCATTGTTTTCAAATCAGTACCTGCAGGAAGTGAGATATCAGTATATGATTTAGAAATACTGTTATAAGTCATTGTGATTTTTTTAGCTACACCATTAGATAAATCTGCTGAATTCAAGTTGTAAATGCAACTTTAGTTATTTTTAATTTTTAATTTCATAAAGT
>RRZT010592258.1_pt1 | contig 12880 bp, 12 predicted proteins | sample 2165551 | NCBI WGS metagenome assembly RRZT01 (sample SAMN10456910, study PRJNA506462) | wastewater metagenome | biome: wastewater; feature: sludge; material: wastewater sludge; isolation source: wastewater sludge with Escherichia coli K12::gfp cells carrying plasmid... | place: USA: Moscow, Idaho... | reverse complement strand
GGTAGTCCTGCCACGACCGCTGCTGCATCCCGTGACGGAGCGCTGCGCGGATGGTCATGATGGTCAGTTCCTTGAACTCGGCGTCTTCGGGCAGGGCGGGCGATACTTCCTTGATCGCTTGCGGCGGCGCGCCGGCGCAAACCTTGAAGTTGTCGATCCGGGGGTCGTCGAGATTCAAGCTGATGACCCCCACCGTCAGGCAGGGCCGGGTTTGCAACGGCACGGCGACCACCGGCCGGTTGTAGAGGATGGACTCGACGGCACTGCCGCTGCGCGCGGCCATCGTCACCAGCGCTTCGATATCCGCGTCGGCGTGTACCAGCGGGCTGAGCAGCGCCGCCAGAGTAAAGAGAGAGATCCGTTTCATGGTTTCCTTGAGTGAGTAGTGCTTGCGGGTTGCTCGTTGGGTTCGCTCGTCTGCTGAAGGAACAGGCTGTAGAGGGCACAGATGATCGTGACCACCGTGAAAATGATTGCCGTCTGTTTGCTGTTCACTTCACGCCCTCTGTCCCTCTAGTGCGGCACCGCGAACAGCGGTGATAGCCACGACGAGAGCCACATCGGGATCGCACAGGCAAACACGCCGAAGACCGCGATTGCCCAGAACACACGCTTGCGTAGCGCCAGACGCGAGTTGCTGGCGATTTTCGCCGTTGCGAAAATACCGGGCTGCGCGAGAACGACGGTAAAGAGGCCTAAGACGCGATCGACGAATGCTTGCTGGCCATCGGGCGGCAAGCTCGAGAACCAGGCGATAAACGCCAGCCCTCCCACGATCATCACCACATACCCCAACATCTCGCCCGCAAAATCTCTGTCCATAACGCTTCTCCTGTTCAGGTTGATTCCTGCTGTCCTTGTCTGTGAAAAGCATACGGAAGCGCCCTCCCGATTTCTGGGAAAAGACGGTCTGAGCTTGCGCACAAACCGAGGCGATCCCTGCTGGACCGGCCGCATGCACACCGGCCACGGATTGCCGTGAGCAGAATGGGCGGGTGCAGGGAGCTAGGCATGAGCGCGTCTTAATGCAGCTGGGCTGGGCGGGCGCTGCTGTCCGCATCCAGGATTTCCATGAACCGCGTGAACTGGACGTTCGCGGCTTCGAGCAGCGTCACTTCCACCCCGTCGTAGTCGCGCACGACGTTGACCGCGCCGGCCGCATCCAGCGTTACCAGGCAAAGGACCCGGTCGACGCCGATTTCATTGGCCGCACGAGCGAGGTCGATCGGCACCACCTTGCCGCCATAGAACGGCGGATCTTCGGCATCGAATGTGGCCAGGGCGGCGCTATACCCGCCCTCCATTTCGATCGCGTGGCGAAAGGTGGCATGCCCGACGGCGTCCGGCGTGATGAACGCGATCACCGAGGCATACGGACCGGCGCCGACGGTGCCGACAAGGGCCAGCGCACGCACTGGCGAGCCGGCGAGCCGGCTGATCATGGACGGCAGTTTGGCGCCGTCTTGAAGAGCGAAAGAAGAAGTCATTGCGTTACAGGTTCCAGTTGTTGTTCTTCGTTGTGCACAGGCACGCTCCAGGTCAATTCGCATTCCCGCAGGAATTCACTGGGGGGCATGTCGCTGCGCGTATAGATCGTCAGGTTGTCGCGCGCTCTGGTCAGAGCAACGTAGAAGACTCGGCGCTCTTCGGCCACTTCTTCGTCCGAACCACCTTCGGCGATTTTCGGCACCGAGCCTTCATAGACATCGACCAGATAGACGTGCGTCCACTCAAGGCCTTTCGACGCGTGGAAGGTCGACAGGATGACGCGGGGGATGTCCCTGTTGTCGTTCTGTTGCACTTTCCGAATGCGCGCCGACAATGCGCCACGGGCCGAAACCAGCGTGTCGCGCGCCGCCTGCAGCCGATCGAGCTCGCGGATCTCCCGGCGCCCCGACGCCTGGATGACATGCCCGTCATCGTCATGGGCGAGCCGGTTGCTCATGACCCCCGACATCCAGGCCGCGACGCCGTGAATGGGGCCTTCCGCGGCCTTTGGATCTTCCGGGTTGACCAGCTTGGCAGCCCATCCCCGGCCACTTGTGATCAGGCTTTCAAAAACGGCACTGCCCGTCGCCGGCGCATTCATCGGCCTCTGCGGGTCGATGAAATTCCACAACGATCCGCCCGCCAGCTCGTTCAACTGCCGAATGTGGCGATCGCTGACCTTGGCCCAGCGCAGTCCGATCTCAAGCCCCATCCCATCCTTGCGGATGAGCGATTCGAGCATGGCGACATAGACCTGCAGCACTTGCGCGTCCCAGAAGGTCCGCCCGCTGCGAAAGTACGGCACGCGCGAGGCGCGGAATACCTGTTCGAGGGCATCGAGTTGGGCGTTGGTGCGGGCCAGCACCGCAGCCTGTCCGCTCAAGACGCCAAAACGGTAGGGCTCACAGTCCGGCAACGGCTCCGGGACCGGGTTTCTGGCGCAGACCTCATCGAGCGCATGCACGATGCGCAGCGCCTGACTTTCGCCCTTGGCCAGACAGACAACCTTCGGCATTTGCCCCGGGCCTCGTCCCGCCGTGATTTTCTTCGGCACCCGGTCGACGTTGTAGGCAATCAGCTTGCTTGCCGCCGTAACAATGCCTGCCGTCGACCGATAGTTCGTGTCCAGATTGATGATGGTCGCCCCGGTCGCGGCGACGAAATCCATCATCCCCCGGTATCCCAGGCTGCGCCGGAATCCGTAGATCGATTGATCGTCGTCGCCCACGGCGCAGAGCACCGGGTTTTGGACCGCATGGTGCATCAGCCAGTCGAACTGGAGGATGTCTGCATCCTGAAACTCGTCGGCGAGGACATGCGTCGCCCGAATCGGCTTGATCTTGCGCTGGGCCATCAACTGATTGGCGCGCAACAGGATGTCCGTAAAGTCCTGGCTACCCAGCGCCGTCTGGTGTTTCTGGTAACAGGCGGTCAGCCGCGCAAGATCCGGCCGCTGCGCCGCAAAATCACGATCCGACTTGCAGTGCGCGATATAGGCATCCGCTTCTTCAAGGGAGAGCTTCAACCCGGTCTCGTGAAGACAACGGCTGATCAGGTAACGCGCCTCGATCTCCGAAAGGATCTTCCCGACTTTCCCCGTCTCCTTGAGCTGTCGCAGGGCCAGCGAATGAAATGTCCCGATGGTGAGGCGGTCCAGCTGATTGCTGATTCGCTCATCTTCCTTGATGCGCTTGAGCATCTCGTCAGCCGCTTCCCGGCTGAAGGTGGTCATCACAACAAAGGGGTCCGGGTGCGTCCTGAGAATGTGTCGCACCTTGGCAATCAGCACGCGGGTTTTGCCGCTGCCGGGGCAGGCGCAGCACAAAACCGGGGCTTCGGATTCAACCGCAGCCTGTTGTGCCTCGTTGAGCTTGTGTTCCGCCATGCTTCATCAGGCGGGGATGGCGGCCAGCGCCAGCGAGTCCATTTCAACCTGCGCAGATTTCAGATTCAGGCTCTTCTCAGCCTCTCGGCGCTGGCGTTTCTCGTCGCGCTGCTGTTCACGCTCCAACGCCTGCTTTTCCTTCTTCGCAGCGGCTCGTTCTTTCCTGGCATTCGCCAGTTCACGGTCGCGCTGGGCCTGTTGTGCGCGCTCCGTTCGCCGTGCTTCCACCACGCCGTTGCAGAGCTTCCGGATATTGTTGTAGTGGATGTTGCTGGCGCGGGTGATGGCGAACAGGACGTGACGCACTTCACGCTCGATCGTGAGCTTTACCCGCAGCGCCTCATCCGAGTTGTCCGACAGTTCGCAGGTGACCCAGAGATACTGGAGAATCGTGATGTAGTGGTCGGCCTTGGCCAGAATCTCAAGGTACTGCGTGACACCGTTGGTGACCGTCTTCGTTTCGTAGTTCGATTCGAGCTTCTGAATTTCGCTCATACCGAACCCGCCCATCGCCAGCTTTTGCTCGCCCTGTGTAATGCGCGTGTCGAAGTACTCGTGCGTGCGTTCGAACAGCGCGTTCAGCGCGGACTCGGCCTTGAATATCTCGCTTTCCTGATAAATGTCGCCGGTCAGGTTCTGGGAGAGGATCTGCCGCGACCGACAAGTAATGAAATGCGTGTCGCGCGTGATGACCTCGAAGCCTGTCGACATCACCTTCACGATCATGTCGTTGCATAGCGGGACAAAGCCCGATGCGCCAATGACGTCAGGATTCCGATTGAAGAAATCAATGGAGCTCTTGCGCATCCATTTCTTCATCCTAATCAGTTTCGGTGTCGCGATATTCATCTGAGTGTCCACGGGTCTTAAAAACTTGACGAATGATTGCATGTGACTTGACGTCTGCCGATAGGGAAATGCAGCCGTTTTGGGCTCCTTAGACGTAGGAATGGACATGGACCGTTGTTTTTTTTCTGCTTTCGCGGCTACCTTCCGTTCTGTGATTCCCCAACACGTAATTGACAACATTCTTCAGAAGATCAATCTCCCGGAGTTCATCGGGGAGATGGTGACGCTCGCCGACAAGTCCGGATCGCATGAAGGCCTATGTCCCTTTCATGCCGAGGCCACCCCCAGTTTCAAGGTGTTCGCCGATCACTATCACTGTTTCGGGTGTGGGGCACACGGGAATGCCATTGAGTTTCTCATGGAACAGCAAGGGCTCTCTTTCCCGGAAGCCGTCCGGGCATTGGCCTCGCGTTCGGGGGTTGAAGTCCCTTCTGCCCAGAGACCCGACAAGGACGTCCCCGACGCTCTCGCCGGGCCGCGTGACGTTTTGCGTCGGGCCTGCGCCAAATACCAGCAACTTCTACTCGGACCGAATGGCGGAACGGGACTCAAGATGCTCGCAGACCGCGGCATCGAGGACGACACCATCGTCCGTTTCGGCATCGGTTACGCGCCGGATTCGTGGAACACGCTGTCTGACGACCGAAGCTTCGCCAGGGAACATCTGATCGCGGGCGGTCTGGCCGTGCCGCGCCGGGAGAAGAAGGGCTGCTACGACTTCTTCCGTAACCGCATTCTGTTCCCCGTCCGCAATGACGCGGGGGATGTCATTGGCTTCGGCGGCCGACGCATTGGCAACGATGGCCCGAAGTATCTCAACACGGCAGAAACCGAGTTGTACCAGAAGGGTCGCATTCTCTTTGGTTTGCAGCAGGCGCGGCCGGCGATCCGGATGACCCGCTCGATCATCGTCTGCGAAGGATTCTTTGATGTGATCTCGCCCGCACAGGCCGGCGTGGAGCACATCGTTTCGACTTGCGGTACCGCGTTGACCGAAACCCAGGCCGAACTGGTGCTGTCTCTGGCGGACCGGGTGTTTTTCTGCTTCGACGGCGATAGCGCAGGGCTCAAGGCAACGTGGCGCGCGGCCGAGACGCTCGTACCGCTGGCGAGTGATCACCACGAGATCCGGCTATGTCGTCTTCCGGACGGGGAAGATCCGGACAGCTATGTGCGCCACCGCGGAATCGCCTATTTCCAGCAGGCGCTTGACGCCTCACCTACGCTGACCGCCTATCTGATCGGCGAGATCACGCGCGGGGCGAAGATCCCGGAGGCCCGGGCACGATCGCTGTCGGTCGCTGCTTCCCTGTGGCGGCAGTTTGCCGCTCCCGGCCTGGCCTTGTTCTTCCGCCAGTACGCCTGTGAAGCCCTGCAGATATCCGTCGAGGAATTTGATCGTCTTGCCTTAACCGCCCCGCGCCGCGCCGGCGATACTCTCATCCGGTCCTGCCCGAGTTGCGGCTGGACAGCCCACCTGATTACGAACGAGAGCGGCCACCGAATTGAATGCGATGACTGCGGCTTGACCACCAAGCCCACAACAACCGAAGCGGAATGCCGGTCCCTATGGAACCGCCGTGAGAAACCTCGCCAATAAGAACAATGAAAAAGCTGATCAGTAACCTCCCCCACTACCACTTCGTCAATTTCCACCAAACCGGCGCGGACGAATTTGTCGTGTTACTGCGCGAGGAAGATCGATACGCCGTCTGCAAACTTCAGCCAAAACGGTTGATTGCCATGTCGCCCAACTACCAAGCCGCCGGATACGGCCTGTTGAGCGGCCCCGCGAACGCTGCCGGGTTGGTCGACATTCTGCAATGGACGGACGAGCCCGAAGCGGTTGATCGCTATCTCGCGCTGGCTCACCTTCCGGCCAACGTCGTTCCGCTCTTCCCCGACCGGAGACCTCCCGGATGACCACCACTGTCCAGCGCATTGCCCTTGGTACCGAAATCCACACTTTGAAGTGGCTTGGGGAAACTCGCGCTGGACAGGAACTTCTGGCCGCAAGCCGGCGGGCCAATCAGCGCCCACGCTGCATGTGCGTACCGGACGGCGTCGAAATGTATGTCGGGCGTCGCGGCCGGATCCATTACCTCTCCCGCATGCCCGGTACCGGCTTCCTGCACGCCGACACGTGCCAGTCTGTGGAGAGCGCCTCGTTGTTTTCGGGCATTCATGCCTACGCGTCCGGCGCGATTGTCGAACAGGCCGACGGACTCGTCAGCCTCTCCCTGGACATCGAGCGACTGGATCGTCAGGAGCCGCCCCTTACCCGCGTCAGTATCGATGGCCTTCTTGAAACACTGGTCGAGCAGGCGGATCTGAACCGCATCGGCCCGGCCAGCACGGCGCGCACCTGGGCGTCCGTACGCGACAGACTGGGCGAGGCCGCTGGCTGGATTCAGGTCGGGGGAAAGCCGCTATCACCCCTCCTGTATCTGCCGGAACGTTACGACAAAGCCAATGGCGCCGCCTCCCAGTCCACCTGCGAGGACTTCATCGTGGCCGCACAGGGTCAGGCGCTTCTGTGTGCGCCGCTCAAAGAAATCTGCTGGACGACCTACAGTTGGAAGATCAGCCTAAAGCACCTGCCCGGCTTGCGGCTGTGGGTTTCCAAAGACGTTGCCAGCGAGCTCGAGCGTCGATGGCGGACGCCCTGCTTCACCCGCCCGCCCCGGTATGCGCTCTGTCTGGTCGTCGCCAAGCCCGGTCGCCGGCCGGGGAATTACACCGTCACCAACATGACGTGTCTGGCCACCGACAGCACCTATCTCCCCTGCCGCAACGATCGGGAAGCGCTGATCGCGTCCGAACTGCTGGCCGCCGGTCATTCCCTGTTGCGCCCATTGCGTTTCGACTGCGCGCCATCGCAAGTTCTTGCAGACTTTGCCATTCTGGACGGGAACGATCCGGAACCGGTGTTCGTGTTGTCCCCAACAGGAGACGAGGAACTCGACCTGGCGAAACGACGGCTGGCCAGCGTGATGCAACGCCACCAAGCGCCGATGAGAGTCTTTGACGCATGAAGCGGTTTTCCGCATTCCTTGAGCGTCACCAGTCGCTGCTGCTGTTCTTCTGTGCGGCCTTGTTCGGTTTCGCTTGGGGACTGACCCATGAGCGCTCGGTCGTGCCGTCTCCGCATTGGTACACACCGAGTCTGCAGCGTTTCTGCATGGTCCTGATGGCTTGGACTGCACTGATGCATTCGGACCCCATTCAGCGCTTCTTCTGGTCGCTAACGGACTGCCTGGTTCTCTCTCTGCCCTTTCTCGCCGGCGTCCTCTTTGCCCCCTCCTGGGACATGAGCAGCCTCATTCGCTATGAACTGTCTTTGGGGAAAATCGCAGCTGGCGCCGTGTTCGGCGTGGCCATCACGCAAGGGGTTTATTCCCTGCTGCCTGACTGGCGGGCTCGTTGGGAACGCAGGGCTGCTGCCCAGCGCGAGACCACCGCAAAGGCCGACGCGCCGCCGATCGCCAAAGAGATCATAAATACATGACATATCAATGGCTATAATTTGACCTTTGTGTATCCAATCGAACTTACGAACCAATGAAAAGACTGTTATTTCTTGCCGGCCTCGCATGTCTAACCAGCCTTAGCCACGCTTACCCTCTTCTGACATCTTCGTCACCTATTGTTGAGGATTTCAATAGCCCCCCAACGGTCTTTAGTTCAAGCAAGCAAGCAGGCACATGGTATCCGCCGGGTAATCAACCCGGTGTATCGAACTATCTTGATGGATACTTTTTTTTCGATATGGGGCAAAAGGCGAGCTTCACTTTCACCACCACAAGCAGCTATTTGATTGATGTCAGGTTTTGGTACGACGCGACACTTGCAGGGACGGACTTTCAAAATCGCAACCCAACGGTCACGGTAGATGGGAAAGTCACGGATGTTGAAAGCCATCTCAAATGGTTGGCGAACACAGCAACCAACCCCGGTGCTGACAACGCCAATCTTTCAGAATTGTTCAAGCTTCCCGAAAAAATATTGGTTCTCGCAGGCACTCATACACTGACGATTGGTGTTCCAGAGTCCGGCGCAACTACCAGCCGCGCCAGAATGGGAATAGATGATCTGACAATCTCTGCGACGGCTGAAAATACGGTTCCAGAGCCTGCCCCCTTCGCCTTACTTGGCATTGGGCTCGCGGGCCTTGTTTTCTGCCGACGAAAGCTGCGCTGATCTTAGGCGGCGGCAGCCGGCCACGAGCGGTCATAGAAGGCAACGAAAACTCAGCGACTCGAACGGCTGGTAACTTATCTTATGGCGGACCTTGAAAAAACGGGGTTGACGGAGGTTGCCGCAGTTGCGGGCAAATTATGGACCCTTCTGCGTAACCCGATTACAGGCAGCCGCAGGAATTCCGAATATGGATCGTCGGCGAGAGGCGAATCGTCTGCCGGTTTCCTTCTGGATTCTTGATGCGCTTGATGAGGAGATTGAGCGCCTTTGCCCCGATTTCCTCAAGCGGCTGCGCCATCACGGTCAACCGCGGACTGAACAGATCGGCCCAGTCAAAGTCGTCGAAGCCGACAAACGCCATGTCCTGCGGCACATCGATTCCGGCTTCGCGCAATGCGCGCATGGCGCCGATCGTCATCAGGTTATTTGAGGTCATGATCGCTGTTGGCCTTGATTGGAGGGCAAGTAGTTGCCGCGTAGCGACCTGTGCAGGTTCGATCGCCGACTCGCCACAACGCACCAGCGCTTCGTCATAGGAAAGTCCGGCGGACTTCAACGCTGCACGATAACCATCAAGCCGCTCGGCCGACGTCGAGTTCCATGCCGCCCCCGAAATGAAACCAATCCTGGTATGGCCGTGGCCAATCAGATGTGCAATCAATTCCTGTACGGCCACCTTGTTCTTGACACCGACCTGATCGAATCCCTGCGTCAGCAGATGGTCTACCAAGACTCCGGGAATCTTGTTGTTTCGCAGATAGGCCAGTGACTCCAGGCGGCCGTCATCTGCGGGAGCCAGCACGACACCATCGACTCGGCGCTGGTGAAAGGCCTGCACAATTTTCAGTTCCTGATCGGGATCATCGTGCGTGTCGGAAAAGAGCATCATCAGGCCGTTCTTCATGCACTCGTTTTCAATGGACCTCACGACTTCGCTGAAGTAATGGTTGGCAAATGTAGGAATTGCCACGCCGATGGTATTTGTCGCAGACATCGCGAGAGATCTCGCTAGCGAGTTCTGGATATAGCCCACCTCCTGAATCGCAGCGCGCACCAGCTTCTCCGTATCTGGATGAACCTTTCGCGTTCCGTTCAGTACGTGCGAAACGGTTGTTACAGACACATTCGCCGCTTTCGCGACGTCATCCATCGTAGCCATGCTTAAGCACCTTTTTAGTTGTTCTCAGTTTTCCAGACTCAGCACACAATTTGCCGCCTGCCGCGTTTCACTCCAAACCTTGCGCGCCTGGCAGCAGTCCGGGATTCAGGTCAATAGAGACAAGGCGAAATTTATCACGCAAGCGCTTGCGCAAGCGCTTGCGTTGCCATAGAATTCTCTTGGCGGCGGTTTTTACAAAACACTCGCTAGCAAAAAAACGCATTGTCCGGGGCAATCAGAATACCGAACCCCATAATCCGTAATGTTAAATCTTTTACTAGTCGCGCAAGGAGAAGAAAATGAAAATGGGAATACTCGCCGCAGCACTGATGGGTATTACGTTGGCAGCGGGCAGTGCTATGGCCGAATCGAAGCCGGTGATTGGCGCATTGATTCGAAATCTGGACGATCAGTTTCTCAATGACTATACCGCGAACCTAAAGAAGGCTGCCGCCGCCAAGGGCGCTGAGCTGAAGATCATGGACGCCCGTAGCGACATGGCAACCCAGCTTGATCAGCTGAATACTCTGGTGAGCCAGGGCGTGAAGTACTTTGTCGTGGTGCCGGCCGTCACCGAGGGGAGTGAGCAGTTGGCCAGCGTGATTGCCTCCAAGAATGGCGGCGCCGCGTTCTCCAACACCGCACCGACCGTCGCCGCACTCAAGAGCAGCGCCAACTTCTTCCTGGCGTCGTCACCCGAGTCGATCGCCGGATCAATCCAGGCTGATATCGTCGACGCTTACTTCAAGAAGTTCCCGAATAAACTCGGACCAGGCAAATCGATCAACCTCATCTTGTTTCTCGGTCAGCTCGGCCACCCGGCTCAAATCTATCGTACGCAGGCGGTGTTGAAGGACCTAGAGAAGAAGGGCTACAAGGTCAATGTCATCGCTAAGGACACTGCCAACTGGCAGCCTGACGAAGCCCAGCAGAAGATGGACGCTTGGCTCAATGCCTACAAGGGCAAGTTCAACCTGATCCTGGCCAACAACGACGCGATGGCGCTCGGAGCGGTCGAATCGTTGATCACCGCAAAGTACGTGGATGACCCTGCCAACCCGACCAAGGATGTGGATGGTGACGGAACCTTCCTGAAAGTTCCTGTGATCGGCGTCGACGCTACGCAGGTTGCGCTGCGTTCAATGTCAGAAAACAAGCTCTACGCTACCGTGCTGCAAGACGCTGCCGGTCAGGCGACCACAGCATTTGATCTGGCCTATACGATGGCCACCAAGGGTGCGGTGAATGGTGCGACGATCAATGACATCAAGCCGCTCGACAGCGCCATTGAAGAAGCGCCGGCCAACGATCCCGCGCTGGTCAAGCAGATTTATCTGGTTCCATTCAAGGGCGTGACCAAGGAGAATCTTTCGACCTTCCTGAAGAAGTGATGGCTGATGCCAGGCTGCAGAACATCGCCAGCCTGGCTCTGTTTGCCAGACTATAGTGGTTCGCCGGATTTCTCGGCAACCACACCAATAACAAGAAACTGGCAAATGGCGGCAGTCGTCCGGCCGCCCAAACCAATCGCCGCAATGTGTCAATCGCTCAGGAATAAAGATGGATTCGCAATACGTCCTGGAAATGAAAAACATCAGCAAGCGCTTTCCCGGTGTCGTCGCACTGGATCGCGTCAGCTTGCGGGTGCGCCCCGGAACCGTTCATGCTTTGATGGGGGAGAACGGTGCGGGTAAATCGACGCTGATGAAATGTCTGTTTGGAATGTACCACGCGGAAGAAGGCGAAATCGTGTTCAAGGGAAAGCCAACCCACTTCCCCAGCACGAAAGACGCACTTGATGCGGGTGTCTCGATGATCCATCAGGAGCTTGCCAACGTACCCGACCGTTCGGTTCAGGAGAACATCTGGCTCGGTCGCGAGCCAGTTTTGCACTTCGGGCCATTCCGCGCGCTTCGGCACCGCAAGATGCACGACGATACGGTCGCACTGATGAAAGAACTCGAAATGGATATTCGTCCTGATGTCAGGATGGGGCAGCTTTCCATTTCACACCAGCAAGCCTGCGAAATCGCCAAGGCGGTTTCTTGCGACGCAGCGGTCGTGGTCATGGACGAGCCGACATCGTCGATTACCGAAAAAGAAACCGAGCACCTTTTTCGCATCATTCGTGACCTGAAAAGCCGTGGTGTGGCAATCATCTACATTTCGCACAAGATGCACGAGATCTTCCAGATCGCCGACGAAATCTCTGTGATGCGCGACGGTCGCCTGATCGGTACGCATCCTGTGGCGTCGATTGACGAAGATCAGCTGATCCGGCTGATGGTCGGACGCGACACCAGTCAGCGCTTCCCGCCGCTCGACAGCGTCCCCGGCGAAACTCGACTTCAAGTCCGCCATCTGAAATCGACCAATCCGCGTTCGTTCCAGGACATCAGCCTCAGTTTGCGGCGCGGAGAGATTCTCGGTATCGGCGGACTGGTGGGTGCGCAACGTACGGAATTCGTCGAGGCCTTGTTCGGTCTGCGAGACATTGCCAGCGGAAGCATCGAGATCGACGGTAAGCCGGTGCTGATCGAATCAAGCGGGGACGCGATTCACCATGGTGTCGGGCTGATCACCGAAGACCGGCGTGCATCCGGCATCTTCCCCCAGCTTTCGATCACCACCAACACGGTGATTCCTTCGCTCTCGAACTACCGCACCGCTTTCCGCAACCTCAAACACCAGAAGATCGCGGAGGAAACGGAACGGCTGAATCGCCTTTTGCGCACCAAGACACCGTCGATGGAAACGCCGATTCAGAATCTCTCCGGGGGTAACCAGCAGAAGGTCCTGATTGCCCGCTGGCTGATGATCTCGCCGGACATCCTGATCATGGACGAGCCGACACGCGGTATCGATGTCGGCGCCAAATACGAGATCTATTCGATCATGGTTGACCTCGTCAAGAGCGGCAAGTCGATCATCATGGTGTCGTCCGAAATGCCCGAGCTCATCGGCATGTCACATCGCATCATGGTGCTCTGCGAAGGTCGCTACACCGGAACGCTTGAGCGCGAAGCCGCGACGCAGGACGAGATCATGCGTCTCGCCACGAAATACATGTGAGGAAACATAAGAATGACTGAACAAGCCGTTTCACAACCCGTCGCCCGCTTTGAGAACGTCAAGGGCTACCTGAGCAAGCATACCAATCTGGTGACTTTCATCGTTCTGGCGCTGGCGCTGGCCGGCCTGACCGATGGCGCCTCGCTGTCGATCGACTCGATCAGGAACCTGGCGGTAGCCGAGTCGATACGCGCTTTCGCCGCGCTCGGCGTCGGCATGATCATCAT
>RRZT011717594.1_pt1 | contig 12881 bp, 13 predicted proteins | sample 2165551 | NCBI WGS metagenome assembly RRZT01 (sample SAMN10456910, study PRJNA506462) | wastewater metagenome | biome: wastewater; feature: sludge; material: wastewater sludge; isolation source: wastewater sludge with Escherichia coli K12::gfp cells carrying plasmid... | place: USA: Moscow, Idaho... | reverse complement strand
GAGGACCTGCTCGACCAATGCACCAAAGCCGAGATCCTCACCACCGGACAACGCCTCACCGCCGGCGAGTTGCGGATGTTAGCCTGCGACGCCGACATCCTGCCCGTCGTCATGAACGGCCACTCCGTGCCGATGGATGTCGGAGCCGGCTGCCGGCTCGTCACCCCCGAAATCAGGGCCGCCCTCGTGCTGCGCGACAGAGGGTGTGTGTTCCCCGGCTGCGACGTCCCACCCGCGCTGTGTCACGCCCACCACATCGTGCCGTGGTGGGTCCACCGCCACACCGCCCTGCAGAACCTGGTCCTGGTCTGCCCCCACCACCACGCCATCATCGAACCCAGCCATGATCCTGATGCTGACCGCTGGACCGTCGAACTCAACACCCACGGACAACCCCACATCCGACCACCACGACGCGTCGACCCCACCCCCACACCCCGCCACCACCAACGATTCCAACCACCACCAGTGCCACTCAGGACGTGACGGAACGAGCGAGCATGTCATATCGCCCTCGAGGGCAGCCGGCGAAATCGGCGATCGTGCTGCGCCGGAGGCGCTCGAAAACGTGCTTCTCCGGAAGGTGGTTGCGACCTTGGGCGACGGCTCGGTGCTGTGGTGCGTCGATCCGTCTACCCGGAGGGGTCGCGTCCGCGACGCCGGCGCCCCACCGCGGCCACGGGTATCGGATGCCGGCGCTCCACCGCGGCCGCGGGTAGCGGATGCCGGCGCTCCACCGCGGCCACGGGTATCCGATGCCGTCGCCCAAGGGCCAGCAACCCACGATCACACCGACAGGCTGACTGTGGGCGGGGGCGGCCACGATCAGGCCGCGAAGCAGCCAACGATCACGCCGCGCAGCAGCCAACGATCACAGTGACGGGCCACTGGGATGAGTGACCCGGTAGTCGGCCGGCGAGTCCAGCGATCAGGGCCGCTGTGGCACGATCGTCGCGTGGCGCAGCGCATCGGACTCACCGGAGGCATCGGGTCGGGCAAGTCGACCGTCGCCGACCTGCTCGCGGCGCGGGGCGCCGTGATCGTGGACGCCGACGTCCTGGCCCGCGAGGTGGTGGGGCCCGGGACGCCCGGGCTGGCGTCCATCGTCGAACGGTTCGGACGCGGCGTCCTCACCCCCGACGGCGCGCTCGACCGCGCCGCTCTCGGCGGCATCGTGTTCAGCGACGCGTCGGCGCGTGCCGACCTGAACGCGATCGTGCACCCGGCCGTGCGCGCGCGGGCCTCGGAGCTGCGGGCGGAGGCACTGGCGTCCGACCCGGATGCGGTGGTGGTCGAGGTCATCCCGCTGCTCGTCGAAACGGGCCAGGCCGACGCGTTCGACGTTGTCATCGTGGTCGACTGCCCGGTCGAGGTCCAGGTGCGCCGGGTGATGCAGCGCTCAGGCCTCTCCCGCGACGAGGCGCTGGCCCGCGTCCGGTCGCAGGCAGACCGGGCCGAACGGCTCGCCCACGCCGACATGGTCGTCGACAACTCCGGCGATCGTGGCGACCTGCTGAAGCAGGTGGACGCCGTGTGGGGCCACCTGCAGCCTGCCGGGGAGGTGCAGGGCTGCGACCCCCTCGGCTGAGACACTGGTCGCAGCGGCCGTTCCTTGAACGGCCCGAACTGTTCCCGAGGAAAGGACTGCCCCGTGGCCTGCCCGCGCTGCCAGACCGAGACGCCACCAGAGGCGCATTTCTGCCACTCCTGTGGCGCTGACACCCAGACAACCGATGGACGCCGCCGCGCCTTCGCCGCGAAGCCCGACGAGCCGGTCGCCACCCTGGCGCTGGTCTCGACGATCATGCCGCGCGGTGCCGTGAACCGGCCGCGCACCTACCAGTACGCCCTCGCGATCGCGGCCCTGGCGACGATCATCACCGCCGCGTTCGGCGCCCTGCCGGTGGCCGTGCTGCTCGCCGCCTTCGCGATCCCGCTCGTCTACATCGTGTACCTGTACGACGTGAACCTGTGGGAGGACGAGCCCGTGCTCGTCACCGGGCTCGCCTTCCTGCTGACGCTCGGCCTGGGTGCCCTGTGGACCTGGTTGTGGCTGTTGTGGCGCGGCTCGATGGCTCCGTCGAGCGAGGTCGACGGCACGGTGACGTTCGCGGCTGGCGGCTTCCTCGTCGCGGCGCTGCTCGCGCCGATCGTCGGAGAGGCGATCAGGAACCTCGGCCCGATTCTGCTGGCGCGGCGTCCGGAGTTCGACGACCTGATGGACGGCCTGACCTTCGGCGTCATCTCGGGCGTGGCGTTCGCCACAGCCGACACCCTCGTCAAGCACTGGTCGCTGCTCACGGGCGGCTTCGTTGGAACCGCCGACGGGCTGACCTGGACGTCGCTGCTGCTGCTCGAAGGCTTCGTGAAGCCCCTCGTGATGGGCACCGCCACGGGCATCGCCTGCGCCGAGTTCTCGGGCCTGGGCAAGGGGTTCGACGGCTTCACGCCGCGCTACTTCGCCCGGTTCGCCGAGGCGGCCGGCGTGAACGTCGTGTACGCCGCGGGCAGCTACCTGCTCGCGGTCTACGCCTCCCCGCTGTGGGGCATCGTCCTCACCGCCCTGCTGGGGCTGGCGCTGCTGGCCTGCCTGATCATCCGGCTCCGGTCGGCCCTTCAGGTCGGCCTGCTGGAGGCGGCGCTGGAGGCGTCCTCGAAGCAAGACGGTGCGACCGACGTCGACATGGGCTTCTGCAACGGCTGTGAGATGCCGCTGCTGCCCTCGGCGGCGTTCTGCTCGGCGTGCGGCGTGTCGCTGCGCGCAGGTGGACGCCACGCGTCCGGCATCGTGACGGGGGGACAGCGATGAGCCAGGATCCGAACCAGAACCAGGGCCAGAACCAGAACCAGGGCCAGAACCCGAACGAGGGCCAGAACCCGAACTCGCAGCAGCCACAGAACACGCCACCGCAGCAGCCGCAGTACCCGCCGGCCGGTGGGTGGGCGTCCACGCCGCAGGGTCAGCCGACCGGCCAGTGGGGGCCCGTACCCCAGCAGCCGGGTGGCGGTGCGCCGTACGGGGGACAGCAGCCCGCGAACGCAGGGTGGGGCGCTCAGCCGCCGCGCCGCTCGTCGGGCAAGCTCATCGGCATGGTGGTGGCCGGCCTGGCCATCGTGGGTGTCATCGGCGTCCTGATCGGCATGCTGTTCAGCCGACCCGCCGCGCCCGTCCCGCAGCCCACACCGACCGTGACGACCCAGGCGCCGAGCCCCGACCCGACGCCGGAACCGACCGAGCCGACGGCCGAACCCACGCCTGAGCCCACAGCGGAACCGACCGCCGAACCGACGGCCACCCCGACACCCGCGCCCACGGCGTCCCCCACGACGGGCACGCAGACCGGGACCGGCAGCGTCGCGCTCGGCAACGGCATCAAGGCGGCGATCCCGTCGGGCTGGAAGTTGCTCCGCCAGGACGCCGAGAACGGCTACGCCGAACTCACCAACGGCCAGTCGGTGATCGCCGTGCAGCAGATCAAGGTCAAGACCGGCACCACCGGCCAGCAGCTCGTGGACGCCTACATGAAGGGGTTGGCGTCCAAGCTGACGGGCGCGAAGATCCAGCCGGCGAAGACGATCGACGTCGGCACCACCAAGGTGTCGGTGGGCCTCGGAGCGATGACCGCGACCCGGTCGACGTCGCAGGGCTCGGTGACGCTCGGCTACCTGCCGCTCATCTCGGTGCGCGTCGCCGACGGCCAGGCCGCGATGGCGACGCTGATCTTCGACGCCAAGGAGGGGCCGGACGCCCACGAGAAGGGGTTCGTGACCGTGGCGAACTCGCTGATCGAGTCGCAGGTGAACGGCTGACCTGAAACTGGCCGTTCGTCAATGGTGGCGGGCACGGGGTGGTTCGTAGCGTGGTGGTACGCCACGAAAGGACCATCCCGTGACCGCCATTGACTTCTCCGACGTCCAGTTCACCTACGGCAGTTCCCGCAAGGTCGGGTTGGACGTGCCACACCTTGCACTCGACGCCGGCGAGGTGACCGCGATCATGGGCCGCTCCGGCAGCGGCAAGACCACCCTGCTGCGCTGCATCGCCGGCCTCGTCGTGCCGCAACGCGGCACGGTGCGGGTTCTCGGGCAGGACGTCACCCGCCTGAACGATCGCGGACGCGCCCGCCTGCGCCGCGAGGTGTGCGACATGATCTTCCAGGACTTCGCGCTCGTCGAGGCGCTCACAGCCGAAGAGAACGTGGCGCTCGCGGTCCGCATGGCCGGACGCCGCCCCGATCCGCAGCAGGTGGCGTCCGCGCTCGATCAGGTCGGCCTGCAGGGCCTCGGACGCCGCAAGGTGTGGGAAATGTCGGGCGGGCAGCAGCAGCGCGTCGCCGTGGCTCGCGCCCTGATCAAGAACGGCGGTGTCGTCCTGGCCGACGAGCCCACCGCGTCACTCGACTCGCGCAGCGCCGAGACCGTGGTGCGGGCGCTGCAGGACTTCGCGCACCGCGACGGCAAACCTGTGATCGTGGTCAGCCACGACGCGTGGGTGGCGTCCGAGTCCGACCGCGTCCTGATCCTGGAGGACGGCCACATCGTCGACGACCTGCGCGGGGCGTCCTTCGACGACCTCGTGCGGGTGGGGCGTCCCGACTGGAGGCCCGTCGCATGAACTCGACGCTGTGGTTGACCGTGCGCATGATGCGCCACGAATACCGGTCGCACCTCGGAGTGTTCGGGGTGCTGGTGCTCGCGTCGGCGCTGTTCGTGGCGCTGTTCGGCATGATGTTTTCGGACGCCGCCGCCGAGGGTGCGGCCGCCGCGCCGGCGATGTTCCTGACCGTGTCGTTCGGGGCGGCGATCGGCGTCCTGTGGGGCATCTGGGTGGTCAGCGTCGGGCTGCGGTCGCGGCAGTACGCGACGCTGCGCACGCTCGGCTTCGACCGGGGGCGGGTGCTGCGGGTGGTGTCGATCGAGGCGCTGATCCTGGGGGTCGTGGCCGGAGTGGTCGGGTGCCTGCTGGCGCCGGCGTCCTTGTGGGCGATGAGCAGCATCTTCGACGCGATGGCGGGCCCCGACGACCCGACGAACATCCAGTGGCGTCCCGACTGGCCGGTGGCGATCAGCCTGGCCGTGGCGTCCACCGCCTCCGCGTCGCTGGTGGCGACACTGCGCGCCGGCCGCGAGGCGGCCGGGGGAGTGCGGGCGGCGTCCGGCCCTGTTCGCCGCACCCGTTGGGGTGTGACGCTGCTGGTGGCCCGGACGCTGCTGGGCGCCGCCGCGCTGGGCGGGGCGTGCGCGTTCCTGCTGACGGGTGCACAACCCGAGTCGGTCGTGATGCTCGTGATGGTCGGGTTGTTGCTGCTGTTCGTCGGCGGGGTTCTGGTGCTGCCGGGCGTTCACCTGCCCGTTGTCGCGCTGGTGCGCCGGCTGACGGCAGGGGCGTCCGGGACGGTGGCGCCGCACGTGGCATCGGCGCGCGAGGTGCTGAAGCCGCAACTGTCGGCCGCGATCTTGATGTTCACGTTCGTGATCTTCCCCGCCGGGCTGACGACGTTCACGATGACGGCCCAGGAGAACTCCAAGCTCGCGATGGCACAGAACATGCGCGACGTGACGATGCTGACCTCGGACGCCGCCGGGCCGATCGCATCGGACGCACTGACGCGGCTGTGCGCGTCCGGGGTGGACTGCACCCATGTGGTTCGGGAGCGCCGCGACGGCCCCACCGAGGTGAACGGCGTTGCCACACCGGCCACGTGGCGGTTCGCGATGGCTGAGAAGCCGGTCTTCTTCGAGGCGCTGCCCGCCTCCGGCCAGCAGGTCGGCTCGAACAACCTGCTGTTCATGTCGCCGTGGAACAACTTGGTCGGGGTGGCCGCGACGCCGGCGTCCGGGGCAGGCTACGTGTTCGTCGAGGACGCCCCGGCCGCCCTTCCTGCGGGGGTGCGGGCGATGCCGGCGAAGCAGTGGGCCGGAAACATGACCCAGGCGGTTCAGTACCACGGCGACGGCACCGGGGTGGCGGGCATCCTCCCGTTCTTCAGCGTGCTCATCATCATGGGAGCCGCCTTCGTCGCGACGAGCAGCTTCCTGCAGTGTCTCGGGTACGCCCGCGAGAATGCGCGGCTGCGGCGGCTGGGGTTGGCCGGCTCGTCGGTGGTGTCTGCGCAGGTGGTGCAGGCCCTGCTGCCGTGGGTGACCTCGATGGTGCTCGGAGCGCTCGCCGTGTTTCCGCTCGGCGCGTACATCACAGAGATCATGAAGGGCGCCGGGCTGATGGCGGCCTCGACGGTGTACCCCGTGGGACTGGTGGCGTCGTCTGCGGCGCTGTGTGCCGTGGCGCTGGTGGTGCCCGTGTTCCTGACCCAGCGCCTGGCGCCGTCGGGTGGAGCGACCTGACCCGTTCGGACGCCGTCGGAACCTGGTTCGTTGGGACGTCGAGGACCCGGTTCGTTTGGATGCCGGCGTCCCGGCTCGTTGGGACGCCGTGCAGCGACCTGGTTCCCTGGGACGCCGCGCAGTCCGTGCCCCCGGCTGAGGTCGGGGGCACGTTGCTGTTGCCGGTGGCGCTTGTCCGGCGGGTGGGTGTTGCGGGTGGGCAACTCGTGAGACCGGCGCGAATCCGACGCCGAGACATGATGTGGGCTCGGGTTCGGGCGTGGGCGTCGGCCACGGGCTCGCGCATCGGTGCGACGGACGCACCCTCTCGTTGCTGCTCGTCGGAGCGGTCGCACACATCGGAGGTGTCCAGCCCTGGCCATCGGTCGTCGTTGCCGTAGCTGACGCGACCGGGAGCACGGACGCTGCCGGGAGCATGGACGCCGAGCCGCTCGACCCGTGGTGCATCGAAACTCTTCACTTGGCTCACTGAGATCTCACGTGGCGCACTGGGATCTCACGTAGCGCACTGGGATCTCACGTGGCGCACCGATTGCGACGTGGCGGGCGATACACCGCCCGCCACGTCCGATTCGGTACGCCAATAAGAAACTCGGTGCGCCACGTCGGCGGGTTCGGTGCGCCAGGTCGAAACTCGGTGCGCCACGTGGGCGGGTTCGGTGCGCCACGTGGGCGGGTTCGGCGCGCCGCCCGGGTCCGGTTGCTTGGACGGGGGCGAGGCCGCCCGCCAAGGCGGGCGGCGTCCGGAATGCGAGGTCGATTCGGTCAGCGACGCGACCCTTTGGGCATGACGCGGACGGCATCGCGTACCCTCCGGTGGTCCGTGCGATCGGCGTCGCAGTTGTCTGTCGCCTGGGCAGTGCCGGGTCCACTTGACGCATCGAACCTCTCGACCTGGCGCACTGAGATCACACGTGGCGCAACGAATCGGACGTGGCGGGCGATACACCGCCCGCCACGTCCACTTCGGTGCGCCACGTCGGCGGGTTCGGTGCGCCACGAGGAGAGTCGGTGCGCCACGTGGGGGCTCGTCCACGTGGACAGGGCTCGCCTCGCGGCGACGTGGCCGGTATCGCGAGCACGTGGTCGGCATCGCGGCCACCCTGGCGCTCGACAACCGGTTCGTCGGCGACTTGTCAAGGGAAGCTCTTGGAAATGGCCGGAAGTGGGGTGTACTGTCGTGGCCACGAGGTGAGGTCGGTGACGATCCACCTGCGGACAAGCGAATTGCCCGGTCGGCTAGGCCCCGACCGGGCAATTGCTTTGTTGCTGTTCAGTTGTGTCGGCTCAGATCAGATCTGGTTGCACGAGAAGCCCGAGACGATGGACTTGCGGCAGCGGAACAGGCTGATCGACGACCACTTCTCCTCGCCCGGGGTGGGCTCGGACTCCTGGTTCTGCAGGTCGAGAATGTCGGCCATGGTGTGTCACCTCCTTTCGTGGGTCGTGGGGGAGAAGGCCGGCTGGCGCTTCCCAGGGTCAGGGTGAGCGGGTGCTCTATCGGTGGTGATCGGACGCCGCGGCGTCCTGCCGGCCGACGGGTCAGACCTTCTTGGTGCAGGCCCAGACCGAGACCATGCTCCAGTTGCCGCACTTGCCGATGCTGAGACCGGACCACTTCTCGTCGCCCGGGGTGGGCTCGGGATCCTGGCCCTGGAGGTTGAGGATGTCTGCCATGTGATTCACCTCCTTCCGGTCAGCTGAGGGTTGACCGGTCACGGGTTGTAACACCCGATGACCGAGATCTGGCTGTTGCGGCACATGAAGAAGCTCCAGTTCGAAACCTTCTCGTCACCCGGCGTCGGCTCCAGATCTTCGATCTGCAGATCGAGGATGTCTGCCATGGTGATCACCTCCTTCCTCGTGCGTCATGGGGTTCGGGGGACTCAGATGCAGGCCACCAGACTCCAGTAGCTGCGATTGCAGTTGAGCCAGCTCATCGACGAAGCCTTCTCGTCGTCGGGCGTCTCGGGCTGGTCGGCCTGGAGGCCGAGTACGTCGCTCATCTCTCACCTCCTCCCGTCGAACCGTGGTGGTCGGCGGCCGGGGCGAGACGGATCAGCACCAGAAGACGCTTGTGCGACTGTTGCGATTGCACAGGACGAAGCTGCAGTAGGACGCCTTTTCGACGCCCGGCGATTCCTCCTCGGGATCCTGCAGATTGAGGATGTCAGACATGTGGTGTCACCTCCGCCCGCCGGCTCGAGAGTGTTGCGGCACAACGGGACTGATCTGCCTCATTGCTGCCCCCTCCGTGGTGCGGAGGAGTGAAGTGTGCTTTCGCCCCGCCTCGTTCATGTCTCAATTGCATCACTTGGCCCTCTGCTTTCCTACGATTCCTGGCTGCGAGTGGACGAAAGTTATCCCGCGATTTCGGGTGAATTTGCCGCAGCAATAGTGGGGGCGTCGCGGTGGTGGTGAAATGGGTCCGATGGGAGGAGTGCCTGAGCGCCTCTTTCGTCGGACCCTTTCGGTCACCTGCCGGAACCCGACGGCAACGCCGCCGATCCCACGCGATCTCCAGGAACCCCGACGGCAATGCCGCCGACTCATGCCCCAGGTTCAACAGGGCTCCCTTGAAAGCCGACCCACGCCCTCACCGATCGACAGAAACCCGGCCCAGCGCCTCGTCGAACCAGTCCACCAGGTCGGTGATGTCGGATCCCTCGCCCCAGCAGTCGTGTGAGCCCTCCGGGTCGTACCAGACGTCTGCCCTACCCCCGAGCTGGCGGTACCGCATCGCCCACTTCAACCCCTGCCGCGGGTTCACGCGCACATCGCAGCCCGACACGATCACCAACGCCTTGGCCGCGCCGGCGTCCACCAGGTTCTCGTACGGCGAGACGCGCCGCAGCGTCCGGTAGTCGTCTTCGCTCACCAACGGGTTGCCCCATTCGTCCCAGTCGCTGGCGATCGTGGGGGAGTTTCCGGTGAGCAGCGACGGCATGGGGTCCACGAATCCGTTCACGATCACGGCGGCGTCCACCAACTCAGGGCACGAGTTCAGCGCCGTTGCCGCCAGGAAGCCGCCGGCGCTCGCGCCGATCACGGCGAGCTGCGTCGCCCGAACCGGAGGTTCAGGGTCGCGCAGCCGACGGATGCAGGCCGTCAGGTCGGCGAGCGAATTGCCCCTTCTGGACGCCGTGGCGGCACAGTGCCGCACCTCGTCCCCGCCGCCGCGCAGGTACGGCGTCCCGACCGCGTAGCCGCGCTCGAGCCAGCGTCCGAGATCGGGGTCGGTGTCGAGGTCGAGATCGAGCCCGTACGCGCCGTAGACCATCAGCAGCACCGGTCCGGTGAACGTGTCGCCGTGTTGTGCTGCCCACCGCAGGTCCATCTGCGTCTCGTAGCCGTCGGCCGACACGGCCGTCATCATGCCGCGCCGTGGACGCGCCGACACGAAGGCGGCCGCCTCGCGTCCGTTGATGATGTCGCCGCTCGGACGCCAGTACCACGTGAACGGCTGCACCCCGCCCAGCCGTTCGGTGGCGCACAGGCCGACCGCCGGCGAGACGGTGTTCGAGCTGATGTCGAGGCGTCCGGTGCTCGCGGCCAGCATGTGCCCCGGGCTGGTGAAGCCCGTCAGCGGCACCCGCACCAGGCTCTCGGCGCCGCCGTCGAACACGACCCGCAGCACCGCGTACCCGTCGCCGGCGCGTACCCCCAGCACGCTGCCGCGTCCGGATGCGCACACCGAGCTCTGCCCAACCTCACCCAGGTCGGTGAGCGGCGTCGTGTGCACGCGCCAGCGTCCCTCGTTCTCGGTGACATGCACGAACACGTGCCGACCCGCGAGGGTGCCCACGTCGATGCGGGCCGGATCGGGCCGCAGGCCCGGCACCGGCACCTCGCGCGGCGGCGTCAACCCCGCATCCAGGACGCCCCAGCTGCGCCGGGTGCGCGGGCCCAGCCCGAACTTCACGTACCGGCGCGCGGCGCACGGCAGGATCTGGGCGCCGCCCTCGGTGCGCGCCACGATCGTGCGCGACGCCTCGTAGTCGTCGGCGTCCGCGGTGGCGACGACGAGGCGAACGAAGCCGCGCGCCTCCCGGTCGGGCTCCACGAACGCGATGCGGCGTCCGCCGTCGCACAGGATGGCGTCGGGGTAGACCCCCGACACCACCAGCCGCCGATGCGGCTCGAGGCCGTCGCTGTCGTAGACGATCGCGGCGTATGCCTCTCGCTCGGGGCGGCGCACGACGCTGAGCCAGCGGCGTCCGGACGCGTCGAAATCGGCGCGGGCCCGCACCCAACCGACCAGGTCTTCGGCGTCCTCGTCGAGAAAATACTGATCGCCGACGATCTCGTTGCGCGACCCCGGCGACTCGACCGGGGTCGCTGTCAGCCGCCCGTCGAGGAGGCGCAGTGCGAGCCAGTCCTCCTCCAGCGGCGCGATCTGCAGGATGTCGTCGCGAGCCAACCCGCCCTCCCGTGTGGGCACGGGGCTGCCGACCTGCGCGAGCAGGGTCAGCAGCTCCTCGAAGGAGGTGTCGTCCACCCACGCCAGGTCGTCGCTGACCTGGTCGACCCAGCCGGGCTGGGGGAGGGGGACGGGGTGCGAGTCGCTCATCGAATCTTCTCCGGCGTCAGTGGGCGATCAGGGAGCGGAACAGGGCCGAACGTGCAGAGACCTCGGCCGGCGAGCCCGCCTCGACGAGGCGTCCCTTGTCGAGCACCAGGACGGTGTCGGCCCAGTCGGTGCCGAACTTGCCGTGGCCGGCCGCGAACGTCGTGACCCCGCTCATACTGGAGCGGATCAGCGTCATGATCTGCTCCCGGTTCAGCACGTCGAGCCCCGAGGTGATCTCGTCGAGCAGCAGGATCCTGGGCTTCACCAGCAGTGTCCGGGCGATCGCGAGGCGCTGTCGTTCGCCGCCCGAGAAGGCGTACGACGACTCGCCGACCGGGGCGTCCAGGCCTTCGGGGCGGTCGCGGATCACGCTGCCCAGGCCCACGTTGTCGAGGATGTCCCAGCACTCGTCGTCGGAGATGTGGTCGCGGCCCAGCAGCAGGTTGTCGCGTACGGTGCCGCTGAACAGCGGGCAGGCCTGCTCGATGTAGCCCACCTGGGAGCGGTACACGTCCTCGTCGCGGTCCTCGATGGGGTGGCCGTCGATCATGATCAGGCCGCGCGACGGCTGCACGAACCGTTCCAGCAGCGACAGGATCGTGCTCTTGCCCGAGCCCGACGTGCCCGACAGCGACACCCACGATCCTGGTGCGACGTCGAACGACACGTCCTGCAGTGCCCACTCGCGGGTCCCGGCCCCGCCCCCGGCGTACGTGACCGACACGTTGCGGAACCGGATCTCGCCGTCGATGACGTCGGGATCGGCCGACTTGGGTCGCACTTCGAATCCGCGGTCGATGACGCGCATGCTCGACAGGATCGACTCTCGGACGCTCAGCGCCTCCTCGCTCGGCGGCGTCGGCAGGGTCAGGTCGCGCAACTCGATGAGCCGCTTCAGCGCGCCGAGCGTGTCGGCCATCATCATCACCATGCCGGTCGTGGACGCCGCCGGCTGGATGATCATCAGCGTGTACATGAAGAAGGACACCAGGCTCTCGGGGGCCAGATGGCCTTGTGAGACGCGGACGAACGCCATCAGGATGATGCCGACCATCGCCACCTGGATGGCCAGGGTGACCACCGGCTCCAGGAACGCCTGCACGGTCGTCGTCTTGTCGGACGCCTTGCGCAGGTCGGTGCTGGAAGCCCGCAGCCGGCGCTGGGCGAAGCTGTCGGCGACGAACGCGCGCAGCGTCAGCACCGATTCAAGCGCCCGGTTGCACTCGGCCACGTACGCGCCCTGGGCCTCCTGGCGGGCGAACGCGAAGCCGGTCATCTTGTTCGAGCAGACGATGATGATGCCGAAGGCGACGATCGTCATCACGACGGCGGACGCGCACAGGATCGGGTCGATCGAGATCATCGCCGCCAGCGCGCCCACCACCACGACCACGCTGCCGAATGTCTGGATCGGACCCCCTTGGAACACCTCCCCCATGTGTTCGGCGTCGATGCTGCACCGCGACACCAGGTCGGCCGACGGGTGGGTGACCAGCTTGTCGGCGGGCACCTTCAGCGCCATCGCCGACCCCTCGTCGCGAAACCGCTTGACGGTGCGGTTCGCGGCCCGGCCGGTGACCAGGTTGCCGCAGCCCGATGCCAGTGAGGACGCCAGCGACACGGCCACCAGGGCACCCACCATCCAGCCGAGCTGGGTCCAGTCGACGGTCTGCAGCGCGACGATCAGGTATTCGACGATCTTCGGCTGAGCGAGATTGAGCAGCGACGCGGCCACCGTGCACAGGACCGCCAGCACCATCGCGCGGCGGTCGCTGCCGAGGATCGCCAGCAGCTGCTTGACAGGATTCTTCGGTGGGTGGTGCAGGAGCCCGGCGATCGGATCCTGTCCGGTCGAGGTGGTGGCCATGGGTGGTGCCTTTCGTGTCGCTGCCGTCCGCCGGTCAGGACCGGCAGGTGAACTGGCTCTGGTGGCTGTGGGTGCACGAATAGCCCCTCAGGATGGAGT
>RRZT011590822.1_pt1 | contig 12882 bp, 9 predicted proteins | sample 2165551 | NCBI WGS metagenome assembly RRZT01 (sample SAMN10456910, study PRJNA506462) | wastewater metagenome | biome: wastewater; feature: sludge; material: wastewater sludge; isolation source: wastewater sludge with Escherichia coli K12::gfp cells carrying plasmid... | place: USA: Moscow, Idaho ... | reverse complement strand
GTACTGGGATCCGACGCTGCTCGCCCAGGGCGTGTATCGCCCGCGGTTCTACGCCGATCAGCCGACGCGCTTCGGCGTGATGCCGCGGCGCGACCGCCCGGCCCAGTTCGCCGGCGTGCGCACCGACGCCGAGCTGAACGAAGTCGGCGAGCCGCAGATGTTTTACTGCCAGCCGTCGCCGGACTATCTGCCCGATCCGGAAAGCTGCCTGATCACCGGGATCACCCCGCAGGTCGTGAATCAAAGCGGGCTCCCGGAAGCAGAATTTATGGCGCGGATCCACGCCGAGTTCAGCCAGCCCGAAACCTGTATTTTGGGTTATAACAACATTCGTTTTGACGATGAATTTACCCGCTACGGCCTGTATCGGAACTATTTTGATCCCTATGCCTACAGCTGGCAGCGCGGTAATTCGCGCTGGGATCTGCTGGATGTGGTGCGCGCTTGTTATGCACTGCGTCCGGAGGGGATCAACTGGGTTTTTGACGAGGAGGGCAAGCCGAGTTTTCGCCTCGAACTGCTGACCAAAGCCAACGGCATTGGCCATGAGCAGGCTCATGATGCCCTCTCCGACGTCGATGCCACCATCCAGATCGCGAGGCTACTGCGCACCAAGCAGCCGAAGTTATTCAACTACTTGTTCAGCATGCGCCAGAAAAACAAGATCAAAACCATGATCGATGTGATCGGCATGAAACCTCTGGTCCATGTCTCGGGCATGTTTTCTCCCTGGCAAGGCTGTGTCAGCTGGGTATCGCCCGTGGCATGGCACCCGACCAATGCCAATGCGGTGATCGTGGTGGACCTGAACAAGGATGTCAGCCCGCTGGTCACTCTCAGCGCGGAACAAATTCGCGAACGTCTGTATACCAAACGCGATGAGCTGGGTGATGAGCTCCCTATTGGTGTCAAGTTGGTGCATATCAACAAGTGCCCGGTACTCGCCCCTGCGGCCACCTTGAGTGAGCAACGAGCTGATGAGCTGGGCCTAGATCGGCAACAATGCCGGCAAAGCCTGAACCTGCTGCGCCAACATCCCGAGATCCGGGAAAAACTACTCGAGGTGTTTGCACCATCTCCGGAGCATGAGGATCCGGTACAGCAAGAAGCAGAATTGCAGCTGTATGCCGGTTTCTTTCAGGATGGGGATAAAGCCACCATGGAGCTGGTACGCTCCACACCTCCCGAGCAACTGGCGGAACGTACGTTCGTCTTCAATGATGCCCGCTTGCAGCAGATGCTGTTCCGCTACCGTGCCAGAAACTACCCGTTGAGCCTATCGGCCAGCGAGCTGGCGGTGTGGCAACGTCATTGTGCGGATTATCTGAATCAACATGCCGATCAGTATGTCTTCAAACTGGAGTTACTGTTGGAGCAGCATGCCCAGGATGCCCGAAAAATGGCGATCCTGAAGGCGCTGGCTCGTTATCTGCAGCAACTCTAGCTTCCTTAGCTGATGGTCAGTCCCGCCAAGCGCGGATAAAAAAGCCCGAAGTTTTGCTTCGGGCTTTTTCTCATCCGGCAGAATCAACTCATCAGGCTTGGGTTTTCTCTTTCCCCAGCTCAACCAGCTTCTGGCTCAGCTCGCGGCGCTCCTTGGAGAGCTCGGCATTGACGATGACATATTCATCGACCCGATCTTCATAATCGCTCTTCATGCTGGCGATGATGGCCTGGATTTCTTCAACACTCATGCCCGGCTTGATGTAATCAGAAAGGTTTTCCAGCAACAGCACCCGTTTCTGGTTGTCACGGATCTTCTTCTCGTTATCGACGATTTCGCGCTTCAGCTTGTTTTTGCGACGAGACATACGCACATATTCCAGTACATCGGTAAAAGTTGATTTGCTTACTTGTTCCATAGTAACCCCATGAACGATTGTGGATGCGGCGAACACAGCACACCCTGGCGATTGGAAAGCTTTTCAATACTACTTTAGGAAACAGCACCTTGAGCCGGAATGTCCCTTACTTTACTGAGTTTTTTGCTGGATACAACCAGGGCGCCAGACCATAACGCCTCTGTCATGTACCACCATAGCAAAAATGGCACGGTAAGCCTGCCATCGTTACCACAGCTTTGCGCAGTGTTACCTTTTGATACGCAATACAGCAGCTAAAAACGGCGCCTGCCCCAGACCCGATATCCGCCTCTGCTTGCCTCGCGCCAGCAGACCCCTATAATTCAGCGCCAGCAATAGGCAAGAGCATAAGGGGATCTTGATGAGTGAATTGAAGTTTCTGGCAGGATACCCGGCATCGATCCAAGCCCAGGTCCAAGCATTGATCTCGGCAGGCAAACTCACGGACTGGCTCACCCAGCGCTATGGGGGGCAAACCCACCTCATCAAGAGCGACAAGGCGTTGTACCAGTACACCATGGAGTTGAAAAATCAATATCTACGCAGCTCAGCGCCGATCTCTAAAGTTGCATTTGATAGCAAGATCAACGTGATCCAGCATGCCTTGGGTCTACACACCGCCATCTCCCGCGTTCAGGGTGGCAAGCTCAAAGCCAAGGCCGAAATCCAGATCGCCGCGCTTTTCAAGGAAGCACCGGCGCCATTTCTAAAGATGATTGTGATCCACGAATTGGCTCATCTGCGCGAGAAGGAGCACAACAAGGCCTTCTATCAGCTGTGTGAACATATGACGGCCGACTACCACCAATTAGAGTTCGACTTGCGCCTGTATTTGACCCAACTGCAACTCTTTGGTCCACTCGTTTAATACACCCATCCTCTCTGCTTCGCCGGATAGAGGCGGATAAATTCCCGATATAGCTCTCACGCCGAAGCATAAACTCCGCTCTGCGCTTTGCAGCTTCGCCCTCGCCATCAATACTCATCGACAGACAGATCTGACCGCCATTACCCTGGCTACGGCAGGAGTTGCAGATGGATGAGACTCGCTATGTCATCGCGCTGGATCAAGGCACCACATCCTCCCGCGCCATGCTGTTTGATCACGATATTCAGGTCATTGCCAGCGCCCAGCGGGAGCTGACCCAGTACTATCCGCAACCGGGTTGGGTCGAACAAGACCCCATGGAGATCTGGGCCAGCCAATCCTCCGTCCTGACCGAGGTCCTGGCCAAGGCCAATATCCATAATCAGCAGATTGCCGCCATCGGTATTAGTAACCAACGCGAAACCGTGGTGATCTGGGACAAAGAGACGGGCAAACCTGTCTATAACGCGATTGTCTGGCAATGCCGCCGCACCACAGCCCTGTGCGATGCACTCAAGGCTCAAGGACATGAGCCCATGGTCCGTGACCGTACCGGCCTGCGTTTGGACCCCTATTTTTCCGCCAGCAAATTGCGCTGGATCCTCGACCAGATCCCGGGGGCGCAGGCCCGCGCAGAGCAAGGACAACTGCTCTGCGGCACGATTGATTGCTGGCTGCTGTGGAAAATGACTCAGGGCGAGATGCACGCCACTGATCCGACCAACGCCTGCCGAACCCTGCTGTTTAACATTCACACCCAAAGTTGGGATCCACAGTTATTGCAGCTGTTTGGCATACCGGCGGCCATGTTGCCAGAAGTCCGCCCCTCCTCCGGGATCTTCGGACATACCCGTCGTGGTGGCGGTGCCGATATTCCCATTGCGGGTATGGCCGGTGATCAACAAGCCGCGCTATTTGGTCAGTTGGGTTTTGAGCCGGGGATTGCCAAGAACACCTATGGCACCGGTTGTTTCTTACTGATGAATACTGGCACCACTCCCATTCACTCCCGGCATGGTCTACTGACGACCCTGGCTATCGGCCCGCAAGGCTCGATTCATTACGCCCTGGAGGGCGCCATCTTCATGGGAGGAGCCACCATTCAATGGCTGCGGGATGAACTCAGGCTGATTGATGATGCGCGGGATAGCGGCTATTTCGCCAGTAAAGTCGAAGATACCGGCGGCGTCTATCTGGTTCCGGCCTTTGTCGGTCTGGGTGCTCCCTACTGGGCACCACATGCCCGAGGGATGCTGGTCGGTCTGACGCGAGGAACCAACCGCAACCATCTGATCCGCGCCGCGCTGGAGGCGATTGCCTATCAAAGCCGCGATGTTCTCGATGCCATGCAACAGGATGCCGGTATCAGACTCCATCATCTGCGGGTCGATGGTGGTGCAGTCGCCAACGATTTCCTGCTGCAATTTCAGGCGGACATCATGGGCACGCCGGTGATTAGGCCGCGACAGATTGAAAGCTCGGCACTCGGAGCCGCCTTTCTGGCTGGATTGGCCGTCGGATTCTGGGCCAGCACAGATGAACTGGCTAAAAAATTTGGTGTGGACAAGGAATTCAACCCGCAGTTGAGTGCGCAGCAACGCCAGGCGTTGTATCAGGGCTGGCAAGTGGCGATCCAGTGCGCTCGACAATGGCCAGAGCCTGAGAGCACAACGGAATAAATAGTTACACTGCGGGTTTGACGAGAAACACTATGGCCGACAAACGTATCCCCTCGATATCAGGAGGAACCGGCAAAAAAGCCGCCCGAGGCGGCTTTCCTGTGTCCGTGACAGTCGAGCATCAGAGCAGAATACGCGCCCGAATGGTTCCGTCGATCCCCTTGAGCATGGCCAGAGCCTCTTCACTGCGCTCACTTTCGATATCCACCACCACGTAGCCAATATTGGCGCTGGTTTGCAGATATTGGGCGGCGATGTTGATCCCTTCGCTGGCGAAGGCCTGGTTGATGCGATTGAGCACGCCCGGCTGATTGTGATGGATGTGCAACAAACGGCTAACCTGACCCTGCACCGGCAATGACACTTCCGGGAAATTGACCGCCGTCAATGTGGAGCCATTATCGGAATAGCGGATCAGCTTGTTGGCCACTTCCGAGCCGATATTTTGCTGGGCTTCAAACGTCGAAGCACCGATATGGGGCGTCAGCAAGACGTTGTCAAAACGCTGCAGTGGCGAGCTAAACGGATCCTTATTGGTAGCAGGCTCCACCGGGAACACATCGATCGCAGCACCAGCCAGATGACCACTCTCCAACGCGGACACCAGGGCATCAATATCCACCACGGTTCCCCGGGACGCATTGAGGAAGATAGCCCCGGGTTTCATGGCGGCAAACTGCTCAGCCCCCATCATGTCCCGTGTTTCTGGCGTTTCCGGCACATGCATGCTCACCACATCCGCTTTGGCCAGCAACTCGTGCAAGCTGGAGACTTGGCGAGCATTCCCCAAGGAGAGCTTGTTTTCGATGTCGTAGTAACAGACCTGCATCCCCAAACTCTCGGCGATGATCCCGACCTGGGTGCCGATATGACCATAACCGACGATCCCCAAGGTTTTACCCCGCGCCTCGACCGAGTTGGCCGCACTCTTGTCCCACTCGCCGCGATGAGCTTTGGCGTTCTTGGCCGGAATACCGCGGAGCAGCAACAGGTACTCCCCGGTCACCAGCTCAGCCACGCTGCGGGTATTGGAATAGGGTGCATTGAACACCGGGATCCCCCGCGACTCCGCCGCGCCCAAGTCCACCTGGTTGGTGCCGATACAGAAGCAACCAATCGCCACCAGCTTTTCCGCCCGGGACAATACCTCTTCAGTCAGGTGAGTGCGGGAGCGAATGCCTAAAAAATGCACATCGCGAATTTTCTCCTGCAATTCAGCATCATCCAGGGCGCCTTTGAGATATTCCACCTGGCTGTAGCCAGCCTGATGAAATAATTCAACGGCGCTCGGGTCTACTCCTTCGAGCAATAGCACTTTGATCTTGGATTTATCCAGGGAATAACGGGTCATCTGTGTTCCTCAACTGAGTTTCTGGTCGTGAGGCGCCGCTAGGACGTCTTTTGGTAAATTTACGACAGTTTGTATCCCTACTCGGCGGCTCACCACCCGGCAAGAGCCGCCATTTTCGTGTAGGTGATTCCGGTTTGGTAACAAAAAATAAGAATCACCTTTGAAATTACCTTGTCACAGCAAGATGTTACCCCCCAATTTAGGCACCAGGCACCTATGTTTGACAAGTAAAAATTTCATCCGCCATACGAGCTCTATGTAGTTGCGGGACGCCGGAAGGCGACAAATACTTGTAATCGAATTACATTTTGTCGTCATATCGTATAGCTAAAGGAGGACGCATTGCGTCATCGACGCTGTTTTCCCTGGTGGTTCACACTTCTGCATCCCGAACTCGGCTCGCACACCATAACCACACCATACTGACAACAGAACTGCGTCGGACAAGGAGGCTCGCATGGGGACACTCACATCGATCCCAGCTCATGGCTTGACAACCTCGCACTACGATGTGGTGGTGATTGGCGGTGGCATCAATGGCACCGGTATTGCCGCCGATATGGCGGGTCGCGGCCTGTCGGTTGCACTCTTTGAAGCCGACGATTTGGGTTGCGCAACATCTTCGGCGTCCAGCAAATTACTGCACGGCGGTCTGCGCTATCTGGAACATTACGAGTTCCGCCTGGTTCGTGAAGCCTTGGCAGAGCGGGAGATCTTGCTCGCACGCGCGCCCTATCTGGCGAGAGGCTTACGGTTTCGCTTGCCTTATCGAGCCCAATTACGCCCGGCCTGGCTGATCCGCATCGGATTGTTTATCTATGATCATTTAGCTAAACGGATCAGCCTGCCTGCCAGTCATGGTATTCGTTTTAGCCCCGAGGATGGTCTGAGAGCCGATGTGATAAGCGGTTTTGAGTACTCAGATGCCTGGGTTGATGATGCCCGGCTGGTGGTACTCAACGCTCTCGCGGCTCAAGAGCGCGGCGCACACATCGCCACTCGCACCGCATGTACTCGCGCCATTCGGCATGGCGATCACTGGCAGCTGGAGCTGATGTCGCAACCAGGCGGCCAAGCCAGAACCGTAACCTGCACGGCATTGGTCAATGCCACCGGCCCCTGGGTGCAAAACTGGTTCGAAACGGCGCTGCAAGCCCCATCACCCCGCCGGATCCGGCTGATCAAGGGCAGTCATATCGTCGTTCCCCGCTTGCACCCGGGACCCGAAGCCTACTTGCTGCAACATACCGATCGCCGCGTGGTGTTTGTGATCCCTTTCTTGGAGCATTACTCACTGATCGGGACTACCGATATGGAATATCAGGGGGATTTGCGTCAGGTGGTGATCAGCGATGATGAAATCCAGTACCTGTGTCAGGTGGTGAATAGCTACTTTAGGCAGCCGACCACACCGCAGGATGTGGTTTGGAGTTATGCCGGTGTGCGCCCGCTCTGCGATGATGAATCTACATCCCCCCAAGCCATCACCCGGGACTACACACTGAGCCTGCAGGATCGAGATGGAAAGGCCCCCTTGCTATCCGTGTTTGGCGGCAAGCTCACCACCTTCCGCAAGTTGGCGGAGGCAGCCAGTCACCAACTCGCCCCTTACTTTTCGGCTATGGGGCCAGACTGGAGTGCGCAACAGTTGCTGCCGGGCGGTGATTCGGCTCCGCTGGCCACCTTGATTCAGGAGTATCAGCACCATGCTCCCTGGTTGGACAGCGCCCAAGCGACTCGAATCGCAACGGCCTATGGAACTCGAGCCAGACTCTGGTTACCTCAGCAGCCGGTCCGATTATTAGGTGGCTGCTTGGCGCAAGAGGAGGTGGATTACCTGGTGCAGCACGAGTGGGCGCGTAGCGCCGATGACATTTTGTGGCGACGTAGCAAACTCGGTTTGCAATTTCCCACGCCAGCTCGTGCAGAGTTAGTGGCCTATCTTGCTGCACGATCATAGGAAGCGAGCTGAGTCACTTCATCATGGGCACGCCTGAGCCGGGATTAACACACCCGCCAGGCTACCTTGTGATGTTGCATCAACTGACACAGGGTTTGCGGCGGTTCCGCATCGGTAAATAGCACATCCACCTGTGAAATAGAGCCCAGACTGACCATGGCATGACGGCCAAACTTGGCATGATCGGCCAGCATAAATAACGTGCGGGAGTGTTCCATGATGGCTTTTGTTACTCGCACCTCGGGGTAGTGGTGATTCAGCAGATCCCCCAGAGCATCGATTGCCGCGATACTCACGACACCAAAATCCATGCGAAATTGTGCGATAAAATCCCGCGTGGACTCGCCCACAATGCCGCCATCCCGGCTGCGGATCTCACCACCGGCGATGATGACAGTGAAGTCATCCCGCGCCGTCAAGATACTCGCCACATTCAAGTTATTGGTCACGATCCGCAAGTCGCGATGATCCAGTAAGGCTCTGGCCACCGCCTCACAGCTGGAGCCGATATCGATGAACAAAGAGGCTCCATCCGGGATCCGGGCCGCAACCACCCGGGCAATACGTTCCTTTTCTTCCCATTGTGGCACCTGATGAGTGGCATACAGGCTGACGTTGCTAGAGCTTAGCGAAGCCCCGCCATGATGGCGCTGGATCTTGTTTTGCTGCGCCAACTCGTTCAAATCCCGGCGAATGGTCTGCGGGCTGACATCAAAATGCGTAACCAACTCTTCGGTCGATGCAAATCCACACTGACTTAGCAGCTCGATAATTTCCTGATGACGCTGCGCTTGTTTCATTGCGGCCTCTCCTCCTATCACCCATCGGATGATTCACTACACTCACCGAATATCCATTCGGATGCGGGCACCCGCCCCGGGCTATGGTACCCCCGGCGCCTTGCTCCGCAAAGCGCCGGACAAAACAGCAGCACTTGGCCTGCTGCGCCAGAGATCGTAACATAGGGACCAGAACAAGATGCTAGACGACTGGTCTAGTTGTCAGCTAGAGTAGTCATTATGAATACAAAAACTGAATTCACCGACACCCGTCTGCACCTGCTGGAAACCGGTACCCGACTGATCCTGGGTAAGGGCTTTTCAGCCGTTGGCCTTGCCGAAATTCTCAGTACCGCAGGCGTTCCGAAAGGCTCGTTTTACCACTACTTTCGTTCCAAAGAGCAGTTTGGTATCGAGCTGGTGCAACACTATTTTTCTCTGTATCTGAGTCGTCTTGAGGCACTGTTTCAGGACGCAAGTCTGACGCCGAGTCAACGGATCATGGCCTACTGGACACGTTGGCACCAACTCTACCGGGATGGTAGTTGCGAGGAGCAGTGTCTGGTCGTCAAGCTCAGCGCCGAAGTCGCAGATTTGTCCGAACCCATGCGCCAAGAGTTACTGGCCGGAACGCAGCAGATAGTGACCCATCTAGCCAGGATACTGGAGCAGGCGCAGGCCGTGCATGAAGTGATTCTCCCTACTCCGCCTCGGGCGATGGCCGAAGAGCTCTATCAGCTCTGGCTTGGCGCCAGCCTGCTCACCAAGCTCAGACGCGATGATTCGGCACTCAGCGCTGCCTTGCTCAGTAGCCAGCGCTTGCTCGGCATTACCGGCTGATCCACCGAGTAATATCACGCTCACTGTGCTAGTTCCTTATTCGTCGGAACTAATACAGTGAGCAAGCCGATATGGTGAACAATCAAACTTTACTACGACGTTCGCGTCGTTTTTTTAACGACAGGAACTAGGCGACCGGTCTAATGCGTTAAGGCAAACTCGGGACCGCAGGCTAGCTACTATATTCAGCAGCAACTCCATTCAGATCAAGGAATCACCATGACTCAGAACTATCAACGCATCGTATTGGCATCCCGTCCTCATGGCACACCAACGCTCGATAATTTCCGACTGGAAGAGCTGCCACTGCCCGAGCTGCAAGACGGCGAGGTATTACTCAAGACTCTGCACCTGTCACTGGATCCTTATATGCGCGGCCGCATGAGCGAAGGTCCCTCCTACGCAGCCCCTGTGGCGTTGGGCGAGGTGATGGTCGGAGGGGCCGTCAGTGAGGTGATCGCCAGTCGACATGCTGAATTTGTAGTTGGCGATCGGGTATTGGGCTATACCGGCTGGCAGAGTCATACCATCAGCACGGGTAGCGGTCTAACCGTCTTACCGGCCACCTTGGCTCAACCCTCCTGGGCTCTGGGCGTGCTGGGAATGCCAGGCTTTACCGCCTATATGGGGCTGCTGGATATCGGTCAGCCGAAAAGTGGAGAAACGGTTGTGGTTGCCGCAGCGACCGGAGCCGTTGGATCTTTAGTCGGGCAAATTGCCAAGCTCAAAGGCTGCCGCGTGGTCGGAATTGCCGGCGGTACAACCAAGTGTCGTTATGCGGTGGAAGAGCTGGGCTTTGACGCCTGTGTGGATCACCACAGCAGTACCCTACCAGCCCAACTGGCGCTGGCCTGTCCCGATGGGATCGACGTCTACTTTGAAAATGTTGGCGGCCCGGTGCTGCAAGCCGTGGTGCCGCTACTCAATACCAGCGCTCGTATCCCGCTATGCGGCTTGATAGCTCAATACAACAGTACCGAACTGCCCGCCGGGCCAGATTTCTCCCCTCTGCTCCTGCGCACCTTGCTCACCCGTCGGGTGACCCTCAAGGGTTTCATCATCTTTGACGATTACGGCCACCGCTACCCGGAATTTGCCGCACAAATGGGGGCCTGGTTACAAGAAGGGAAAATTCGCTACCGTGAAGATCATGTCCAGGGATTCGCCAGCGCCCCGCAAGCCTTTATCGGCCTGCTGGAAGGCAAGAATTTCGGCAAATTGGTCATCGATCTTTAAATTTTGAGGCTAATAACAAGGGCCGCACTTGGCGGCCCTTGCTTAACTGGACAACGACTGACTCAGCGACGACGTGCGACCACGGCATCGGCCAGTTGACGCAGTAGTTGCTCGGTGTCGCCCCAACCGATACAGGCATCCGTGATGCTCTGACCATAGGTCAGATCGGCAGCTTGACCTTCAACCAAATCCTGACGTCCGGCCACCAGATGACTCTCCACCATGACACCGAACACCACCTGGCTGCCATGCGCCACTTGATTGCAGACATCGGTACAGACTTCCATCTGTTTCTGGTACTGCTTGGAGCTGTTGGCGTGGCTGAAATCCACCATCACTTTTTGTGGTAAGCCGGCTTTGGCCAGATCGGTCGCCACCGCCGCCACATGCTCGGCGCTGTAATTGGGCAACTTGCCGCCACGCAGTATGATATGACAGTCCGGATTGCCACCGGTTTGTACAATCGCCGAGTGGCCAAACTTGGTCACCGATAGGAAACAGTGTGACGCGCTGGCAGCACTGATGGCATCAATGGCAACCTTGGTGGTGCCATCGGTGCCATTTTTAAAACCCACCGGACAGGACAAACCGGAAGCCAGCTCGCGATGCACCTGGGATTCTGTGGTTCTGGCGCCAATGGCTCCCCAGCTCATCAAATCCGCCACATATTGCGGACTGATCATATCGAGGAACTCGCTCGCTGTTGGCATCCCCAACTCGTTGAGATCCAGCAACAACTTGCGACCGATGCGCAGACCATCATTGATGCGATAGCTGCCATCCATGTACGGGTCATTGATCAACCCTTTCCAACCCACGGTAGTGCGTGGCTTTTCAAAATAGACGCGCATGACGATTTCCAGGCGGTCTTTGAGCTCTTCACGCAGAGCCAGCAGCCGCTGGCCATACTCGATACCGGCTTTGGGGTCATGAATGGAGCAAGGGCCGATCACCACCAGCAGACGATCATCGTCACCGGTCAGAATGCGATGGATGGCCTCCCGAGCCTCAAAGACAGTATTGGTTGCGCGCTCGGTAGCGGGGTACTTTTCCAGTACGGCGATCGGTGGCAACAGCTCTTTGATCTCTTTGATACGAACGTCATCGGTTTGATGCTGCATGTTTACTACTTCCCATAGGTTTGGTGCCGCATAGAGCCCATACGAGGGTCAACCGGGTTCCAGTTACTCCGGGCTCCAATCACTTAAGTGCAACAGCGAAGTGAACGTCAGGTCACCGGGTTACGGGCAAACGCCCCAACCGGACCGACAACCGCGTTGCAACCCAGTATCAGAAGCCGAAATCGGGCTCTGCTCCCTGGCGACAGTTTCAATCGAAGGGACAATCTAGAAGTTTTGCCGCGCCGCTGTCAACGCCATTACCGAACCAGAGGGGCGAATTCATCGGGTTCCGGCAAGAAAAGTCGCGCCACCTTTCCCCATGTCGTAGAATAGCGGCGTTATTTCTAGAGCCCTTTACCATGAGTGGCGAGCGTCGCCTCATTGCCGATGCCTCGCGATTCTCAAGACCATGCGTCTTTTTACTTCGGAGTGTTACCTTGCGTTTTGACGAGCTGTCATTGAATCCGCGCCTGTTGCAGGCCATTAATCATCTGGGCTTTATTGAAGCCACCGAAATCCAGCAACGCGCAATTCCTCAAATTCTGTCCAGCCATGATTTGGCGGCCTCGTCGAAAACCGGATCTGGCAAAACCCTGGCCTTCTTGTTACCCATGGTACAGCGGCTGATGACCAGCAAGGTTCTGAGCAAGCGTGGGCCGCGAGCCTTAATTCTGGCGCCAACCCGTGAACTGGCCAAACAGGTTTATGGTCAATTGCGTCTACTACTGGCAGGCACCAACTACAAGGGCGCGCTGATCCTGGGTGGTGAAAACTTCAACGAGCAGATCAAGCAATTGCAACGCCAGCCCCATGTTCTGGTCGGCACGCCAGGGCGTATCGCCAACCATTTGAGTGAACGCAGTCTGTTTATCGATGGTCTAGAGATGCTGATCCTGGATGAAGCGGATCGGATGCTGGATCTCGGCTTTGCCAACGAGCTGAAACAAATTCATGAAGCCGCCAACCACAGGTTGCGTCAGACCCTTATGTTCTCAGCTACTTTGGCTCACACCGAATTTGAAGAGTTGGCCACGGTACTTCTGGATGCACCACGACGGATTACTGTGGGTCAGGAGCTGGCTCCACACGAGGACATCGAACAACGCTTCTTGTTATGTGACCATCTGGATCACAAGCAGGCACTGCTAGAACATCTGCTCAACCATGAGTCTTATCAGCAAGCCAT
>RRZT010709152.1_pt1 | contig 12885 bp, 5 predicted proteins | sample 2165551 | NCBI WGS metagenome assembly RRZT01 (sample SAMN10456910, study PRJNA506462) | wastewater metagenome | biome: wastewater; feature: sludge; material: wastewater sludge; isolation source: wastewater sludge with Escherichia coli K12::gfp cells carrying plasmid... | place: USA: Moscow, Idaho ... | reverse complement strand
GCGCCACTAAAATCTTCTAAATCCTCATTATTTGTACTTGAACGACATCTTAAATAAGTCTCTTTAGGGTAATATTCTAAAATCTTAGAAAATTCTTCTTCCATCCAAGAGGGAATCAATGCATTTCTTATTTTTTTTCTAAAATCTTTTAATAAATTATATTTAAAGCTACTTTTTTCATTTGAAATATACTCTTTATTTAAAATTTCAATATCTTTATAAAAATCATTAAATTTCATAAATTCATCATAAAAATAAAAAGGTATTGCAAAACCATTAGAAAGATTATCACTATTTAGAATATTATATAACTCCCCTAAATTAGATGCTTTTGTACCGTATGAATGGTAATCAACATTATTAATATTTTTTAATAATCTAATCTCTTTGGTATCTAAATTTACAATTGGTTCTAAATAGTTTTTAGGTCTTATCTTCTCAAAATATTTTTCAACATCACTTGCCTTTGCTTTTGATATTTTATATCCAAAACTATCCACTTCAAACTTCACATATTTATTTTTCAAAGATAATAACTGCTCTTTTAAGGATGCATCTTTTAAATAACAGTTTGGTATTTTATTCTGTTTAGCAAGCAAATTTATATGAGAAAGTGGGGTTTGTGGTAAATTTGTTATTATTCCACTAACGTGGCTTAAATGATTTGGTAATTCATTTAAAACAACAATATCTTTTACATTATAGTTTGTAGTATCACTAGAAAATCTTAAAATCCCATAAGATAAGCCTTTGTTCATGGGTAAAAAATCAATATTTTTCATTAATGTTTGAGAATCTATACTACAAATATTACTATTTTTAAACTCTTCGTTTTGCTCTTTTATTGTACACTCTTGAAGTTCACTTACCACATGTAAAAAACAGTTATTGTTGCTTATAAAATAAGCCTTTTGTTTTATTAAATTAAAGGTAAATGCTATTTGTTCAAATCTTATGGAGTCAGAAGGCCAAAAATTAATGGCGTAAAACATTTTTTTACCATCTTTTTCAATTCCATTTTCATGAAAAACCAAAGACCCTACAATATTTTGTCTATTTTCATTAGAATATGAAATAGAATCAAAAGTACTCATATCACAATCTCTTTTTAAAATATTTTTAAAAAACATATAATGATATTTATGTTTTTTTGTATTCATCCAATAAAATTTTGGATTATTACTATTAACATCTACAATAATAAATTTACACTCTCTAGCACTAAAACCATTATTCAAAACAGAATTTGTTGCTAAGTTAAAATATTCATTTTGATTTAATATTATCTGAACAAAATCATCGTTTTCACTATCAACAAATTTTTTATTTAACATTTTTAATCTTTTAGAATACCCCTCATTTAACTTTTGTGCAATTATTGAACTAAACTCACTTCTTTCCCCACCATTCCATGTGATTTCATTTATTAAAACTTGATTTTTATGATAAAAAACATCAATTCTTATATGATCTGCTTTCACTAATTTAGCAACTTTTAAAGCTAAATAACGGGCATCTTTCCACCAAAAAGGAAGTGTTGTTTTGATATTTTTTGATAATAAATTTCCATCTGCATCAAAACTTGGAAAGCCTTTTGTTCTTATAAAAAATCCTGCAACTTCTCCAAAAACAATTGAGAATTTTAATTCCACACTATCTTCAATCAATTCTTCTAGTATAACACCTGGATTTACCATCATACTAGACCAATCTTCTTCTGTTTGTTTTACATTCCAATTTCTTTTAATTTCATTTTTCAAATAGTCAAAATCAACTTCTTTTCCATACATTTCATTTTTATCTATAGTGTCATTTGCACCTATAAATTTTCCATCTTTTACCCTATAAATACCATTACTATTAGCAAGATGTGAAACTTTTAATACAAAAGATTTTAATCCGTTTTCATACATATTTCTTATTTTCTCAAAAAACTCATCACTAAATCTATTTGAATAACTAAGAATTGGCATAGAAGCAATATTATGCTCCTTTAAAAAATGATAAATATATATCTTGTCTTGCCATTTAACTAAATCTATTCTTTCTAATTGTGTTCCTCGTCCCTCTCGTCCTCTTAAAAAAACATAATCAAGATATTTTAAATTAGGTCGCCAATGTTCATCTAAAACAAACTCTTCTCTAATGTCAATATACTTACTTTTATCATTTACAAAAGGTATACAAACTTTAGATTTTAATAGTGTTTTTTGAATATCTTGAGCAAATACTATAATATTATTATTTGAAAAAACCGATTGGAAATCTGGTTTTTCAGTAAACTCTTGGCTTGAGTCAATTAATACTATACAATTATGAGTAAACTCAACTACATTTTTTAAAGCACTTATATCTTTTAAATTTTTATTTCCATTTATCGCAATTGTTCTTAAAATATTATTCCATTTTATAGTTTTTAAATGTTCTAAATGTTCTAATCCTTCTAATGTTTTTAGATTATTATTTACAAGTCCTATCATTCCATCAATGATTTTAAGATTTTTCAACTCTTTTAATGATGTTAATTTATTAGAAGATAAAGAAAAACTTGCATTTACAATCTCTAATTCTTCCAATCCTCTTAATGATTTTAAACTATTATGGTGTAAATAAAAAGATGAGTTAACCTGTTTTAAACCTCGTAAAAACTCAATACCATTTAAAGATATATTATTTGTAATTTTAATAAATCCTTTAACAGTTTTTTGTCTAAAAAAAAGTTGATTAAAGCCAAAGATTTCTTTTAAATTGATATTTTTATCAATAAGTAAAGAGTCCATTTGTTCTAAAATATTAAATCCAGTGATAAATTCTAAATTTTGCATATTTTGAATAACTATATTTTTAACTCTTTTCAAATTATTAAAAGTAGAAATATGTTTTATATCATTTGAATTTATAATTAAATCACCTTCTATTGTTTCAATAATATTAAGTTTTTTTAACTCTTCTTCACTTAAATTACTACATTTTAACTCTTTAACATTTAAGCTATTTGTTTTAATATTAAAAAAAGTTTTATCAATATTACATTTTTTTAGAACTTCAAAAAAAGTTTCATCTAAGCTATTCATAATCACACTCAATTATATATTTATTCATCATAATTTCAAAATCTTCACTATACATAGCTAGTGTATAACCAAGTCTTACATTAATTTCAAAAATCTTAGGAATATTATCTTCTATTTTATAATCAATACAACACAATAATTCTCCATCATTTGGTAATAATGTTTTAAAGATTGAAATAAAGTCATCTTTAAATTTATTTTCAATTCTTCTATTAATCATTTTATATTTTGTATCTTGATTTAATACATAATACTCATTATTAAAAGTCTTTTCATAGCTAGCATCTTCAATTATTTGACCTTTTCTATAAAAAATATTTGAAGCATATTCGGTTTTACCTTCAATATATTCATTTACAACTTCATCTTCTTTTATTTCTCTTAAATCATCTATATTATGACAAATCCTAACAGAATCACCATTTGCTGCTGAAACATGCTTTATAACACAAGGATATTTAACATCTTCAATTGTTGGATAATATTTAGGAATAAAACAATCTAAATTATGTTTTATCATATATTCATAAAATTTCTTTTTATTTAAAAGCAGTCTAACTATATCTAGGTCATTTACTGTAAATTTAAAACCCTCTTTTTTTAATCTTTCTTTATTTTCATATAAAAATTTTTGTGCTGTATAGATTTGTCCATAAATATATATTATCCCATGTTTTTTTGCATAATGTATTAAACTATTTACATCACTGAAATTAAAAAAATGTGCATCTAGCCAAGAGTGTTTTGATAATGCTTTTTGCCAACTATTATAAAATAAGATTTTAATTTTTTTGGATTCTTCATAATTTGTAAAAACACTATTAACACTAATATTTTGTCCATTATTGATTAATTTTAGGGATTGATTATAAAAATTACTATTTTTTGAAGGTGTGATAAAATCTTGATTTTGTAAATCTAAATTTATAATACAATGATTTGTATTTGAGATAATATTTTGTAATGAAGAGATATCTTTTAAATTTTTATTTCCTTGTATGGCTATACTTCTATACTCATTTCCCCATTTTGTAACACTAATTTCAACTAGGTTATCAATTCCCCTTAAACTTATTAATAAGTTATAGGCTAAGCCTAACATTCCATTTACTTTTTTCAAATTATAAAGGGGCTCTAAATCTTTTATCTGATTTGAAGATAAAGATAAACTAGCATTAACTTCAATTAAATCTTCAAGCCCATTTAATGATTTTAAATTATTATGATGTAAATAAAAAGATGAACCAACATAAGATATACCCTTTAAAAAACGAATGTTCTCAAGCTTTTTATTATGTTCAATTTTTATATAACCATCAATTTTTGATACTTTTGTAAAAAATTTAAAGAATCCATAAATATTTTCTAAACTATCATTTCTTGAAATTTCTAAATTTTTCATCTGATTTAAACTATTGAATCCATTTATAGTATGAAGATTACTATTATTTTTGATTATTATTGTATTAACTTTTTTTAAATTATTAAAACCATTTAAACTATTTATTTCAAGATTTTCAATTATTAAATCACCTTCTATCTCTTCTATTTCTTCATATCTTTCTAACTGTAAAGGTGATGTTATACTTATAGTTTTAGATTTTTTAATATTTTCATTTTTTTTAATATACTTTTTACATATATTAAGAAAAACAAATAAATCATCTTTAGGACTTTTTTGTAAAATTTCAATACTATTAACTATTGCTTCTAAAAGATATATATTATTTAAAGATGATTTTTCATCCTCTTTTGTCCACATTAAATTTTGATACTTTTTTTGCATTTTTTCCATTACAATAGAACTATTTTCAAGAAGTATCTTTAAAAATTCTGCTTGATTTTCTACTTTAGATATAAGTTCTCTGAAAAAATATTCAGCATCATGTGCTTTGCTTAGAAGTTCTTCTAATTCTTCAAATGTTGAGGGCAATTTTTCAAACTTTTTTTCTCGTTTATGTGTTAAATTTTGAGCCCATCTTGCAAGTCCTTCCATAAACCACATATTATTAAAATTTGAATAATTATATTGAAAAACATGAAAAAGCTCATGAATAGGTGTTGCTGTATTTGTAATCAAATTTCTATCTAAAAGAATTTTAATAGATTTTCCTTTTAAAATTTCATCATTAAAATAAAAACTATTATCTATGAGTTCTGATGATACGAAACCCTTTTGTAATGGAATATCTACAATTAAAATATCAATAAATTTTGCACTTTTTTCAAAATATATTCCTTTTTCTAAAGGATTTAATAACTTAAGTTTTTTAATATAAAGTTCATAAGCTACAGAAAATGATTTCAATATTTGTAATATATATTCAGGAATTAAATCATTTGTTTTATATTCAATATTTTTTGGTGTTTTATCATCACCATTTAGATTATAAAAAATTCTAAATGGTTTTGAAATTAGACAACATTCATAATCATTGTTTTTAAATACTTTATGTTCAAACTCTAGTTTCATATTAATTATTTGATATTCTTTCCATTATTGGAGATAGAATAGTTTTATAAAAAATACTATTTTTTAAATCTACTAAGGCAACAAAATTATGTGGATTTGTAATATTAATAAAATTTCCACAATCATAAGAGTACCATTTTAATCCCCACGAACGATGCTCAAAATTCTGAGGTAATTCAAAACTACTCTTATATTTATTTTTAATATCATTTCTATCATTTTCATTCATTTTAAGAACTTTATATAAGCCATTTTCTTTTGTATATTTTACAAAACCTACATGTAAATTCATAGTTGCAACTTCTATATGTAAAAGATAATCTTTATCTCCAAAATAATAAAAACTTCCAAATAGCTGTTTTTTAGGTAAAGATGATTCTTTATAAACATTATTAAACCATTTTAAAGTGTAATCTTCATTATAAACAAAACTTTCATTACCACTTTTTTTAATATCTTCATTAACTAAAGTAAATGTATAGTTTGATGTTAATTCACTATTTAATGCTTCAAAAAAATTAATTAATAATGTAGATTTCAGATGATTATGACTTCTATATTCATTTTTTATATTTACAAAATCAATTAGGGCTAAATCGTTATTTGTAAGTACATCAGCTAGTTTGGCACCCTTTTCTATTTCATAGAGCGAACTAACTATTTTATATAAAATCGTCTTTTCACTTGATAATTTATACTCATTTATTGCTGGATCAAAAATACTATTATCTTTCATTTTTAATATTATGTCTGAAACTCTACCAAGATATAAATATGCACTTCCTATAATAAATAACAAATCTCCACCTTTTAATTCAGCATAAAGATTATTAGCTAATTCATTAATATCATCACTATGTTTTACTAAGATGTTTCTATTTTCAAGATTATTGCTTACATAATCCATGAAATTACCCGTTAAGTATAGTTTATCAATTTTACTCTCATTGATTAATTTTGCTAATTCTAGATGAGACTCTTTGGTCCAATCAGTATCTTTTTTAATTGATATTCCGCCAACTAAAGCTACTATTTTTCCCTTTACTTTAAAGTTTTTAATGTCATCAAATGCTGAACGCATACCGTGCATTCCACCTCTTCGACTTTGATCATAAAAGAATACATCTCCAGATTTTTTTGGTATAGTAAGAACTCTACCCATAGTTTCAAAAGGAACTAAATCTGCAAAATCATTTGCTGCTTTTATTACATCAAAACCCATTTCTTTTACAGCAAGTAAAATTCCAACACTCGCAAGAGCACAATGTTGCTGAATCATTGGTACAAAATAATCAACTTTAATACCATCAATATCAGCTTTCACATTCCAACCAAACTTATCTGAATCAAAACTTTGATTTAAAAGTATTGCATTATCACTTTTATTTATTCCATAAGTTAAGATAGGAGTGTTAGGACGTCTTGAGAAAATTGCATTTAATAATTTAGGATAGTGTTCAATATTTGAATTTAAAATACATTTTCCACCTTCCCTTAAACCCTCAACCACTGAAGATTTTGCAATCATAATATTATCAATTGTTTTATGCATATCCATATGATTTGGTCCAATATTTGTAAAAAAACAAAGATTTGGATTCACCATTTTTGTACGTTCTACCCTGTAAGCTTCGTCACTTCCAACAGATACTTCATTTATTTCTATCTTATCATCTTCTTTTAAATTTATTAAAGACCTTAAAACAGGAACCTCTGTATTTGCACTATTCAAAACTCCATGGGCTTTTGTTTGTCTATTTAAAATATGATGGAACTGTACTTTAGCTCCTGTTTTTCCCTCTGTTCCTGTAATTAATAAAGTAAAAGGATTATGCTCTTGTCTTACTTCTATTGAACACTGTTTAAATGCCTCGAAACAATCTTTTACATACAAAACAGGTAAATTACCTACATCTCTTAAATAATCTAAATCATCTAATACAACTGCTTTTATACCACTTGAAACTATTTTTTGCAACTCATTTCTTGGATTCTTACCATCTTTTATCCAATCTTTTATAGCCATTGTAAAATATATATTTCCCTTAGAATAAGTTCCATACGTTCCAACTCCACTAAAAGTCAAGCTATCGTTTATTGGTCTTATCCATGAACCTTTTGTATATTTTTTTAATCTTTTTGCATTTAAAAAAATCTCAGAAAAATTATCAATTTTTTCAATTAAATTTGAAGCCATATCTAAAAATTTATTTCTATCTTGTTCTTTCATATCTAAAATTGAGTAATCAAATAAAGGCTCATTTGGATTTTTAATTAACTGTTTAGTTCTTTTTATACCTAATTTCACCTCTTCAATCCATTGCTCAAAAGAAACTTCATTATCTAAATTAGGATTTTCTAAAATAGCTGGTGCAAAATTATTAAACATTAATAAATGAGTTAAGGTAACACAAGAGAATGTTCTACAATTTCCATCAGGGAATGGATGTAAAAGTTCCATTTCCCTTGATACTAGACATATAGCTTTTAACTTCTCTTCTTCTGTTTTAGCTTTTAGAATAGAGTCATTATAACGCTCTATTATCTCTTCCATTTTTGAAGCCATCATCATTTGAACACTATGTTTTGCCTCATAAAATTCATGTAAAGATAATTTCCCTGCAAGGGCATCTATTTGTTTTTTATCTAGATTAGGATACCAATTTCTATAATTGATTTTTCCATCTTTTTGCATAACTTTATAAATTTCATCAACACTTAACTCATCAGCGGGTTTCCCCCATTTTTCAGAATTAAACATTACTGTTCCATCACCTTTTCTTAATTCAAAAACTTCAACTAAATGCTCATAAGTTGTAGTTTTTGCAAAAAAAGGCATTCCTGAATTCAAGTATCTTAAATCTCCAGGACTTGATTTTAAGTTTGTTGTCTCAACACTTAACATACAAATTTTATGAAGTTCTCTTAAATATGTAGCTTTTAAACCTCTTGAAATATCAAAATTATCAATCATAAAAGAAAAACCATTTAATAAAGCTTGAACACTTCCTCTCTCCCCTGCTTCATAACCTACCCAACCATTATATTTTTTTTGAAATCTTCCATCAACAAAAAATCTCCAAAGTTGTGATTTATCAAATTCTTTTAAATATTTAATTCCTGACATATCTTCTCCCAAAACTATATATTATTAATTTTATCTACTAATGACTGAACATTATGATTTTTATTTACCTTAATAAAAAGATTATCATTATGATTTAATTCATTAAGAATTTCATCCATAATATCTTCTATTTTATTCGCATGATTTTTCCAAATTTTAAAATCTTCTAAAATATTTATATGATTTTTAAATTCTCCTATTGTAAATATTTGGTCAATAGAATTAGAAGATACAATTTTTTGTACATGTTCGAACTCTAAATCACTCATGTCTTCATTCAAATACATCTCAGATAAAACTACAATGTTTTTAATTCCATTTTTTTTATTCTTTTTATTGACAATTTTAAAAAAATCATTCAATGAATTTTTATCAATATTATTATCATGATTAAAAATATTAATTTTTTTATTAACTTTTTCAACAATATTTTCTTCCATATTAGGAATTAATCTTGCAAAAAAACAAGCTGCGTGCTGAACAGAATCTACTCTTACCCATTGACGTGTAAGCTTAAATCTAAAACTATGAAGCGCTTTTTGTGGATTTATATGTGAATAAACTGATTTCTCATCATAAAATGTTTTCATTAAACCTTTTGCACTTAAAAGCATATTTTCCATAATCCATGAAGCTTTTTGCTCATCTTTTAAATATTTTGCTAAGTAATAAGCACTTACTACACCCTCACAACGAGATGCATCATGATAAACATGGTCACCATACTCATAATAAAAACCACCAATATAATCTTTATTTATTAATAAAGTATTATGGTCATAATACATATGCTCAAACATCTGTTTTGTGTCATTAAATACAAAATCTATATAGCTTTGTTTTTTTAACCCTCTAACTTTAACCCACTCTTCAATAGCTTGCATAAGCCAAGCATCAGCTGGTAATGTATTAAACATATAATCATATTTTATAGGTCTAATATCAACCAAAAAATCTAATGCTTTTTCACTCTTAATTTTTATATCTTTTTTCAACTCTTCATCAATATTTTTTATATGTAAATAGTACAAGGCAAGCCCAAGAAGTGCTTCTCCTGGATAATAAAAAGAGAACAACTCTTTTTTTGTCTCATCACTTGGATTAATTAGAGGTTTTCCTTCATTAAATAAGGGATGAATATAATAACCAATCATCTCTCCTTCTTCATCAACTCTACTTAAAATATGTCTTACTAATCCATCTAAATATTTTCTGTTACTTTCATCTTTTGTATGAATATAATAATGCATCATCGCAACCAAACCAATACCTGCACCACCAAGTTTGGATTTTTTGTTAAAAAAAGGATAACAAGCATATTTATCATTATATCTATGCTCTTGAAAAGTTGAGAGTAAAAAATCTATTGATTTTTTTGCTTTTTGAAGATAAATATCTTTTTTTGTTAATTCATAAGCTCTTATTAAAGTAACTGTTCCACCGCTATGTCTTAAAATATTATTATAAAGAGGATTTATCATATTGGGATGCATATCATCAACAATTGTATTTAAATATGGGTCATAAAAATAAAGAAAACTTCCATCTTCATTCATATTTTCAACTAACCAATCAACACTTTTTATAGTTTTATCTAAAACAATCTCTTTTGAAAAATCAACAGGTAAAGGATAACCTCTTTCTAATTCTAAAACTTCATCTTTATAAGTTATATAAGCTTTTGATTCAATAAAAGTATATTCAATATCTTCTCTTCTCATTAAGTGTACACGTTCGCTTATTTTATTTGTTAAGGATGCTATTCCACATTGTTTTGATAGATGATTTAAAAGTTGATTAACACTCATTATTGATTTTGTATAAGCATCTGTTGGCATAAAATATCTGATAATGCCTTTATACTTATATTTTAAACCATTTACCCCTGGTTCAAATCTATTTTTTGAATGCATTCTCATTGTTGTTAGATTTCTAATATTACAAGGATACTCTTTTTTAATAATTTCAAATAATATTCTACATTTATTAGGATTATTCACATCAAATTTGTAAAATTTAGGATTAGTTTTTAATTTAAAAATAATTTTATTTAGAGTCTCTTCCAATGTTTTTTGTTTTGAACCCCAACGAAGAGGAGTGATTCCCTCTTGAAATAGAGTAATATAGACTTGTGATATTTCTGGGTTATATTCTAAATCATATTTTGAAGAATCAAAAACAACGTTATCTAAAATAATTTTTTCTCTAATATCAATTATTAATTTATTAATGTTTGATAATGAATTAGACATATAAAAACCTCTTTTTCTTATAGTGAATTCTATTATATCACAATAAAAATAAAACAAAATAATTTTTTTTGATGACTTATTAACTTATTTACTTAGCTAACAATTAAGAATTCATATATTTAAGTAATAATATTTTAGATTTTAGGAATAACTATTTTAAAAAAAGCACCTTTTAAAGAATTCTGTACTAAAAGCTTTCCATTCATATTTTTTTCAATTATAAGTTTTGACATAAAAAGACCTATTCCTGAACCACCTATTTTTTCATAAGTAAAAAAAGGCTCAAATATTTTTTCTATGGGTTTTGCTTTTATTCCACAACCATTATCTTCAACCGTAGTGATTATATTTCCATTTTCTTCAAATATTGATATTTTTATATATGGATTTTTTATTTTTCTTTGAACTAAAATATCTCTTGCATTATTTATAATATTAATCAAAACTTGTGAATAATCGTTTTTATATCCTATCATTTCAGGATTTTTTTGAATAAGAATATCAAGTTTTATATTGTGAACTTTTAATCCACCACTTATGATATTTATTGTCGAATTGATTTGCTCTAAAAGTTGAAATTTTATTCTTTTTTTATCTATAGCAAAAAAATCTCTAAAATCATCAATTGTATTTGACATATATTTTGTAATATGATTCAACTTACTTATTGTTTCAAGAATTTCTTCTTTATCAAATGGTATATCAAGGGCTATTTTACCTTCTATAGGCAAAAATAAAGAGTTAATTTCCATAAGTGGCTGTCTCCATTGATGGGATATATTTCCTAACATTTCACCCAAAGATGCTAATTTTGCTTGTTGAAACATTAACTTATCTTTTTCTCTATTTTTTGCAACTTCTTCTTCTATTCTTTTTTCAAGTTCTTTATTATGATGTTCTAATTCTATAAACTCGTCTATTCTTGTTTGTCTCATTAAAAATTTAAAATCCAATTGCAAAATTTAAAAAAATATAAATAGGAGAAACTCCTATTTATATTTATATATCTGGTGTTATATCAATATCATCTTCAATCAATAATTTAATTGTAGAATTAACACCTGTTCCTGTGTAAACTTTATAGTTAACTCCATCTAATTGTTCTTTTCCAACATTTGCCCAGTCATTTGGAGTATCTAATTGAATTTTATCTTTTAAATCTCCTTTTATAACTAACTGTTTATCAGCATCAGTTAAATCAATAACATCATTCATATCAATTTTCAATGTGTTAATTTTATTATTAGTCATATCAATAACATCAGTAACTTTTTTATAACTAGTGTTATTATTAATTAAACTAGTTAAATCAATACTATCTGCGTCACTATTAATATTAAGTGTTGTTACTGTTTCATTTGGTGTTATATCAATTTTTAAATTCACATTAAATGATGTTTTATCACCATTTGTATCTGAAACATTTACTTCAAATGTTTTTGTTGTATCAGATGCAAATTCAGAAGATTTAGCACTATATTTATATACTCCCGTATCAAAATTAAATACTAATTTTTCATCTGTATCAAGAACAAGACCATCTGTTGGGAAAGTAGTTTTTGTGTACTCTTTTCCATCAACAACAATGCTATTTATTGTTTTAACTCCATCTCCACCAGAAATATTATCCGCTACTGTACCTGAAATAGTTGCTATAACTGTACTTAATAGAGTATCTCCTAACGTAGCGTCATTTGTTACCATAATTACTTTATTTCCATCTTGTACTTGAACAACTTTTAATGGATCTAATTGAGCACCTGATCCTACTCCAACTACATATAAAGTATTAATATCTCAACTTTCGCACATAAAACCTAACTGTTTTTTAGTGTAAGCACTTAACACAGCGATAATGTTAAGTAAATCTTTATTATCCTTGACAACATTTTGAATTTCAGAAATTTTTGTAAGTATTTGGATAAAAAGCTGCATTGAAATTGCCAGTGTTTCAAGTTC
>RRZT010691237.1_pt1 | contig 12886 bp, 12 predicted proteins | sample 2165551 | NCBI WGS metagenome assembly RRZT01 (sample SAMN10456910, study PRJNA506462) | wastewater metagenome | biome: wastewater; feature: sludge; material: wastewater sludge; isolation source: wastewater sludge with Escherichia coli K12::gfp cells carrying plasmid... | place: USA: Moscow, Idaho... | reverse complement strand
GTTGAACTGTTCCGCCATAAATTGGGCATGTTCGATTGAAACGCAGAAGCCTAATCCTTTAACTTCTTCGATATCCGTAACGTATTTGTCCAAAGATTGGATCACGTTATTAGAACGGCGCAAAGCGACTCCGCGATTCAGCGAGTAAAGTTTGTTCAACTCTGATTTATCATAGCCTCCCCGAGTCCAGCGCAACTCGCTCAAATCGATGGCATCAGTGACACCGAAATATTGGAAAGGACTCAATAATTTGCGATCGATTGCCTCTGGAAGTCCGATTTCAGCAGCAATACGATTATCGAAATAATCCAAAATGCTTTTGCCATCCATCCGTTCAGGCGTAGCAGTCAAGCCCAACAAGATACTTGGTTTAAAATGATTCAGCAAGGTTTGGTAAGTAGGGGCAGCTGCGTGGTGGAATTCATCCACGATGATGAAATCGTAATAATCTTCAGGCAATTTTTCATGCAGGGCTTGGGAGTTCATCGTTTGAATGGACACGAACAAATTATCCAAACTTTCCGGTTTATGGTTTCCCACAAACAACTCTCCAAAATTTGGATCTTTCAGGACACCTTGAAAAGTTTCCTGGCTCTGTCTCAAGATTTCTTCTCGATGCGCCACAAACAAAAGCCTGCATGGTCTTGCTGCATTCATTCGGCAAAAACGTCGGTAATCGAACGCCGAGATCACGGTCTTCCCCGTTCCCGTAGCTGCTACGACAAGATTGCGGTAATGACCACGCACTTCCCGCTCAGCTAGAAGTTTGTCGAGGATTTCTTGTTGATATGGATAAGGATGGATATCGAAAACAAAGCGTCGAGTCTCCCCTTCGCCCATGAAACGGTCAGCTTTTAAAGCGCGCACAAGACGCTCACGCTCAGTTTCCTGATAGAACTCAAACTCTGAAGAATTCCAATAACTTTCCAGTGTTGCGGCGATTTTGCGGATGGTGTCCGGTTGGTCCTTTGCAGTAATCTTCAGATTCCACTCCAAGCCACTGGAAATGGCGGCATTTGATAAATTCGATGAGCCGATATAGGCCGTCGAGAAGCCTGTTTCACGATAAAACGTGTATGTTTTTGCATGCAGACGCGTCCTTTTCGTATCGTAGGAAATTTTGATTTCTGTGTTCGGCAGTTTGCCCAACTCTTCAATCGCCTTGACATCCGTCGCACCCATATAGGAAGTCGTGATGATGCGCAGTTTTCCGCCTTTTCCGGTGAAATCTCGCAGTTCATCGATAATCAGGCGCAATCCGCTCCATTTGATGAAAGAAACTAACATGTCGATGCGGTCTGCTGATTGGATCTCCTTTTTGAGCTCCGAAAACATTTGCGGCTCATGGATTGCACCCGTAAAGAGACTGCTTTGAGCGATGGAAGTCTCGGGGCGACTCAGTTTGGCTGCAGTTTTTCCGGCATGGATGTCCGCATCGTCTTCACCCAAAAGCGCCATAAGCTGCTCTGCACGCTCATCCACGGACATTTCAGAAAAATCATTTTCCTGCGTCGTTTGAGTGATTGTCTCGACGACTTTGTTGATAAGCGCGACTTGGGCAGTGATATCTCCACCGTTGTCTGAAACATTATCCAAACCTTTTTGGATGATTTCCGAGAGGTATTGCGTTAATACTTTCGAGGCTTCCGCCGCATCGATCTGCGCCACGGATTTGCGGGCCTCCGGAATGTCTTGTAACAGTGCTTGGATTTGTTGGTTAATGACTTGTTCATATAAGCCTGGATTGAGCATGGAATCACACTTTCTGCAGCGAATTTTTGTGGCTTTAAATGATGCTTCAGTGTACAAGTTTCGTATTTACGCAAAATAATTATTATAATTTTAATTATAGTTAAATTTGCTGCACAATTCAATGATGTTAGAATTTTAGAAATTGCAATGTTAGCGATCCTCGATAGGCAGAATCTTATTCTGGATTCTACCTATGATTTTGCATTCCCGGCTGCCGACAGCATCATCTAACCCTCATTGGCAGCTTAAAGAACAACAAAGGCCTAGCTTTTTCTCACGATTTCTTGAAAAATCCAATAGTACATTTTGAAACTTTCCTACCAATAGAATAAACTACTAAGGTTCGATTCAGTAAAATAAGGTATACTATATTTGTTGAAGAGGTCCCCTTTACGGACAAGAAAAGTAGGTGAACAAAGTGGGAAAATATCAATTGGATTACAAAGGTCAGGCAGCTGTGACGAAGTATCATGAAAAACAGACGCCTGCCAAATTTGATAAAAAGCAGCAACTTGAAAAAATACGTGCGGAGTATTTGAAAAAGAAGCAAAAACAAACAGATTAAGGTTCAGAGCACACGACCTAAAGCTGACATCATCCACTACTGCATTGGATATTCTTAAGTGTTTTGAGATGGAAATGAATGCTGTACAAAAAAAGCACAAACGTTTTTTTGCGTTTGTGCTTTTTTTTGATGCACTTTCTGAATCTCTTTCATTTATCCAAAACACTTTTCCAATGCCTTATAAAAACCATTTTCATCATTCGTATCCGTTATATAATCAGCTGCTTGTTTGACTTCGTCAGGGGCATTGCCCATTGCGATTCCTTTGCCGGCGTGTTGTATCATCGGCATATCATTGAAATTGTCACCGATCGCCAAGGTATTTCCCAGTTCGACACCGTACTTTTCGCACAAAAAGAGCAGTGCGCCTAATTTCGAAACTTGATTATGAACGATTTCCAGATAGGTTTCTTTTGACCGATAGTAGGAAATGTTGGATAGGTTTGACCCTTCCAACTCATCCTCCAGTTTTTGGATATCATCCGGACTTCCCATGCAGAGTATCTTGTGGACAGGGAAATGGTCGTTCAGGAAAGCTTCCATTGCGATGGTTTCAGGGGCCATTTTGGTGATTGCCGCTTCCTGCTTTACCCACTCATCTTCCCTTTCGACGCACCACCGCTCGCGGGAATAGATGTTGAAGCTTATTTCCGGAAACTTTGTCGATACTGCTTGATAGAGCCGTAAGGTGTCCTGTCGCTCCAGTGTCAGACTGTACAGATCATCGAATGATCCTTCCGTATGCTGGGTGATCAACGCTCCGTTGAAGCAAACGAGTGGTGAAGCCAACCGGACTTCATCGGCAATCGAAACCATTGCTCCTGGCGGTCTGGCGGATGCCAGAATGATTTTCGTGCCCTGCTTAACCAAATCCTGGATGATCTGGATGGCTTCGGCTGAAACTTCATGCTTAGAATCCAACAACGTGCCGTCTATATCGCTGAATACCAACTCAACTTTTGTCATAGCGATTCCTCCTCAAAGATGATTTCGGTCTGATCTCCGAAATAAGCCTGCTGTTTTAATGTCAATGCTTTATCTGTAATGAAGCAATCGATATCTTCGTAATTCGCACCTTTATACTGCGTTTCTTTGTTGAATTTCTGATTTTCAGCGACCAGCACCACTTGCCGGCTTTGTTTTACCACTTTTTGCTTGATCAGGGCATTGTTCGCTTCTTTGAAAAAGATGCGCTCCTGCTCCAAACTTGCCGCTCCGATAAAGCAACTGTCAAATTTTATCGAATCCATTTCTTCCAAACTCCGGACCGAAAAGAAGAACCTGTCCTCATGGTTAAGCTCCCCACCCAAAAGATGGACCTTTATCTTCGGATTCATTCCCATTGCAAACGCATTGTCGAGAGAATGCGTATAAACCGTGCACTTTTTGTTTAATTTCTGCGCTGCCAACAATAGCGTAGTCGATACATCCAAAAATAACGTGCTGTTTTCTGCTATTTCTTCCAAAACTCTCTCAGCCATCTTTTTCTTTTTCAGGTTTATGTATGCCTATCCGCTCCCCAAAATTGAATATCTTGGAGCTGTCTTCGGATAGCATAATGCCTCCTTGCGTACGGACAGCCATTCTGGTTTTCAGGAATTCCAATATATCACGATGCGCAGTGTCGGATGAAATCTGGACTTCTTCTATTATTTCTTTTTTGGAAAGTCTTTTTCTCTCCTCCAACAGCTGTTGCATCTGCTGGATGCGCTTTTAGGAATAAGGGCAAAAAATAAACACAAACGTTTTTAGGCGTTTGTGTTGGTTTATTGTATAATCATAATTCATTTTATGCTGTATTTATTTGTCTAAGCCGACTTGTTTCCGTTGTCTTCTGTTAGACTCATCCGCGACATATTTCAATACTGTATGAAACTCCTTACGCGTTGCTTTTTCAGAAAAGGTAGCGTAGTCTCGGTCATATTTATCCAGAATTTTTTGGGCCGTTTCTTTATCAACCATTTCATCACCCACTTAGTCAATTTTTTGCACTTTACATAGTAGTATACATTATTCGCAAGACAAAAATAAGCACAAACGTTTTTAGGCGTTTGTGCTGGTTTCATTATTTTTAGATATTCAGATTAGGTATTTTATTTTTGAACGAAGAGCTATTCTTCAGAATGACTTTTTCTTCCAGCCCGCGGATGAGTCTGCCTTCGCTGTCATAGACATGGGCTCGGGCTTTATTGATGTCGGCCATCGCAAGGATGAGCCTGTCGCGAATCGGTTCGGGTAATTCGTCGAACAGGAACGATTCTTTGTTGAGATTGTACTTCCCTCGCAGTGATTCCACTTCTCCGGCTTTTTTCAGTCGGTACGTTCGTTTGGGCAAGGCGCCTTCGATTGTGCGTTTCTCGATCCGATAGACATAGTTTTTGTCGTCGTAGACGATTTCGAGAGCGCCGCTGTTGGTGCGGTTATACTGCACATTTTTATGATTTTCCTTATGCAGTTCCCACCAGGCTTTGATTCCCGCAATTGCCTCTTCTTCGCTTTTGTAGCTGCCGTGTTCCTTCCGAATGTTGCCGATCCGATTCTGCCAATAGTTGGTATACACTGTTTGAGTCATACAATCCGCCCTTTCGATAATGTCGTAATCGCTATCATTGTATGACTAATCCGGAAAATTTGCAAGAGAATCTACTTGTTCAAGATTGAATTTCTGCCCACAATATTTCGCGATTTTTAGATTTCGGGACGGAAAGTGATTCCGGAAAGAATATACGGAATAGCCGGCCTGAAGAAATCTTCAGGAGATTCCGTCATCCCACTTTTTCGCCACTCTACCGAAGCACCATAGATTCCCCAGCCTAATATGGCAGCTGTAATTTTAAGCGTTTCTGTTTCTTTAAGGTCTGCTTTTCTCGACAGCATTTTATGTAAAATTACTTCTAATTGATCCCTTATGATACGCGCGATGGTCTCTTCGTAGCCTCTGTAGCAGCGCGTGGATAGAGACTTTTGGAAATCAGTGATTGTTGAAAAAATTTGAGTGAGCGTCTCTTCTTCCAGCTCACTGTCCTTATAAAGTTCATAATTCAGATCGACCATTAATACTTCCGATAAGACCTTCTCGAGCAAATCGTAGATATCTTGGAAGTGATAGTAAAAAGTGGCGCGATTGATCATCGCTTCTTCGGTTATGTTTTTCACAGTGATATCGCTGAATTCTTTTGTTTCCGAAAGTTTGATGAAAGCATCCATGATCAATTTGCGCGTGCGCAGTACTCGGGGATCTGTCTTTGGCTGATCCATTTCATAGCCTCCTACTTTTTAAACAGATTCGCGAATCTGTCGTATAACCGACAAAACCAGAGAATTATCGGTGTCGGTGCCTTTCATTATGGCTTATAATCCACTTGTAAAGCAAATTTTTTGAATCTTGAATAAGGGGACATTACATTGGAAAACAACAACAATATGGCATGCGACTTAGCAACAGGCGTCTGCGGGACTACTGATAATGATGAAATGGAGCTGATCACTTTTACGCAGCCCAAAAAAACAATCACTCTTTACTACGTGACGGATCCTATCTGCTCCCATTGCTGGGCGCTCGAGCCTGTCCTGCGCCGTTTTATTGAGCAGTATGGGGATTCCTTCAATTTCCGGACTGTGATGGGTGGCTTACTGGAAAAATGGCATGATGGACCCATCGATCCGGCAAACGGAATCTACAAGCCAGCCGATGTCGCGGGCCATTGGCGGGAAGTCGGCGTACATTCCAGAATGCCGATAGATGGCTCTTTGATGATCGACAATCCCGTACAATCCTCCTTTCCGCCCTCACGCGTGTTCAAGATCATTCAGCAAAATCATAATGAAGCGAAGGCTTTTGAGTTTTTGCGCCGTGCAAGGGAAGCATTGTTCGTATTCAATCAAAACATTTCTGATAAATCCGAATTGATGAAAATCGTAAACGAGCTTGGCCTGGATGGGGAGAGCATCGTAAATGCATCTGAACAACAAGCCGGCATTCAACTATTGAATGAGGATTTTGAGCTGACCAGAAATTTAGGCGCTCGCGCGTTCCCTACTATTGTCATGATCAACGAAGAAAACAAAGGTATAAAAATCGTCGGTGGCCGACCATTCGAATCCTATGTCGAAGGCTTGCAACAAGTTCTTAACGGAAAGGAACTGCAACCCAAAAAAGTGTCTCCCCTTTCCAACATACTCGACAAAGAGAAACTACTGTTTTCAAAAGAAATCGAAGTACTGTACAGTGTCGAACAGACTAATGTTCAAGCTTTTATCAAACAAGAGCTTGAGCCGGAAAGTTATCACATGAAGGAAATTTTGGGAGAAGTCTACATCAGTCGATAAACGGAACCTGAATCCACTAATGATATGCAACTTCATACGTCTGTAGCCGCAGAAAAAGTGTTGGAGCGTCTGCAGGAGGTTTTGGGAATCGCGTTGGAAAACAAAAAAGAGTTTCCGGCTGCCACCCCCGTGGGTATCCTGCAAAAACGTTATCCCGACAAAACTGTCGCTCTGATCGGAATCGATCTGGCGGCATATCGACGGAAGTATCATTCCAAAACAATCAGAAAGAATGTGACGATGCCTCAATGGTTGGCTGATCTGGCATCCGAAGCGAACATTACTTTTTCACAGACTCTGACTGATGCTTGAAGGAAAAGTTGCGGATATGATTTTGCCCTGCTCTTCTCCGGTTAGGTTGTTTTCGTCGGACTTGGGGTTCGTGTTCCTTGACCACCTCCGATTAGCCAGCCCTAACCGGAGGTGAACAACATTCTGATCACCCGATTTCCGGCGAAACGCCCCTCGCCGGAGCTAGGAAATTGCAAACGATAAAAGACACAAAATAGACCCATCATCCTCTATTTTATAAAGGATGATGGGTCTATTTTGTTATGCTTATTCCGACTAAAGAACCGCAGCAAATGTTTCCTTCAACAAACTGATTTCTTTGGAGGACGTGCAGCAACACCCGCCGATCCATTTGCAGCCCGATTCGTTCCATTTCAATGCTTTTTTTGAGAATACTTCATCCACTGCATGACTATGCGTCCATACTTTTGTGGTGGGATCGTAGATCGCTCCCGAGTTTGGATAAGCGACCAAAGACTTTGTCGCAATTTCCTCCAGATATTCCAAGGCCGGCAAAACTAAATCCGGCTGCACGCAATTGACGCCATAGGCAATGATTTGCTCGGAAGACTCTGCCAATAGCTGGAAAACACGCAAATCGGTCCCGTCACATAAATGGTGTGCGTCCTTCAAGGTTACCGTCAGCCAGGCTGAAGCCTTGGGATGTTGGGCCAACAATTCAATAATGGCCTGAATTTCCGTTATGTCCGGAATGGTTTCGATGGCCAGCAGATCAGGCTCTGCTTCCAGCAGCAACTCTAGCCTTTCGCGGTGGAAATCAACCAATTCGGTTTGCGCCAGTCCATAATTGCCCCGGTATTCGGAGCCGTCTGCCAAGTAAGCTCCGTATGGCCCGACCGAAGCTGCCACCCATTTTTCTTGGGTGCCTTGGCTTTTCGCTTGTGCCTGTTTTGCAAGCTCGACCGTTTTTTTGATCAAAGTCCGGCTTTCCTTGGTAGTGTAACCTAACCGCTCAAACCCGGTTACCGTCGCTTGGTAGCTCGATGTGATGGCAATGTTTGCCCCGGCATCGTAATAGTTCTGATGCACTTTTTCGATTTTATCCGGTTCGTTCACTAATGCTTTCGCAGTCCATAACTTATCATTCAGGTCCAACCCTTGCTCTTCAAGCCCCAGGGACATGGAACCATCGATAAGGATCACTTTTTGATTCTTTTGCCACTCTTTAAAATCCATCGGAAAGCTCACCTACTTCTTGATTCTCGACTGCTACGGAAGCCTTTTTGCTGAAGAATAATTGGTAATATAAGAAGCACAAAATCGTGAATGGGATGCCGATGATCAAGGCAATCCGCTGGTTCGGATCAAAAGCGATGCCGATGATCGAAACGGAGCAAAGGATAATCACGAGCCAGGGAACGATCGGGTAGAATGGCGTTTTGTAATCCAACGCATCGAGCTTATGCCCCGATTTCAGATAGTGCTTGCGGAAATTCAGTTGTGCCCAAGCGATGCTCAACCAAACAGCCACGACTGCGAATGCTGAGATGGAAACCAAAGCCAGGTAAACGGTGTCCGCGGAATAGATGCTGGAAAACAGGGAGAGGAGTCCGCCAAGAATGGTCAGAAGCAACCCGTAGATCGGCAACCCGCGTTTGGATAATTTCGCGAAACGTTTCGGCAACGTCCCTGCATTGGCCAATGACCACAGCATTCTCGATGCGGCGTAGACCCCGGAGTTTGCGCCGGAAAGAACGACAGTGATCAGGACGAGGTTCATGATATCTGCGGCGTATGGGATGCCCATCACATTCAGGATGACGGTCACCGGACTTTCATCCAAATTAGCCGCAGAATCCGGAAGCAGCGCACCGATCACAACAATCGTCCCGATGAAAAGGACTACCAGAATGACGATTGTCTGCAGGATCGCTTTCGGGATATTTTTCTTGGGGTCCGACGTTTCGCCAGCGGCTACGCCGATCAATTCCGCACCTGAAAAAGCGAAGTTAGCCGACAGGATCGCCAAGAAAACGGAGCCTGCGCCTTTGGGGAACCAACCATTTTCCGTCAGATGGCTGAAAAGTGGTGCTGATTCATTGCCCTGAATCGGTATAAATCCAAAAATGCCGCCCAGCCCCAGGACAAGGAAAATAGCCAGTGCGAGTACTTTGATCAATGACATCCAAAATTCGCTGACGGAAAACCACCGCACATCAATAATGTTTGACAGTAAAATAATGCCGATATAAAAGATGCACCAGATCCATGCGGGAATGCCAGGGAACCAGCGTTGCGATAAAATCGCCAAGGTGATGAATTGTGAACCCAATGCCACTGTCCACGTCAGCCAATATAGCCATGCCACCACAAAGCCTGCTCCGGGATGGATATATTTTGAAGCGTAGTTGTGGAAAGAACTTGTGCTAGGTTCGTGGACCGACAATTCGCCCAAACACATCATAACCAACGTCACCAAAAACGCTCCGATCAAATACGCAATGATGGTTCCGATCGAACCCGTCGTTTGAATCAAATACCCCGAACTCAAAAAGATTCCGGTTCCTATAACTCCACCCAATGAAAGCATAACTAAATGTTTTGATGTCATTTCCCTTACAAATGATTGCTCCATATTCTTCCCTCCAAAAATGTTTTAAAAATATATAAAAAAAGCACTCCCCCTATAGAAAGGGCGAGTGCTCGCGTTACCACCTTTGTTCATAATCAAAAAGATTATCTCAGCAAGGGACTGTCATCCCTTCACGCGCTATCGGGCGTACCCGTCACTTGCTAAGTTTCCCTCACACGTGATAACTCAAAGACCATTTTCGCTGATTCCGAAACATCTGCTCTCACCATTCGCAGACTCTCTGTGGTTCTTTTCCCAGCTACTTATCTCATCAAAGTTTCATATATTTTTAATAAATATACAAGAATCGACGGGGGTTGTCAATTAATTTGTGAAATATTCTCTGCTTATTTTCATTCTTGTTGATTTGGTTGGTGTGGATTTTGGGTGCCGGCCGGAGGTGGTTGGCCGTTCTTGGGCTGTCCTCCGGCAGAGCGGTTTTGGCAGGAGATACGATACCAATCACGTCGCTCTGCTCCGGCGGGGAGACTATGGACGGAGAACAGATTTTTTGTCGGTGCTCTCCTCCGTCCAGACATTCCTTCACCGGAGGAGAGCCCCAATCCCCCGTTACCACCAAAAAAACAAGCCCGCTGCACCGAAATAAAACGGTACAGCGGACTTACTATTCCTAATATGTATTACCATGGTTGGATGGTCGGTCCGATCGTAAACTCGTTTACGTTGGTATCCTCAGGCTGGTCGATCGCAAAGGCAACCACATTGGCTACGCGATCTGGGCTGATGCCGTATTGTTTGTAGATGATCCCCATATCTTTGGCGATCTTATCGTCACTGATGGTTTCCAGTAATTCCGTGTTGATGGCAGCCGGATAGATCGTTGCCGTTCTGATGTTGGTGCCTTCCATCGCTGATTCCATGCGTAACACTTCCATCAGGTCGCGGACCGCCCATTTAGTGGCACCGTAAACAGCTCCGCCCGGATAGGCTTTAAGGCCCGCAACGGATGAGGTGGTGATGACATGACCGGATTTCTGTTTCACGAATTCCGGAAGGACCGCTTCGATCCCGTTCAGAACGCCTTTGATGTTGACGTCCACCATCAGATGCCAATCCTTCGTTTTTAACTTCGATAACGGCGAGTTCGGCATCACGCCGGCATTAAGGAAAATGACATCCACTCTTCCGAATTTTTCTTTTGCTAATTCAACCAGTTTTTTATTGTCCTCTATTTTGGTGACGTCCGTAACGCGGTAAACAGCTTCCCCGCCATCCTGTACGATTTCATCAACCAATTGCTGCAATTTGTCTTCTCTACGCGCGCCCAAAACTAACTTGGCTCCTTTGCTTGCCAACAGTCGGGCTGACGCCTCGCCGATCCCTGAAGAAGCTCCCGTGATGATTACTACTTTGTCTGTGATTGCCATTATCTTCATCCTTTCCATTCTGACCCGGAGTATCGATAAAGAATCGAAAAACGGTTTTCTGCATCTGACAACTGTTTGTCCATTTTTATTATACCACCGGGTGCTTTTTTAGGCTTATTAGAACTTTACTCCTTAACCTCAAGGTGAAGTCAAGAAACAGCAGCTGAAAATTCAGAAAATTTGGCTACCTGTTGAGCGGTGTCCTCCGGTAAACAGGCTCTCGACGGGAATTCGTCTTCATATTTGAACCCATCATTACCGGAAAACATAAAAAGGAGTGCTCAACTGGTTGGTGAGCACTCCTCTGTTACTTGGTGACTATCGTTTACTACTCTGTTCTCCGGTGAAGGGTCTTTGGTCGGAGATGCGATCCCGTTCGCTATGCTGTCCTTCGGTTACCTAGCCCAAACCGGAGAACGGCATCGGTATCTCCGCTCTGCTCCGGGCAAGCAACTCTTCATACGAGGAGAGCCATCCCCACATCGATACCGAATCTATCCCTTCAGCAATCCGCGTTCGCGGTACCACTCATCCGGTGTCCAGACCCACTCATGGTTCTCTTTTTTCAACAGATCAAACGCTTCTTTTGGCCCCATTGTCCGTGCCGCATACTTCGGAATTTCTTCATTGTCGCGATCCCACGTTTCCCGGATTGCATCGACGATTCTCCAGGATTGCGCGACTTCTTCCCAACGCGCAAAGTTGGTTGCATCGCCCAAAATCACATCATAGGTCAGACGTTCGTATGCTTCCGGCGTATTCTCCATCATTTCGCTGTCATGGCGGTACTCCAATTTGATCGGCTGGGTATTGAATCCTTGGCCGATTTCTTTCCGGTTCATGGTCAAAGCAAATCCTTCCGTTGGCTGGATATAAATGGTCAGATCGTTTGCCGGGACATCCTTCTCTGCATCAAACGGATTGACGGGAACTTTTTTGAAAACGATATTGACGCGCGTCCCTTTTTCCGTCAGGCGTTTTCCGGTGCGCACATAAAATGGCACTCCGTTCCAACGCGGATTGTCCACCATGAATTTGCCGGCTACAAACGTTTCTGTCCTCGAATCGCTTGCTACATTCGGCTCTTCTTGATACCCAACAAATCCCTCATCACCCAAACGACCTGCCGCATACTGCCCTCTGACGAAGTTTTCGCGGACTTCCTCCGGCGAATAGACACGCACATCATTCAGTGCTTTGATTTTGGCCGTCTGGATATTCGCATCGGATACGGCGGCTAACGGCTCCATCGCCAGCAAGGACAACACTTGCAGAATATGGTTTTGGACCATATCCTTCAAAGCGCCGCTGTGATCATAGTAGCCGCCGCGCTCTTCCACGCCCAATTCCTCGGCAAACGTGATCTGAACATTTTCGATGTACTCACGATTCCACGCAGGTTCAAGGAATGGATTCGTCAAACGAACAGCCAAAATATTTTGGATCATTTCTTTGCCCAAATAGTGGTCAATCCTGAAAATATCCTCTTCCGGGAACACTTTTGTGATTTGATCATTCAATTGCTCAGCTGATGCATAATCCATCCCGAAAGGCTTTTCGATGACGACACGGTTGAAGCCTTTGTCCGTCACAATCTGCTGCCCTTTCAGATGCGTCACGATCGGTCCGAAAAATTGCGGAGCCATCGCCAGATAGTACATCCGGTTCTGATCCAAATCATATTTGGCATCCAATCTGTCAGCCAAATCTTTGAGATGAACGTAATGTTCCACATCGGAAACATCATGCGCACGATAATAAAAGTGGCTTAAAAAAGCAGCTTTTTCCGCTTCTGTCGGTTGGAATGATTGAATCGATTCTGAAACCACATCCCGAAAATGCGCGTCGCTCCATTCTCTTCTTGCCGTCCCGATCACTGCGAAACGTTCTGCCAACGCACCACTTCGAAACAATCGGAAAAATGAAGGATATAACTTTCTTTGAGCTAAATCACCTGTCGCTCCGAAT
>RRZT012663792.1_pt1 | contig 12890 bp, 12 predicted proteins | sample 2165551 | NCBI WGS metagenome assembly RRZT01 (sample SAMN10456910, study PRJNA506462) | wastewater metagenome | biome: wastewater; feature: sludge; material: wastewater sludge; isolation source: wastewater sludge with Escherichia coli K12::gfp cells carrying plasmid... | place: USA: Moscow, Idaho... | reverse complement strand
TGATTAGTCTCTTTTTTTATTTGCTCAAAATAAGTTAATTTTTCTTGTGGTAAAAGTTCATATTTGATTGTATCAATTCCCAATGTTTTTCCAACATCTAAAGCAACCTCTTTTTTATCTCCTGTTAACATATAAGTTTTAGAAATATCTAATTCTTTAAGTTCAGAAATAACATCTTTTGCTTCAGTTTTAATAATATCATTTACAACAATATATCCAGCAAATTTATTATCAATAGCTATAAAAATAGCACTTAGTTTTTCTTCTATATCATCAATTTGTACATTAAATTTTGTAAGAAGTTTTTTATTTCCTATTAAAATTTCTTTATTATCAATCGTTGCAATAATTCCTAATCCACTTAATTCTTCATGTTTTGTTATAAGCTTTGAATCAATTGTTTGTCCAAATGCTTTTAGAATTGATTTTCCAATAGGATGAGTTGAAAAACTTTCAGCATAAGCAGCATATTTTAAAAGTTCATCTTTACTTAGGTCAATACTCTGAATTTCAGTAACTTCAAAAACTCCATAAGTAAGTGTTCCTGTTTTATCAAATACCATATTTCTAATTTCAGTTAATTTTTCAATATAATTTGCACCTTTTACTAATACACCTCTTTTTGAAATTGCTCCAATAGCACTAAAAAATGATAAAGGAACTGATACAACAAGTGCACAAGGACAAGAGATAACTAAAAATATCAATGCTCTTTCAAACCAATCTTTAAATATAGCTCCCTCAATTAATAAAGGAGGTATTATTGTCAGAAAAACTGCAAGAATAACTACAATTGGAGTATAAACTGCTGCAAATTTAGTTATAAACTTTTCAGCTTTTGCTTTTGTCGAAGATGCATTATTTATAAGTTCAATGATTTTTGCAACAGTTGAATCTTTATACAAAGAAGTTGCTTTTACATATGAAGCATTTGAAGTATTGATAAATCCACTTAAAATTTGTTCATTTTCATTTATTGTTTTAGGTTTAAATTCCCCAGTAATAGCACTTGTGTCAAATGAACAACTTTTTGAGATAAGAACACCATCAACAGGAACTTTTTCTCCTACTTTAATCAAAATAATATCATCTAGTTTTACATCTTCAGGTGCTTTTTGAACAATACTTTCACCCTCTTTAACATTTGCAAATTCAGGTTTAATATCAAGTAATGCATTAATATTATCCCTTGAATTACTAACAGCAACTGCTTGGAACATTTCACCTATTTGATAAAATATCATAACAGATATACCTTCAACAAAATCATTTAAAGAAAATGCACCAATGGTTGCAATACTCATTAAAAAATGTTCATCAAAAACTTTTCAATGAATTAAGTTTTTGATAGCTTTATATACAACATCCCAACCAACTAATAAATAAGCTACTAAATATAAAGCTATTTGAAACTCTTTATTGGTTACATAATTGTAAGAGATGTAAGTTAAAGTAATAGAAACAATAGTGATTAATAAAAGTTTTTTATTTAAAAGTTGCCAAAAAGTTTTTTGTATTCTTTCTTCATCTTTTACAATAATTACATCTTTCTCAATTTTTTGAATCTCTTTTTCGATTTTTTCTAATACATCATGTTTTACATTTTTCTCAAAACTCAAAGTAGCAGTTGAGAAATTTAAACTTACATTATTTAATTCTTCTAATTCATTTAATTTTTTTTCAATCTTTAATGCACAATTTGCACAAGGAAGATTTTGAATTTTTACACTTTTCATAATTATCCTTTTACGATATGTTCTAATCCCATATCATATATCTTTTTGATATGTTCATCATCTAATGAATAAAATATTTGTTTTCCAACTCTTTTTGGTTTTACAATTTTTGAATTCTTTAAAACTCTTAGTTGATGTGATACCGCTGATTGACTAACATTTATAAGTTCACTAATTGCTCCAACACATAATTCTTCTTCTTTTAATACGGCAATTATTTTTATTCTTGTTGTATCTGCAAAAGCTTTAAACAGTTCAGCGACATCATATAAAGTTTCATCACAAACTAAAATACTTTTTATTTTTTCTACTTCTTTGGAATGGTCACAACATTCTATAGACATAGTTATCCTTTATTATTTACATATGAACATATAATTATATGATAAGATTTATTAGATTAAGTTTAATCTATAAAATATATTCAACATTATTACAATTTATAGTACATAACCTACAATATGATAAATTCTAATTCTCAACCCATGGCTTTATCAATCTTCTAGAACTTAAACTCTCTTTTATTTCTTTAATATATTTAATTTCATTCAACGCTTTTTGACAAAGTAGATTATTTGAACTATTTGTTAGTGCGAAACTTCTATTAATTATCCAAGCATATGGTTTTATTCCTGCTCTTTTTAAATCTTCTTGTAACTCTTTTGCTTCATGTGTTGGTGTTGCTTCAGGAAGTGTTACTAGTAAAATTTTTGTATATTTCTCATCTTTTATTAAAGGTAAGAGTTCAACTAATTCTTTCTCCATAGCATCGTTCTTATTTTTTAGTACTTCTTTATGATAAGCTTGTGAAGCATCCAGTAAAAGTAAAGTATGTCCAGTTGGAGCAGTATCAAGTACCACAAAACTATTTTTTGCTTTTGATACAGTTTTTGCAAAAGCTTTAAATACTGCTATTTCTTCAATACATGGAGTACTTAATTCTTCTTTTAAAAGAGCCATATCTTCATCAGATATTTTTCCTTCATTTAAAGCTACTACTTCATCTATATGCTTTTGTGTTTCTATTTTTGGGTCAATTCTTTCAATAGTTAAGTTTTCATTTGTTTTAGAAACATACTCTAAATGTGAAGCTGGGTCTGTAGTTGAAAGTACAACTTTATGACCTCTTTTTGCTAGTGCTAAAGCAATGTTTGAAGCTATTGTAGTTTTTCCAACACCACCTTTTCCCATAGTCATTATAAGACCATTTTTATCATTTTCAAAATCATTAATCAAACTATCCCAAGAATAACTATCTTCTAAAATACCTTTTAAAGAGTCTTGTAATATTTGTTTTGCATTTTCAAACTCTTTAGGAATTGTATTGTTTATAATATTTTCTAATGCTTCTAGTCCAACTGCACCATTTGGATAAAATCCAATAATTGTTTTTGGAAGTTTTGATATGATTTCATCAACATTCTCTAAAGCTTTATTTGATTTTTCTTCAAAACTTTTAGCAATACTATCTTCATCATTTGCTTTAAAAACTCCATTTATAATTAAATGTTGATTCTGAATTCCTTGACTTGCTAATTCAATAGAAGCTTTTGAAGCTTCTATTAAAGATAATTCTTCTGCCCTTGATACTAAAATTAAAAGTGTCTTATCTTCATTCTTTAGATTTTCAACTACATTTTCATAAAGTTTTTTATTTTCACTAAGTCCTGAAACTGCACCTAGACATGAACTTCCCGTACTATTTTCTTCTATAAAACTATTCCAAGCACTTGGAAGTTTTAAAAGTCTTAAAGTATGTCCTGTTGGAGCAGTATCAAGTATAATATGGTCATAATTCTTTGAAATATCAATATCACCCACATATTTTGAAAACTCATTAAATCCAGCAATTTCAACAGTACAAGCTCCACTTAATTGTTCTTCCATTTGCTCAATTGCTGTTAGCGGTAATATCCCTCTAAAAGGAGCTACCATCTTTTCTTTATATTCATAAGCCGCAACAACTGGATTTATATTCATAGCTTCAAGATTTTCTAATCCATTTACTTTTGTTGGAGTTGAATTTAGTTTTGTATCTAATACTTCATCTAAATTTGAAGCTGGATCTGTTGAAATAAGAAGAACTTTTTTACCACTTTTTGCTAAAGCTACACTAATAGCACAAGACATTGAAGTTTTTCCAACTCCTCCTTTTCCTGTAAAAAAAAGAAAGTGGGGAATTTTTTTTATTAAATCTTTCATATTAGAACTTTGCTACAAAAGAGCCTAAGCCCATTTTACTACTCAATGTTGGAACACTTGGATAATCATTTTTAAATAGTAATTCATTATCTAAAAAGATTAAAGGTAAACATTCAACACCTTCTTCATTTAAAAGTCTTGATACTTCACTATTTAGAACATACTCTTGTGGATTTGTACTTAACCCAAATCTTTTTACTTCAAACATATTTTTATCTAAAGAGTTTAAAAAATTTGATAATTGAACTAATTTTGTATCTACACTTGTTCCACAAACTCCAGTTGGACAACACATAGCAGGGTCATATATTTTTAAAGTTTTCATACTATTTCCTTTTAATTTTTATTATAAATATCTTACATTTTAAAACATATATAATAAAAATCTATAAGAGGAAAATCCTCTTATAAGATTATTTCAAAGCTTCAACAACTTTTGGAAGTAAAACTTCTTCTATTTCTTTGTATGTTGCTTCAAATGCTTCAAAACCTTTTCCATCTGGGTCTTCAAAACCTACATGTATAACTTTAACAGCTTTTGGAAACATAGGACAAGTTTCATTTGCATGGTCACAAACAGTTACTATTAAATCATAAGTATTATCTATTACTGTATCAATAGTTTTTGAATGATATTCTTCTTTCCAAATTCCTTTTTCTTCAAGTAACTTTTTAGCATTTGGATTTACTCTTCCACTTGCTTTCACACCACTTGAATCTGCACTAATTCCCTCTAACTTTGCATTTATTAATGCTTCAGCGATAATACTTCTACAAGAATTTCCTGTACATAAAATTAAAACTTTTTTACTCATATTTTATCCTTTTTATTAAATTAAATTTTTCAACCAACTCTCCAATTATTTGGAAAATTATCTTTTAGTTTTTCTTCTTTTACAAGTTCTATAAATTTAAGAACTTCTTCTTTTATTAAGTGATATATATCTTTGACTTTATGATATTTTTCTATTTTATCTCCTCTAACTAAACTAGGATCTGGAAAACTCCAATGTATTCTGTAGTTAAGCCCTGGGAATATTGGACATCTTTGTGCATTTCCTTCATCACATACAGCAATAACAAAATTAAAATGTTTTCCTTGTTTAAATAAATCAAATACTGCATCTGAAGTATTATTTGAAATATCAATATTTTCTTCTCTTTGTAATATTTCTATTACTAATGGATTAATAGAGGATGGTTCAAACCCTGCACTTTCAACTTCAAATAAATCTTCACCATATTTTTTTAATAATGCTTCTGCTATTTGACTTCTAGCACTATTATGAATACAAACAAATAAAACTCTTTTAGACATAAATATCCTTTTTATATTAATGTAAGTAATACTATAAATAACACTGGTGGTGTTACAATTAGACCAAATTTACTATATTGCCAGAAACTTATTTTTACACCTTTTTGTGATAGAACATGAAGCCATAATAACGTAGCTAAACTACCAAATGGTGTCATTTTTGGACCTAGATTACAACCTATTATATTTGCATAAGCTAAAGTTTGATTTGGTATATCTTGTAAAGCTATATCCATCACCATAATTGTTGGCATATTATTCATTATTGCACTTAAAAATGCAGAAATAAATCCTGTACCAATAATTGCAATAGCATCACCTCTTGAAGCTAAATCTTTTAGAATTATTGTTAAATAATCTGTAAGTCCAGCATTTTTTAAACCATATACAACTATATAAAGACCTATACTAAACCAAACTACTTGCCAAGGAGCAGTTTTAATAATCTCTTTTGCATTTGCATTTTTTGAAACACTTGCAATAATTAAGAATATTAAACCTCCACCTAAAGCAAATACAGAAATAGGTAAATGATACTTATCTCCTATAAAATAACCAGCTAATAAAAGAGCTAAAAATATCCAAGAGAATTTGAACAAAGTTTTACTTTTTAAAACATCATCAGGATTTTTAAGTAATGATACATCAACAGTTTTTGGAATATCATTTCTTAAAATTAACCATAAAACAATAATGGAAATAATCGTACTTACAATATAAGGAATAATCATATTTGATAAATATTCTAAGAATCCAATATTAAAATAGTTAGCAGTTACGATATTTGTTAGATTTGAAAATACAAAAGGTAAAGATGCACTATCACTTATGAATCCACCTGCAAGTAAAAAAGCTAAAATTGTTTTTACATCAAGTTTTAAAATTCTCATTTTTGCTAATAAAATTGGAGTTAAAATTAAAGCTGCTCCATCATTTGCAAATAAAGCTGATACAAAACTTCCAAGAATTAATGCATAAACAAACATCAAATGTCCATTACCATTTGAAAGTTTTGCCATTTTTATAGCACACCATTCAAAAAATCCAATTTCATCAAGCACCATTGATAAAATGATTATTCCGATAAAAGCTAAAGTAGCATCCCATACTATATTAGTTACCACTAAAACATCGTTAAAACTAACAACACCAAGAAGTAAAGCAACTATTGCCCCAATAACTGCTGTAGTTCCTATTTGCAAACCACGAGGTTGCCATATTACAAATGTAAGTGTAATTAAAAATATTGCACTTGCAATTAACATCATTATCCTATATTATATACATATATCAAGATTTATTGATATATTAAAGTTTAAAAAAATTAGCTCTGACAAGATTTTTTTAATTCAGGTAAGCTAATATCTAAAGTCATTATCTCTTTTATAGCACTTAATCTAAATTCATCAAGAGGAGTTCTTATAGAATAATAAGCCCATCGTCCACTTCTTTCTACTTTTAAAAATCCTGCATCTTTTAGAATTTTTAAATGTCTTGAAAGTCTTGATTGAATCATTTCAAAAGAAGTTTCTAAATCACAAACACAACATTCTCCATAGATATTTAAGAATTTAATTATTTTAACTCTTGTTTCATCGTTTAATGCAGAAACTGTTTGTAAAAAAATATCCATGATTACCTCTAATTCTTTTGATTGGAAAATTGTAGCAAAAATAAATAAATATATCAAGATGTCTTGATGTGTTTATTCAAATTAGCTAAAAATAGATAAAAGGATATTTGTGCACTATTTCTATTCAAATGTAAACTATATTTAACAGATATTCCCTACTTTATAAAAATAAATATACACTAAATATATTAAAATATAAAATCCTAAAGAATTTAAGCTTTGTTTAAAGGATTTGGCACCATTTAGTACCTTTATGCAGAAGTACCCGCTATTTAAATGGTATAAAAGAAATTTAAGCTAATCTTAAATTTCTTTGTCGCTTTTAACCCCAGTGTGCTGTTTTGACCTATATTACAGTCTTTTTCACCAATAATTTGACTTTCGATTATAGTTTTATAATCTTTTCCGTAAAGAGCTCCTGAAAAATTAATATATTGAGTGGTAACATAAATTCATACTTAGAATTTAAAAGTATCTAAGTTATAAAACAAGTTCAACAAACTGTAATATTTTGAACTTTGCTTAAATAAGTATCAAAATCTAAACTATCTTATTATTTTAATAAATATCAGATAATGAAACAAAATTATAAATAGTATTTTTTGTAATTTAATTTAAATTGATTTTTGAGTTTTTAATATAATCTAATGCAATATCAAATAACAACATAAAAGTTTCACCTAACTCTTGCATAAGAAATTCAGTCTTTGTTCTAATGTATTCACTATTTTCATAATACACATCAATAGCAGAACTTTTTATGCCCATTTTAGCAGCTATAAATATTTTAAATACAGAGATAGCATTCAAGCCTTTTGTTTCACCATCAATATATTTTTTTCTTATTATGTTATCTACCTGAAATGCAATATCTGCCCATATAACTGCGTACATATGCCTAAGACTATGTAAGCCATTTTCAATAATTAAGTTTTGATATATTGGACTTGTTTCTAAAAATTTATTAAGATTATATTCAAACATTCTACTTGCTTCAGAAGGTAAATATCTCTTTCCTGTACGTGTTTTAAATATAAAAGGATCTTGCCTTATATCAATAGTTTCTAATACTTCAGAAAATATATCAAAAAATTTTTGCTTATACTTACCTGGTAAAAAAAGTAATTCACGATTATTTTCTGATAAAACTGGTATTGGATATTTAAATCCAATTTTAGAATGAGGTTTCGTCTTAGTTGAGATATTATACTTCATAAGTAAATCTTTTCTACCAAGCTGATTCATAAAAATGTTTCCTAATGAATCTACTGGTACTTGATTAGTAAATGGATCAGTTAAGTATACTTTTTGTTGTATTGCATCTACATCATAAAATGTCAAATTTAAAGCTTGTGATCTTCGACATCCTGTTCCAGCACAAAGTAGATAAAGTAGTTTATCTCTAGGGTTTTTTACACTATATAAAAAATCATTAAATATATGAGATGGAAAATTTTTCATAACAAGTTTAGTTTCTTGATTAATATTTTTAAATGTTCTTGATAACTTCTTCTCTAGGCTATTTTCTCTTTTATCATATTTTTTACTTTTAATAAGTTTATCAAATATTGTAATATTATTTGCCAATGTATCTCTCATAATACCTCTTGCCTTTAGTCCATAGCTACTACCTTTATTATATTTTTTAGCATTATCTATTTTTTGATAATTAAAAGCATCTCCATACATTCCAAAAGGAATATTATCAACTAAATCAAATTTTTCATTATTAAGCTCATCAAAAATATAATTGAAATAACTTGATAAAGCTATCATATCAGACTTACCACTATTGGTTGGCATGTATTCTTTGTATTTATAATTTATTTTAACATTGAGAACACTATCTGTTTTCCTAATAATAAATCCTTTAGTTGCTATAACTTCATAATATTTCCACATATAGTTTTTAAAGGTCTCATTTGTATTGTTAGGAAAATATAATGAATACAACCAGAATTTATGAATAGGTGATATATAGGTTACTAAAGTACCTAGAGTATTTGTCTTTAGAATATAATCACTATATCCTTCAATAAAAGGACACTCGTATTCTTTACCATCTTTTAGTTCAAAAAATCTATAAATGCCATTAAAACTTGTATACATATAAGTCCTATATTAAATCATCATAATTATTAGTATATTAACTAATCTAATTAATATTGTCAAATTACATAATTATCAATAAATTCTTAATTTATGTTAATACATATTGTAATTAATAAATAAAATATGTAATTTATAATTAATATATTAATCAAAATACATTAGTATATATAAAAACTATTGGTGAATTCGTAGGTCGTAAAAACAAAACTGTATTAATAGAGGGAATATCAACTCCTTCATTAAAAATATCAACGGTAAAAATCACCTCTAAAGAATCATTATCATCTTCTAATTTTTCTATAAATTTAACTCTATTTGAAACACTATCTTCACTTGATAAAAAAGTTGAGTTTATACCTCTTTTATTAAACTCTTGACTCATAAAAGTGCCATGTTCTTTTGAAACACAAAATCCAATGGCTTTTCTTTTATTTCCAACAAACGAGTAAAAATTCATCTGTTCTATTATGTAATCCACTCTTTTATTTACACTTAAAAGTTTGGCAAGAACATCAATTTTAGTTAAATCCACATTTTCATAATCAATAGATTTTATATCACTTATTCCAAAATAGTGAAAAGGAACTATTAAATTATGCTCCAAAGCATCATTTAGTCTTATATCACAAGCAATATTTTCATCAAAAATTTCATAAATACTATTTCCATCCATTCTGTTTGAAGTAGCTGTAAGTCCTAATAAAAACTTTGGTTTAAAATACTCTAGCACTTTTTTATAAGTGGGACTCGTAACATGATGAGCTTCATCAATGATGATGTAATCAAACTCATTTTTTTCAAACTCAGAAAAATACAAACTCATAGTTTGAATGGTTGAAAAAATATAATCTTTATTTTTTTCTTTTTTATTTCCGGTAAATAATCCAAAAGTTTTATTTGGAATAATATTTTCAAAACTCTCTTTAGCACTTATTAAAATATTTTCTCTATGAACTAAAAAAAGCATTTTTTTTGCTTTGAAATTTTTTACATCAAAGGCACTAAGATAAGTTTTTCCACTTCCCGTTGCTGCAATTATTAGAGCTTTTGTTTGGTCTTTTTGCCTTAAAATTTCTAGTTTTTCCAAGGCATTTTTTTGCATAAAATTTGTTTTTATATTTTGTTTGTAACTAAATTTTTGTTCTTTTTGTTGATTAATAAAAAACTCATAACTTCTTAAAAACTCTTCATTTACTTCAAATGACTCTTTCCATAAATTATCAAATTCATTTAAAATATTTTTTAAAAATTCATCCTCTTTTTTTAGAGTTGTTTTTATATTCCATTCGATATTTGTTTTAAAAGCACTTGCTGTGATATTTGAAGAACCAACTATTATTTCGTAAAAATCTTCAAATTCAAAGATATAAGATTTAGCATGAAATCCAATATTTGTCTCATTTGAATCATAGATTTTTAATTCTATATTTGAAAACTCTTTTAGTTTTTCTAGGGCTTTTATTTGGGTGAAATTTAAATATGTTGAAGTTAAGATTTTACCTTTTATATTTTTGTTTTCTAATTTTGAAAAAACATCCAATAAAAGTTGAACTCCAGAAAAATTTATAAATGCCACATTAAAAATAAATGATTTAGACTCTAAGAGAAGTTTTGTGATATGATTATAAAAATTTGTTGATTGATTATTTGTAATTAGATTATTCAAAAAATGCCTTAAAATTAATTATTGATTATAATTAATTCAAGTGTAATTTATGATAAATCTATTTAGAGGAAAAAATGAAAGAGAAAAATGTAGTTTATTATTTATCACTAGAAGACATTAAAAATGAAAATATTCTATTTAATTATATTTATGCAAATGAAAAATCAAATTTTTATATAAGTGATGATTTATCAGAAGAATTTTATATAAATCAAGCATTTTATGGTTTTATTGCAACTTCTGTAATGCATGAAAATAAATTTTATTTGGTACCTGAAATACAATTTGAATATGCAATTTTAGATTTCGAAAATCTTCATATTAGTAAAAAAGTAAAAAAACTTTTAAATAAGAATAATTTTGTTTTTACAATAAATAAAAATCTTGATGAAGTAATCAAAAATATTCAAATTCAGCATAAAACAAACTGGCTTAGCCCTGAATATCACAATATATTAAAAAAACTAAAAAATTACAAACATCCACATATTGATTTTGAAATAATGAGTGTGGAAGTTTGGGATAAAGACTCTAATACTTTAATTGCAGGAGAAATTGGCTATAAAATATCTTCAACTTACACTTCTCTTACAGGTTTTTGCCTAAAAGATAAAAAATACAACAACTATGGGAAACTTCAACTTGTACTTTTATCAAACTATCTTCAAAAAAACAACTACTCTTTTTGGAATTTAGGACATCCTTATATGCAATATAAATTTGATTTAGGAGCAATTACTTATTCAAGAAAAGAATTTCTTGAAAGATGGTTTTCCTCAATTTCTTTAACAAAATACTAAAAAGATAAACTTTTATACAATTTTTCTATCTCTTTATTTTCACCTAAAAAAACTATTGAATCATTTTTTTGAATTTTATATTTTGGGTCATATTTAGTTTGATTATTTAGAGCAATTATTTTTACAGTTGAAATTAATGATTCTATGTTAAATAAACTCTCATTTACCATTGAATCATCTGCAATAATTTTTAAAATTTTCAAATTATTACAAATATCAAATTCTTCAATTTTAATATTTTCTAATAATTGCTTAACTAATATTTTTCCTGCTATTTCTTCTGGATACATTACTTTTAACGCACCAATTTTTGATAATATCTCCCCATGAGTAGGATTTATTGCTTTTGCAATAATGTTTTTATTATTTAAATCTTTTAAAGCCATAACAGTTAAAATACTAGATTCTATATTTTCACCAATACTTACAATTACTGTATCTAAATTATAAATCCCAACTTCTTCAAGTGCTACTTTACTTGTACTATTTAATACAAATGCATTATCTATATATTGACTTATAGCTTGAACTTTTTCTTCATCACTATCAACAGCTATTACTGTTATATTAAGTGTTGATAAACTTTTTGCTATATAAAATCCAAACTTTCCTAAACCTATTACTGCTATTGCTTTCATATTATAATCCTTCCTTTTGGGTATTTAAAATGTAATTGTTTCGCTTTTCCAACCAATAATAATCCAAAAGCAAAAACACCCAATCTTCCTGCTATCATAGAAATTATTATTAAACTTTTTCCAAAATCATCAAATAATTTTGAAAGACTTAAAATACCCCCATCACCAACTGAAACACCAACTGTATTAAATGCTGAAACTACTTCAAATAATATTTTCATAAAAGGTAAATTTTGAGTTTCAACCAATAATAAAGTCATTATTAAAACAAAAGCCGATGAAAACATAATAATTGCTGTTGCTTTATTTATCAATTTTTGCTCAATAGTTCTTTTAAAAACATGAGGTTCTTGATTACTTTGTTTTAATACAAAAAATACCATAATAATTAAAACTGCAACTGTAGTAATTTTCATACCACCTGCTGTTCCTCCTTGCCCTGCTCCTATCATCATTAAAAGTGTTGAATAAAATAAAGAAGAGTCTTTTAATCCTGATAAATCTATACTATTAAAACCTGATGTTCTAAAATTCACCGATAAGAAAAAACTATTTAAAACTTTATCGTATATACTAAAATCACCAAAAGTTTTTGGATTATTCCATTCAATAGATAAAAAAATTATCATTCCAAAAAGAATTAAAATTACCGTTCCAATAATCACAATTCTTGTGTGAATAGTTATTCTTTTTGCAAATTTCTTATTTTCATGTAATTCAATAATTACAAAATATCCAAGTCCTCCAAGAATAATTAAAAAACAAAGTGTAAATAAAACCATAGT
>RRZT012967575.1_pt1 | contig 12892 bp, 9 predicted proteins | sample 2165551 | NCBI WGS metagenome assembly RRZT01 (sample SAMN10456910, study PRJNA506462) | wastewater metagenome | biome: wastewater; feature: sludge; material: wastewater sludge; isolation source: wastewater sludge with Escherichia coli K12::gfp cells carrying plasmid... | place: USA: Moscow, Idaho ... | reverse complement strand
ACCTCCTAAGTCCGTGTCATAGGCTTCTAACTCATTGTCCGAGTCAACAGAATTGACCTCCGAAGTATATCCTCCTTTACATAATTGTTTTATCCCAAGCCAACCAGTTGATGTCCCCATTTGATATTGCCAAACATGTATCAGCTTATTTATAAGTTTTTGTAAATGGACATATACCATTCAGATAGTTACATATAAGCATCTATATAATTTGTCCATTTTTCAAAATCATAAAATGGACAACATCAAAAAATGAATTTCACAAATTGTTACATTAAAAAGCGTTGTGAAAAAATTTATAAACTCGCTTATTGTAGTGCTAGTTGTAAGAACCTTAATCTTTACTCATCTATCATATGCACTTAGTGGAAAAATACTTTATTTATAAAATAGTATTCTAGGAAGCAAGACTCCAATCGTTCAGCTAGTTTTAATTAAATAGTTATCTAGAAGAAACTCTAAATTTTAAAAAGCTGTAGCTGTTGGTAGAACGTATAAAATTAAAAAAGTAACTTTAACTTCAGTATAGATTAAATTTTTTAAATCAATATTTTATGACACCACCTATAAACTCAATAATTATCCTAGTTAATTTTAAAAATTGTGATTTGAAACTTCTTATTTGATATTTTTGTATTGAGTCAACTTAATCAGGCATCAAGCAATCTTTACTTAAAAGTAATATCAATATCTATCTACTCCACCATTTGCAAAATACGATTAATCAATCAAGCACTCCCCCCATTGATTAGTGAGAGTAAGCAAAATTTAATTTTTTATTACAATTTTAATAGAAGCGCATTCGCTCCGCATGTATAATATTACTAGATAAATTAGCTAGTTAAATATATTCCCAAATATCAAAAGCTATATCTTATAAAATAATTTAGGGTGTTGAATGAGTAATATAAATATTGCCGAAGAAAATTTTAATTTATTATATGAACAAATTAAAGATGACCTCACTTCAATTTCTAGTGAAGAGGATGCTAAGGTAAAAATTATAAACAGAATTTTTACCGAATGTTTGGGATGGTCTTTTTCATCTTTTTCATGTGAAAATAATCATGATAACGGATTTTCAGATTATATTTTGAAAATTAATGGTAATCCAGAATTAGTAATTGAGGCAAAACGCATAGGAGTGTTAGGAGTTGAATCAGCTATAACAAATAGTCATCGGACTCTCAAAATATCTGGCTCCGTTTTAAAGCCATCTATGAATGGTATAAAACAAGCTCACTCTTATGCTAGTGAGGTAGGAATTCCAATTTGTATTGTAACTGATGGAATTACGTGGATTATATTCAAAACTTGGGTTCAAGGTGGATATAAGGAAAAAGAAGCTTATGTTTTTCCATCATTAGAATCTATTAAAAATTCATTTAGCAAATTTTATGAATTGCTATCTTATGAGAATTTTTCTAATAAAGTTTATAATATAATTTTTGATAAATTGCATAATAATCGTGCAGCGCTCACTTTACCTTTAAGTGCAGCAATAGAGCCTAATGAAATAAATTTATTACAAAAGTCACCTATCTCATTTGATTTAGAAAAGATTTTTAACAATTTCTTTACACAGTTAATAGGTGATGAAAATTCAGAGATAATGCAAGAATGTTTTGTTGAGTCTAACGAAAGTCAAATTGCCGATTATTCATTAGAAAAAATAACTCATAGTGTTTTAAATAATCTACCTCATAATAAGAGTCAAGTAGGAGTAGAACTAAGCAGTTTAATTGAAGTGAATGTTCAAGCAGAAATTCCAGCTGATTCAGATTTATCTGTTTTTATTGTAGGCCCTACAGGTTCAGGAAAAACAACATACATTGATAGATTTTTTTCAAAAATTCTACCTAAAGTCACGAGAGATCAGTGCTTAACAATTAATATTAATTGCTTAGATGCATCGGGAGATGACAGTAAAATTGTTTCATGGATGACTGAAACATTTGTAACATTACTAGAAAAAAAATTATTTACTGAAGGTTTCCCGACCTATAAAGATTTGCAAGGCATGTATTTTAGTGAATACAGAAGAATGGCTTCAGGTATTTTAAAGAAAATATATGAAAAAGATAAAGATACATTTGATGTGAAATTTTCAGAATTCTTGGAAAGTGAGGTTACCCAAAACAGAGAAGGTTATTTAGAAAAACTACTCCACTTCACAATTCATAATCGAAGAAAACTTCCAATTATTATAGTAGATAATACTGACGAATTTACTTTAGATTATAAAATACAAATTTTTCAATTATGTAATTCATATAGAAGAAAAGTTAAGCAGTGCATGCTAATGTTCCCAGTAACAGATAAGTCAGCTTGGAGCTTTTCAAAAACTGATATATTTACAATACATCAATCAAAATCTTTCTTCCTTCCCACACCAGCGCCGAGAGAAGTATTTAGAAAGCGAATAGAATACCTCAATAAGAAGCTTGTGACTGCCGATATAAATGATAAAAGAGAATATCTTTCTAGCAAAGGAATTCGAATTGCCCTTAAAGATATTTCACAGTTTGCACAAGTTTTAGAAGATGTTTTTGTCGAAAATAATTTTACTGCAAAAACACTTGGAGAATTAACTAATTACAATATTCGTTCCATTATGAATCTTTCAAAAAGAATTATCACATCTCCCGTGATGAGAATTGAAGATTTGATCACAAGTTTCGTAACGACAGAGCCAATAAATTATACAAAATTTATTGATGCCTTACTTCGGGGTGATTATGAGGCTTATAAAACGAGTACAGGTGAAGATTTTGGTGTAATTTCCACATTTAAAGTAAACTCAGAAAGATCACACTCCCCCTTATTAAACTTAAGAATACTTGCTCTCCTAAGACTAACAAAATGGAATGGCCGTGATGTAGAAGAACGGCATATGACAGTACAATCTATTACTAGCTACTTTGAATCATTAGGCATTGATTCTGTCGATATTGAATTTTGTCTCAAAGAACTAGTTTCATTAAGATTAATTGAACCCTATGACCCATCAAACAGTATATTAAGTAATAGTCAAAAATTAGCTATAACATACAAAGGAATGGCTCATTACGACTTATCCACAAGAAATAATGTTTACTTCTTTCAAATGGCAATTACAACTGGAATTTGTGATCCTGAAATAGCTTCTGATATTCGTAACTATTATAAATCTGATCGTTTTTTTACAGAAAAAACTCTTTATATTAGAAAAAAGTTTTCTGAGTATTTAATTCAAGAGGATAAAAAATATATTATAGAAGTTGAAGATAATGATCAATTTGAGTGTCAAAGAGATTTATTGAAAAGTATTTATGCTTTTAGTATAGATAGAAATGGTGTAAACAAGCCCATACAAGATAACTATTCAAGTTTTTATGAAAAAACTTTAATTGGCACAGTTAGAAACTATGATCCGGAAAAAGATTATGGATTTATATATATATCAGATATAAATGATGAAATTTCATTCAAAGTCGCTAAATTGGAAAAGTTTGAAGTTGAATCAATTTATGATGGAGATGTTGTATATTGCACTATAGGTCATGGCGATAAAGGTACTCAAATTAAATCAATCGATAGCTATGTTGAAAACCTTAATAATTTTCAGAGAGAAAAGTGTTTGATTAAATTCTATAAACCTGATCGAGGTTATGGATTTGCTTTTATTAGTACTACTTCCAATGAAGCCTTTTTCCATAAAACCGCATTTCCAAGTAACTTTTATGAACACTTAAGAAATGGAGTAGAGTTTGAAGCAGAAATAAAATTACAAGAGAACGGAAAATATCAAGTAAGACGATGTGTTAGTTTGATTAGTTGAATCTCATTACTTAGATAAGTTTTAAATTTTGACATTACTCAGTTTAAAAAACCGAGTAATGTCAAAATTAAAAGTGGGTATGCCATCTAATTATTAAATTTAGTAAAGCATATTAACCCTGCTGTAATTTATCTCTGATTCCTAATGTTTGGATTGCCTGTCTTAAGTCGTGAACCATGTTATTAACATCGTGTTTATTGTTACCATCCATTTTATACTTGAAAACCGTAAGACCTTGTAAATCGCTTGCTAACTTTTGCTTTACCCCCTTAGGCACCGCAACGAATGCTCTTTTTCGTGTAAGTAAGCCCATAAACAAACCAAGCTCCAAAATGACATTATCTCTAGGTCCTCTTTGTTCTTCACCTCTAGAGATAACAACGTCATCATCCTGAAAAATAGCAAGGCCAAAGTCTGATTCGTTCACAGCCTTATCTAAGTCTTCTAGGGTATAATTACCACCCTTAAACACATCTGATTCATTCCAAATTTTTACTTCAATATCATCATGGTCGAACTCCCGTCTGATATCTCTCGCTATATTTAGTGATTCTGCTGTACTAATGATAAATAATTTAGGTTTTTCATTTTGCCTCTGAATCATAAGATTTCTTTGGTTTAATCTATGTGCTAAATCAATCGCTAGTAAGCGATATATTTTCGGATAAGTTTCTGCCAATTGATTAAAATTATCAGCACTTAATTTTACTGTAACTGTATCCTCAATTGCTTTAACTGTGGCAGATCTAGGCAGTGTAGGGTCAATTGCAGACATCTCACCAACACTTATCCCTGCACCCCTTGTATATGGAAATCGATTACCATATACGAATAGATTTACTTGACCTGTAATTATAAAAAAAACATCCTGATCGTAACTACCATGGTCAATAAGCGTATCACCATCAGTGAATTGTACTAACTCGCCATGTTCTGCTATAAACGCAGCTATTTCTTCCTCGTGTTGAACTATATGTTGTTGTAATAAAACTCTAGTAAGAGTTTTTTTATCTTTAAAGCGATCTTTAAGCTGAATTTGTTGCACTTTTCTTTCACCACTCTTTTTTAAATTCACATTTCTTCATTGTATTACAGCAAGTTTTCCAACCACATTTTATAAAACTGTCCCAAAATTCTTTTTCAGCCTTATGTAGTAAGTAATCATTAACTGCTACTTTAAAAATTACTTCTGCACAATTTTCAGGGCATTTACCAAGACTTTTATATTTTTCTAAACCTTGCTCATCACAGGCACAAGGAAAATGTTTATTTAAGACCAGATTTTCGCTACCAACTAAAATCAGTTTACCATCAGCATATACATGATAAATTTTTTCTTTATTGTGATCTGATGACTCTAACTCTTCTACTTTTAGCTGCTCTAGGGTCAAACCTAAGATGTTATTCTTAAACTGCCCATAGTACTGCTCGACTATTTTTTGATAGATTGAACCATCACCATGCGCCCACTCCCCAACATTATGAGGCCATATGCCATTAATTTCGCATTGATGTTGTGCGTCTAAAAATTCTTTAACATTTTGTATCCACTGATCGATTGATAATGTTTCTAGATCTTCTCTTAAGCCTAAGCAAAACCACCCATCAAAATTTATATGTCTATTAGGGCATAGTTTAGGGTAACGATTATGGGTAGCCCTCACTTGAAGTACATCATTTATTTGATGTACTTCAAGCTCTACAATATGGGGACTGCCTGCATAACTGTAAAATTTCAAACTAAAGGTAATTTCTGTTTCGTTTATTCGACGAAAATGAATGTTTTTTCTCGTCAAATAATCTACTAAATCATTTAAGCTTGGCATGCGCTTTTAGGCCATTCTGTACATGTGGTGCTGAATCATAAAAACTACCTTTTGTAGATTCGTTCTTACTACTCTCAGCCTCATCAATAGACTTAACTTGGTCGTAAGTTAAATCTGCAGCTACCTGATCCTTAAATAGCACTTTATAATTATCACTCAAATACTTGTAAGCATTCGCTCCAATCTTGGTTGCATTACCTTTACACACCTTTTGAGCATTTTCGGATTCGATTGTGGAAACTCCAATAGCATAACGTGAAGTGTCACCAATTTTACCTACCCGTGTTAAGGACACATCACCGATTTCATAGCCAATGGCCAAACCTAATTTTTTCAAATCTTCTATATCAAAGTATTCCCCTAATTTGTCGAGCGACATAAGAAAACTACTTCTAATAGCTGATACAGCCTCAGTAGCAACATCTACGGACTTGCTAAAATCGGTTGTCTTGGAAGAACCTTCACAGATTAAACCGTGTAAACAGTCCCCAATAAAGCGTACGCGTCTTCCCTCATGATCACTGTATAAAGTATCATCCATTTCAGATCTTAAAACGTGCAAGGCTCTAACAATATTTTTTTTACCTTCTTCCGAATCGATATTCTTACCGACAAAGTTAGTAAACCCATCTATGTCAGCATAGATCGAAACAATCTCCTGACGCTTTGCGGATTTATAATATAATTCATCAAATTCCAATTTTTTTAAGGGAGGGGTAGTCCTGCTAAATTGGAAGTCCTTTAATTTCTTTTCGTTCTTTTTCAGCTCATCTGACACATCTTGGGGAGTCACACTTAAATCTGCAGACTGTTTAGAGCTTTCAATTTCACTTGTTTTCAATTTTATCTTTTTCGTGTCTTGAGAGGCATCTAAACTCAAATTAATAACGCTTCGGGCTTTTGAGGTTAAATATATACCAACTGTATCCCCACTTGCATGTTTCGCAGCGTAATTGGCAGGGTTACCCAAGAATAACGGTTCACGGTTACTTCTACGGCCATTATTAACGGCAAGTGCTAAGCCAGTATCAATACCAATACGAATTTCTGCAGCTTCAATCGCATCATCGCCAACAACTTCACGTTGTTGCTGCACAGATTCCATAATGAGATCAGCTATTGCAATCGCTCTATCAAGACGAGCTTTTTCATTTTCAGTACCATATGGTTTCGCAATGACAGCATGCAATCTTTGATTATGGAAATCCACAAAAATACTGCCGGTTTCAGCTAATATAAATTTAATTGCACGAACATGAGAGTCGAAAAAACGTATAGCACGTTGATGTGTTGTATCTGATTCCGTGCCATTTTGTGTAGTTAAAATCCCCTCCAAATTAAGTATATCAACATACAAATGTACTGCATCCATAGCGTATGCTTCATTGACTTTGATGTTAGATAAACTTTTATCACGGGTATACTGTTTAATCGTGACTTCACGAACTTCCTCACACAGGTTATCGATATGATTTTCTGCCCGTGACTTATCCCACTTGTAATACATAGTAATTCTTCTGTAAGTTTTAGTTATTAGTTGTTATGGAGATCAAAGATATGATTTCAAGTGACAAAATGGATTAATATATATTTCAATAAAAATTAACTAAGTTGAATGTTGGTAAGACAAAACATTAATAGTTTTTTAAAGGTGCTACATTATTAGAATAAAATCGAAAATAAATTGGTGTTGTTGCTTTAGCAACATTGCTTTCATGGACTTTCTGGGTTTGAAAATCAATTTAATGTATGGAGATTTAAACGTGAAAAAATACGGTGTTGAAATTGTTTCTCGCCCAGCAATTAAAGCAACAAAGAAGTTAGATTTGAACGGAAAAGTGGGAGAAGAAATAATTAAATCACTGACAGAGATAATTCTAATTCGCCATCAAAAAGCATTTAAACGTTTATCTGAAATGTGAGTTTCAAAGACATTTTACAAAATGAAACTAGGCAAATATGATTTTTGAATGTCATTTCGCACATCAAAGCTACAAAATGGTTATTTTGACCAATTTATCACATGAAAACTAGGCAAAAGTCATTTTTGACCTTCATTTATCACACTAAAGCTTCAAAAAATGTATTTTTGGGCGAATTTATCACATGAAAACTAGGTAAAAGTCATTTTTGATGTTCATTTTCTACATTAAAACTAAGAATGAGCATATTGGGGAGCGAATTTATCACATGAAAACTAGATAAAAAGTCATTTTTGATCATCATTTCCAACATAAAAACTAAGAATGAGCATTTTGGGAACGAATTTATCACATCAAAACTAGGCAAAAGTCATTTTTGACCTTCATTTGAACATCATAGCTTCAAAAAGTGTATTTTTGAGCTAAATTATCACATGAAAACATGTTTGATCGAAATCATCATGAACCAAAGACGTTTATTAGTCAGAAATTTGACGCGTTAAATGGTTTCTAACATCTCACGTGAAATTTCAGAATGATGCTCAAGCTTTTTATTTAAAGATTGAATAATGAAAGAAGTGCGTTTCAACTCAGGGTAACTCATATAGGTTAAGCTTGGAGAATCCGGTTCTTCTTCGTCTAAGCTATTGTCGTGCATAACGAACGTTGTTTCATATTGCTACGAATTTCAGATCCTTCGTTAAAACCTTTAAACGGGATTATGTATATTTGAATGATGTGCCAGATGCAGAAACAGTTATGAGATGTTTGCCCCTTTGGATTGAGGATTACAATTGCAATCATCCTCATAGTGGGCTAAAAATGAAATCCCTTCGGGAGTTTCGATCGCTTAAATTATCAAGTTAACTGTCCGTTTTTACGGGGGCTAATACACTGGGAATACACTGTACTTATGGGAAAAAAAATTGAGAAAATCTATCAATTAGTCATAGAAAATTACATATATTTAATTTCTAAGATACTGAATATAAGAGAATTTAGGTATAGAGGACTTACTAATGGGGAAGTTCTAATAGCGAAGAGCGTATTTGATAATCTCATCAATTATAATTCAATAAAAATTTTTAATATTCCCTATTTGCCTTGGCAGCCTAAAGACATATTAATGGCTCCAAATGGTAGCCTATTTGTAAATCAAAAGCTTTTTGCTAAAGACTATTCGCAATGTTCAATTGCTATGCAAGGGTTGTTTATTCATGAACTTACCCATGTCTTACAGTACCAAAAACACAAGAATGTACTTATAAGGGGAGCTTTATTACAAACCGCGTACTACATCACTTTCAAAAAGTACGACCCATATCTCTATACGCTTATTGAAGGTAAGGAATTTGAACAATACAATATAGAACAACAAGCTGAAATTGCTCGTGATATTTTCTTAAAAAAAATTCCTAATATTATTCCTAAGCATGCATAACCTAAGTCTTTTTTGTTCGTATTGTTAAAACATTATTATCTATTAAACTATTAAGTTGTTTTTTTAATTGATAATTTTCATATACTAATGAAAGTTCACGTCCCAATGCACTCTCCAAATCTCTGCGTAACATTGTAACCTCATCCTGTAATTTTGAGATTTTACGACTATCTAAAGGTATCAATTTTTGATCTTTGGCAGCTACTTCGATCGCTAGTATTAAATCTGCAAAGATTTGTCTTGATTTTTTAATAGCACCTTTATTTCGTTTTGCTTCCAAAGCTACGGAATCATTTGATATTTTTGTATCAACTGGAACATTAATGGGTTGATTTTTGATTAGCCTTTCTAAGGCTTCAAAATATTCAGTAATTGCGTCTGACATAAATTATTTCCCCTTAAGCTCAAAAATTTTCTGCCTTGTTGTTTTCAAAATTTCTAAATGTGATGATTCAGTTCGATACTCTAAAGATGTGATATCTAAAAATTTAATCATTTTTTCTTGCGCTTTAATAACGCGTTCCAACTTAGATAAATTAACAACTAAATTCCTGCAGTTATCTTTTAAGCAATTAATTTGCAACCAATTAGTAGCAGTAATATTACAGGCTCCGACTTTAGTACATCCCCCAATAATTGTTTCTTTGTATGCAATTTCGCCACTTTTAAAACGTTGAACAGTCTTCTTTCTGTCTACAAGAATTGTTCCATCACCATCTCTCAAAGTGTTTTCGACCCAATGAACATGTCCACCATAAAGAACAGTGTCAGTCATTAAAACATTAAAAATATATCCTAATGATGATGATTCTGTTTGAGTTTTCTGCCATTCATTAGCAAAATGGCTATCATCTTCATCAATTAGATTTTTTGCAAATGCAGACCCTTTGGCATAATAGCTCGACATTTCGTTAGTAATATGCTGTAACTGCCTCCTTAACGATGGTAAAGAAACTAAACCAGACCTCTGTGCATATAAAGCCAAAGAACGACGTAATTGATGTGATGTCAGATTCCAACACTGTCCTACTTGGAATTTCTCTTCGGAGCGCCATGCTCTATGTGGATCAATTTGTTCCAACTCTTCGATATCTGAATTCAAGATTTTTGGAACTAAACTGTTAATCCCTTGTTTACTATAAAGTGTACCTATCCTATATTTTGTTACTGTTTCTTCAATTTTTTTTCCTGTTAAACCAAAATAACTAGAAGAAATAAATAGTGGATATTCGAAAATATTTGTATCTTTTTTTGGTGGCATATCATTATGAATTTTATAAATAGAATCAGCTATCCTTTGTGCAACTTTAACGGCTCTACATCCTTCACTATTAGTTACCCACTTTGTAGGCTTGACCATTCCATTATTTAATTTAGTAGTTCTACCATTAATTAAATAATGAATTTGAGAATTAGAAGTAGTTTCCTCTATGCAATGATAGGGTAAAGATTGTGCTTCTTCATCACGCATACCAGTATATGCTTGTATTATAATTTTACAAATACACTGCGCATCTGTGATTAAGCTGGCCATTTCTTTTATTGAAACATTTCCAGTTCTTTCTACAATGTAATCTTTTAATTCACATGTAATTTTTTCTGTAATGGATTGATACTGATAGGAATATGTTTTTGCATCACCTTTTTTCACTTTAAAAATATGACACTCATAAGCCATTTGCAATATTTCTTCTTCTATTTTTTCCCACTTATTCAGATAGTCTAAAAGATTTGTTAAGATATCAGAATAGATCTTCGATGGAATAGGAGCATGTTGCTTCAAACTACCTCTATATTGCTTATTTTGTTTTTTAAAAAGACTCAAAACCCTCCTATTAACAATATTAATTGCATGTTTACTATTACAATTTAATAAATTTATCAAAAGAGATGAAAGCGTTTCAATTGACCATCCTGAATTATTATATTTAATAAACTCTATCAACTCTTTTTCATCACCGATGATAGCTTTAATAGTTTTTTTTGTTGTTTCAGCAAATTTTGCCATACTTCTTGCAACAGCTAGATAATTCCTTAACGTTCCAATGCTTAATGGTTGTCTATCTCTCAACCAAATCAATATAAAAAATATATGCTTAATTTCCTCAACAATAATCTCACGTTCAGGTGTAAACTCACCCTCATCCCAATACCTAAATATTAAACTGCTTGGCTTTCCATCAGGATGATATATAGTGAAATCCCAAACCATATCTCCATATCTAGACACTATTAATCCATCACGGCTCTTACAAACAACAAATTCTGCTGTAGGAAAATCATCATTCTCTATATTAAACGAGCTTAATGATGGTATTCGTTCAGAATTAATAATTTTTTCCTGTGTATTTAATATTTTCATGAGATAAGATCCAGCTCTATAAACATCTCTAACTTTCTTGCCCAATAGGTATCAAGTTCTCCTTCTTCGACTTCTGAACTAATCCTTTCTACAAGGGTTAAATTATATTTTTTTAAATCACTTAGTATTGAATTTATTCTATCTATAATGGGCTTTACAGTTAGATTTTGGTCTTCTATACTTCCAATCAAATGGGCTGTTTTTTCAATGCAGTAGCGACAACTTAATAATTTTCTGATATCAATCTCATCAACATGTATCCTATATTTATCACAGAATAGGCATCCTTCAGGCTCGACACAATCAGGCTTAATTGGTAGTTTTTTACTAATAAGGGAAGGTTCTCCATAAGAGGAACATTGTCCAATTGCCCCTTGCAAAAGTTTATCGTGGCCTTTTTTATTTTCTGAAATAATGCCTGAAACATTATTAAAAAAGTCTGACATCTCTTCCCAATGTTTACTTTCTGAACCTGAAATATAAGATAATAAAACGGTTTTTTCTGTATTTTGTAAAACTAAAGCTGTAGTTGATACGTCTGTTTTACGTATTAGCCAGTCACTCTTAGCTGCTCGCCACTCTCTAGATTGAATTTTTTCAAGATTAAGATCAATTCTTTGTAATGTGCTATAAATGTTATTTAACCCAATGCTCTTCATTTGTTTAGGATGAGATAACCCTCTTTCCCCTAAATTAAAAAATAGTAAATCAAAACTATTATTATTTAAAATATACTTTCTTAAAGCTAAAAACTTTTTAAATCTAGTCATAAAACCAACAGGTAGTTCAAAACTACATTCTTTTCTATTTGCCCTCCATTTAATAGTTCTAAATAGCTGATGAGAACTAGTTATCTGAAAGTCATCGTGCCATTTTAATTGAATTAATTGTGCCCAACTCATTCCTGTCTGAGCTAAGAATAGAATTATAAATGCATTTAATGCAATTGTTCCCACATGCTTTCTTTGACTGTGGTGAAATTCATTATTCGCGGCATTTATATTATGTATTGCATCATTTAATATTATTGTATTATATTTTAATTTTCCTTTATTTCTTAATCTCAAATTTTCGATTTCTTCCAATGTATTCATTGTACCCAACAGATAGTTATATGCTAAACAAGAGTTTCTTTTTTCTTGAGAATTTTCAGGATGAATAAACCAAGATTCTGCTGGAAAAACCCATAGTTTATTATCCTCAAAATTTAAATAGCTTGGCACAGCCAATTTATATGGATATTTTTTATTATCAAGAACCAATGATGATAATCCATCAAATATATGCTCACATAATGTTAAAATTTTTGCCTCTTCATTCTCGTTAGGTGGCTGAGTACTCACTTTTAATTTATTATTAATTCTAAGTAAAGTTAAACCTTTACTTAATTCTTCATCTTCTAGAAAAGCCTCTAAAAAATGAATAACCGTATTTTGCTGTCTAGCAGCACTGTTTATTGTTATTTCATTTCTTAAAACACGTTCTTTTAGATACTGTATATATAAAAATAGACTTTTTTTT
>RRZT010827666.1_pt1 | contig 12896 bp, 10 predicted proteins | sample 2165551 | NCBI WGS metagenome assembly RRZT01 (sample SAMN10456910, study PRJNA506462) | wastewater metagenome | biome: wastewater; feature: sludge; material: wastewater sludge; isolation source: wastewater sludge with Escherichia coli K12::gfp cells carrying plasmid... | place: USA: Moscow, Idaho... | reverse complement strand
TGGGAATTTATGTTTTTGAATACTTATAAGAATATTATAATGATTGTACTTGGGTTTTATTTGGTATATATCACAGAGTTTATAAGAGTAAATACAAGCTTCAAACATTATGATAGAAATATTAGTGATTTAATGTTAATACTACTTATCTATATTTATGCTTATGTATTAAAAGAAAGAAAAGAATTACAGAGCAGTTTTACAAAGATTTATTCTAACGTGTTGATATTATTAGGAGTTATTGGAACTTTTGTTTTAAATACAAAAAGTTTTCCCTTGGTAGAAGGGCTAAATATAAAGATTCCTTATTTAATAGTACTTTTTTTGTACAATGTAGTTTGTATATTATTAGCAAAAAGATATGTAAGGAAAATTTCTTATAAGCATTTTGGAAGTATCGAATTTTATCCAATAATTGTGAATGTAATTGTATTATCTTACGCAGTTTCATATTTGACAGTTCAATTAAATATGGTTATAACCAATTTTTATTTTAATTTGGTTATAGTTATTATTGCAGTAATTAATCTTTTGATAGGGTTTAAATATAGGTATAGATATTTGAGATATACAGCTTTAGCTATGATACTTTTTGTTATGACAAAAACTTTTTTCTTAGATATACAGTACATTAGCCATGGTATCAAAATTATCGCATTTTTTGTATATGGAGGAATACTTATAGCTATTTCTTATTTATATCAACATTTATCAGAAAGGTTTCAGGTGAAGTTTGAAGGTGAGAATTAGTATATTAATATACTTGTTTATAGCAATCAATATTTTTTCTTCAAATAATTTCAATGTATCCAAAGAAATCAAAATTGAAGGAAATGATAAATATTACAAATTATTATTAGATAAGGATATTTATAAACACAGTAAAAATGATTTGAATGATATTAGAATTTTTGACAAAAATATGGAAATAATACCCTATTATATAGAAGATGATTTTTTGAAAAAAGAAAATATATTTAATGTTCATGAAGTTATTATTCAAAATGCTTATAGGAAAAATAAAGATTTCCATCTAGAAATTGAAGTAAAAGGTGTAAGCGTAGAGAGAGATATTTGGATTAACTCCTTAGAATTTTTATTTGATCATGAGGAATTTTATTCTCAAATAGAATTATATGGGTCTTATGATAAAAATACATGGGTAAATCTTTCTAGAGATAAACTTTATAATGTAGACAACAAAATAAAGAGTATAATTGAGTTTGAAAGAAGTAAATTTCAGTTTTATAAAGTTATTTTTTTAGAAAGTGAAAAAGATATAGCAGTTAAAACAATAAAAGCTGTCGAAAATTTGATAAAGAATCAAGACTATTATAAAATCGAAGAAGTTCATTTAGATTATGAAGTAGAAGAAGAAGATAATAAAACCAAAATTAGGGTAAAAAATCAATATTTATTGCCCCTTATAAGATTAGAAATTGAAGCAGAAGGAAATTATAAGAGAAAAGTTTATATAGAAAATTATGATTATATCTTCGAAGAGATATACTCTTTTGATTATAATAATCAAAATTCAAAGAAGAACGACTTATATGTATATAATCTGCCTAGACAAGAAAATTTTGTTTTGGTTATAGAAAATGGGGATAACAGGAAGCTAAATTTGAAAAAAATAAAATTTTTTACAAAATCCAGTTTTTTAGTTCTTGAAAATATTGGAGAAAAACCGTATAAATTATATATAGGTCAGGAGTCTTTAGGCAAACCAAATTATGATTTATATGACTTTATAAGTTCTATAGATATTGAAAAACTATCTATAGGACAACTTGGAGCTCCTCAAATGATAAAAGTAGAAGAGGTAAAAAAAGATTTTTTTGATATTAAAACGAAAAAACTTATATTGAATTTGATAATTTTAATAGTCAGTTCATTAATGATTGTTATAGTAATTAGAAACATTAAAAGGAAATAAACCTTCCTTTTTTAAGGAGAAAAAATGGGGATAATTAGAATTTTGGATGAAACAGTTTCAAATATAATTGCAGCAGGAGAAGTGGTAGAGAATCCAGCAAGTATGATAAAAGAACTTGTGGAAAATTCCCTTGATGCAGGTTCTACTATGATAAAAATATATGTAAAGTCAAGTGGAAGATATGTTAAAATAATAGATAATGGCTGTGGAATGGAAAAAGAAGATTTATTTTTGTCCATTGAACGTCACGCTACAAGTAAAATTAAAGAAAAAGATGATATTTTTAACCTAAAAACTTATGGATTTAGGGGGGAGGCTCTTGCTTCTATAGCATCTGTATCAAAACTTAATCTTAGCTCTAGAAAAGAAGAAAATCAAACAGGAACTATGCTTACCATTAATGCAGGAAAAATAATTGATATAAAAGATATTGCCATGGGAAGAGGAACAGAAATTGAAGTAAATAATTTGTTTTTTAACACCCCTGCAAGACTAAAGTTTCTTAGAAGCGAAGGGACAGAGTATAGTAAAATTAAACAAGTAGTTTTAACTGAAGCTCTTGCAAATTTTGATGTAGCTTTCACTTTAAATATAGATGGTAAAGACCAAATAAAAACTTCTGGAAAGGGAGTTAAGAATTGTATTTTTGAACTTTTTGGGCAGAGCATATTAAAAAATATTAAGGAGTTTCCTTTAGGTTTTGTTGGAAACTTAAATATTTTGAGGTCTACAAAGGATAATATTTATACATATATAAATGGTAGGTATGTCAAATCAGTAATTATAGAAAAAGCTGTAATAGATTCTTATTATACAAAACTTATGAAGGGGAAATATCCCTTTGCCATAGTTTTTCTGGAAATTGATCCAAAAGAAATAGATGTAAATGTACATCCATCTAAAAAAATTGTTAAGTTCTCCAATGAAACAAGGATATACTCTTATGTAAAGCAGAAACTTGATGAAGTCTTAGGACAAGAAGAAAGAGAAGACTTACCTGTTCTGGAAGATTTTTTTGAAAATAATGAAGAAACCAAAGAAATACAGGTAATAAGAGAAGAGGTAGAAGAGTATAAAGCTTACATTAAAGATGATTTTGAAGAAAAAAATAATTTTAATACAAAAAAAGAGGAAAGTATAGTTTTTGAAAGAAAAGGGGAGTATACTTCTTATAAGAAGGAAATTATTCCTACAGAAAAGCAAAGTATTCCAGGTTTACTTATGGAAAAAACTTATTTCCCTAATGAAAGTATAAAAATCTTAGAAAAGGAAAAAGAGCTTTCTTATGAAGAAACTTTTAGTAAAGAAGAAGATTGTAGAATCATTGGACAACTAAACAATATGTACATCTTAGTAGAAAGAGAAAAAGAACTTGAGATTTATGACCAACATATAGTTCATGAAAGAATATTGTATGAAGAACTTAGAGAAAAACATTTAAAAAAAGAAATAGCTTTGCAACATCTTTTGGTTCCTCTCAAAATTGGATTAACTATTAAGGAAAAAGAACTTGTAGAAAATAATTTGGAACTTTTTAGAGAGTATGGTTTTGAAATTGAGGATTTTGGAGATAAAGAAATACTCATAAGAACTGTACCTGTTTTTGACTTTAGAGAAAGTGTAAAGGATACTTTTTTTTATATTTTGGATAAGGTCAATGAAGAGAATTTTAGAGATTTTAGAGAAAAGATTCTTATTTCTATGTCGTGTAAAAATGCAATAAAGGCACATGAAAGTCTTAGTATGCAAGAAATGAAAATACTTATAAATAAACTTCATAAATATGGGAAATACACTTGCCCTCATGGAAGGCCAATAATAATTAAATTACCCTTTGACAAGTTAGACAAAATGTTTGGAAGGAAATAATTGATTTTTATTTTTATTAGTGCTATAATCCTATGGATTTTTTAAAAAAATTGGGGTGTTTTATTTGTTAAGTGTTAATCTAATATGTGTAGGTAAAATAAAAGAAAAATATATAATTGAAGGTATAGAAGAATTTGTAAAAAGACTTCAAGCCTTTGTAAAATTTAGCCTTATAGAGCTAAAAGAAGACGGAAATGATAGTAATAGAGAAGAATCTATAAAAAAAGAAGCAATTTTGATAAAAAATTACTTGGAAAAATCCAAAGGATATAATATACTTCTGGATGTAAAGGGAAAAGAATATTCATCAGAAGAAATGTCAGAAGTTATAGAAAAGCTTACTGTACAAGGGATATCGACAATAAACTTTATTATTGGAGGTTCTTACGGAGTTTCTGAAGAAATAAAAACCCTTTCAAATATAAGGCTTAGCTTTTCAAAAATGACTTTTCCTCATCAGTTAATGAGGTTAATATTTATGGAACAGCTATATAGATGGTTTACAATAACAAATAATATAAAATATCATAAGTAGAGGTGGAGACTATGTATTCAATTGGAGAAAACTTTTTTTATGAACTTGACGGTGAAGAAGTAGAGTTTAGTATTTTGGGAGATATGATAATCAAGGGAAAAGAATATCTGGTAACTGAAGATGAAGATCATAACAGATTTGTATTTTTATATGATGATGAAGATGAAGTGGTTGTCCTTCTTGAAGATGAAGAACAAGCAGATAAACTTATAGAGACTTGGGAAACAGATTTCTATGGAGAAACAGAAGATGAGACTTTATGGGATGATGATGAGTATGATGATTACGATGATTCAGAGGAAGAAGAAGTTGATTATGTAGATTATGAAGATGATGTTGACTTTGAAGACGATGAGTACATTGAAGAAGACGAAGATGAAGAAGATTTATTCTAAGGAGATTTGAGTGAAACTAGAAGTCTCAACAAAAGATATGCATGGAGATAAAACTAGAAATGTTTATCTTACAGAGAAAACTATTAATTCTAAAGGGACAAATTACAAATACGTTTGTGAGCTAGGAATAAAAAATGAACTTTATTTTTTAGATACCAAAGTACTAATAAATAGAGTAGGAGATATTTCCACAAAACAAGTTTATGATTTAAAACAAATAACTAAGTCATTGTATAGAACTCCTTATTTGGAAACGGAGCTTAGGATAGAAACATTGACTTATGAAAAAGTACCCAAAGGATTTAGCCTCTCTTACAGGCTCTATGCGAATGAAGATTTACTAAATGAAATATTTATTAACTTCAAGGAAGTTTAAAAAGGCTTAATCATTGAGTTCTTAAAGGATATGATTGTATCATATCTTTACTAGAGTTCATTGATTGGCCTTTTTTTACAAAGTCAGTAACTACTCAGGGCTAACCAGTTAAATAAACTAAATTTGTTTGTGGGGCAAGGCACCGTAATTTTCCATCCGAGCGTCCACGCCACAGCATGGATGCTTGGATGGATGGCTGTGTAGTTACAAAAATTAAAAGAAAAAATGGTTGGTTATAATGGTGGAATTATGATAAAATATAATCCTAGTAACTAAAATGGAGTGAGTAATGAAAAAAATATTTGTTTTTATTATTTTAAGTAGCTTAATCTGGGCTATTGAGACGGAAGTCTTTAGCAAAAAACGTATTTTTTTTGAAAAGGATATTACTAACTTAAAGGTACTCACACAACCAGCCTTTTCAAAATATAACATAGATAAACTCGAAATAAACTCTTTTGTATTTTCAGCTGATACTATTGGGCTTTATGAAATAGTTTTTTTTGATGAATTTTCTCAAGAAATTAGGGAAAAAATTAGAGTAACAGGAAAAACTTATACTAAAGAAAGTGTAAAAAAAATTCTAGATACTAAAACTTATCAAAAAGGTATAAAAGAAATTTATACTTTTAGCGAAAACCCTTTAGATACAAACAAAATAATCTATGATTATTATCTAGAAAAGGCTAAGAAAAAAGATAATATTGATGAAATTTTAAATGCTTTTTTGATTGTGAAAAAATATTTTAAAAATTTTGAATTTGAACAAAAAGAGTTTTTGGAAAAACTATACAATATAAAATCTACTGCAAAAGATACAAGGGCTCAAGTACTCATTTTGAGTTTTTTGAAAGAATATGACAAAAAGTACATGATAGAATATGGCCGACTAGCTCTTCAAGTAGGAATTAATGAAAAAGAGGCTTTAATTGATTTGGAAAACCAAGTTAATAAATATTTGGATACAGTTGCAGCAGAAATTTTGGCTAATTATTATGAAAAAAAATCTAGTAAAAAAGCAAAAAAATATTTATATATAGGAAATAAAAAAGCCTTTTTCAATTATCTTTTGAAGAATAATGATGAATATTCGTATATTTATTATTATGAAAAATTAACAGTAGATGAAAAATTAGAAATAGATAGTATAAAAGAAGATTTTGAAAAAGAAAAAATAATTGATTTATATTTACAAAAAGGAAATTTAAATTTGTTAGAACAAAGATACGATATAGCAAAAGATTATTTTGGAAAAGTACTAGAATTGAGCTCAGTAGAATTAAAGGCTAAAAGTGCATTGTTTAATATGGCTAAAATAAATATTTTGGAAGAAAAATACCTAGAAGCTCTTGCTTCATTGGAAGATTATTTGGGAAAATATGAAAGTATAGATGAGGTTGAAGCTTTATTTTATCTAGGTTTATGCAATTTTAAATTGAAAAATTTTGAAAAAAGTGATATTATATTTAATCAGATTAAAAAAACATACAAATATAGCATTTGGGATGAAAAAATAAAAATTTTGTTAAAGGAGATATAGTAAATGAATAATGTACCTGAAATCCATCATGTAAATCAAATCATGGAAGAAAAAATCAAAAAAATTCAAGAACTAAGAAATGAAGGAATAGACCCATTTGGGACAAAGTATGACAAGAAGAACATGATAGGAGACCTTTTAAAGGGACAAGCTGAAGATGAAGTAGTTTATAAAACAGCTGGAAGAATAATGAGCTTTAGAAGAATGGGAAAAAACTTATTTGCTCATATAGAAGACGAAACTGGAAGAATCCAATTTTACATAAGAAAAGATGAATGTGGCGATGAAGCTTACGAACTTGCAAAAAAATTTGCCATAGGAGATTTTGTAGGAGTTACAGGAACTCTTTTTACAACTCAAACAGGAGAACTTACTTTAAGAACAACAGAATTTCAACTTATTTCTAAAAATATAAGACCTTTACCTGAGAAATTCCATGGTCTTACAGATGTAGAAACTAGATATAGACAAAGATATGTAGACCTTATAATGAATAGAGAAGTTAAAGAAACTTTCAAAACTAGAATTCAAATTATAAATAAAATAAGACAAGTTCTTACTGCTAAAGGATTCTTAGAAGTAGAAACACCAATACTTCATCCAATAGTTGGAGGGGCTTCTGCAAGACCTTTTGCTACTCACCATAATGCACTTGATATGGAATTATACCTAAGAATAGCTCCAGAATTATATTTAAAAAGACTTCTTGTTGGAGGATTTGATAAAGTATTTGAAATTAACAGAAGTTTTAGAAATGAGGGGATTTCAACAAGACATAATCCAGAATTTACTATGATTGAGCTTTATCAAGCCTATGCTGATTATGAAACTATGATGGATATTTCTGAAGAAATAATAACAACTTGTGCCAAAGAAGTTCTTGGAACAACTGATATAGAATATAATGGAAAACAAATTAAACTTGAAAACTTCGAAAGAAAACATATGGTTGATTTCATAAAAGAAGTTACAGGAGTAGATTTCTGGAAAGAAATGACTCTTGATGAAGCTAAAGCTTATGCAAAAGAGCATAGAGTAGAAATAGCAGGACATATGAGTACAGTAGGACATATTATAAATGAATTCTTTGAGCAAAAATGTGAAGAAAAAGTAGTTCAACCTACTTTTGTTTATGGACACCCAGTAGAAATTTCTCCACTTGCAAAAAGAAATGCAGAAGACCCTAGATTTACAGATAGATTTGAATTGTTTATAGATGCTAGAGAATATGCTAATGCCTTTTCTGAATTAAATGATCCTATTGACCAAAGAGGAAGATTTGAGGCTCAAGTAGAAGAAGCAAAAGCAGGAAATGATGAAGCTAATGCAGTTGTTGACTATGACTTCTTAGAAGCTTTAGAATACGGAATGCCACCAGCAGGAGGACTTGGAATAGGGATAGATAGACTTATCATGTTACTAACAGGTTCAGCATCAATTAGAGACGTATTATTCTTCCCGCATATGAGAAGAAAATAAGAAACTGCTCAGGCATCCCAAGCGTCCACGCCGTCGGCGTGGACGCTTGGATGGGAAATTACGGGGCTTTGCCCCGAACCCCATAAAAATAAAGAAACTTACTTTATTTATATAAAAATGCCTGAGCAGATACGAAAATGAGAATAAATAAAATTAAGGAGTCTGCTTTCAGACTCCTTAATTTTTGGTTCTTTAACAAAGGTATGGGGCTTTACCCCAAACTCAAGAGAATAAAAAATTCGTTATTCTTATTTTCCACCTAAAATATCATTAAAAACTCCTCCTAAAACAGAACCTTCTCCTTTACTTTGGCCTCCCATATGTGGAGAACTTTTTATAACCCTGTCTGCAAGTCTTGAAAAAGGAAGTGATTGAAGATACACAGTACCATGACCCCTTAGGGTAGCAAGAAACATTCCCTCTCCACCAAAAAACATTGATTTTAATCCTTTTACCATTTCTATATCAAAATCTATTCCTTCATCAAAAGCAACTACACAACCTGTGTCAACTCTTAAAGTTTCTCCTTTAAGTTCTTTTTTTACAATAGTCCCACAAGCATGAACAAAAGCTAAGCCATCTCCTTTTAAATGTTGTAGAATAAAGCCCTCTCCTCCAAAAAAACCAGAACCTAATTTTTTATTAAACTTGATATCAACTTTCGTTCCAAAAGCTGCACATAAGAAGGAATCTTTTTGACAGATAATTGAGCCTCCATTTTCTGCTAAATCTATGGGGATGATTTTCCCAGGGTACGGAGCACCAAAAGCAACTTTTCTTTTTCCATCTCCTCTAGAAGTAAAGTGAGTTAAAAATAAAGATTCTCCTGTAAGAAGTCTTTTTCCCATACCAAATATAGCGTTTGTAAATCCTCCTTGAACTTCTGTACCATCTCCCATTTTTGCCTCAAAGCTAATATTTTCGTCCATCCAAGACATAGCTCCAGCTTCAGCAATAACAGTTTCTCCTCTATCAAGCTCAATTTCAACTACCTGCATATCGTCTCCAAAAATTTCATAATCTATTTCATGACTTCTCAAATTTTTACCTCCTAGATATTTTATCACTATAACTATAGCTTTAAGTATAGAAAAAATCAATATTATTAAGAAAAATATTAAAAATTCTTAAGGAAAAATTGATATTTCGATAATAGTGAGGTAAAATGAAGTATCTAGATAAAATTACTATTGTCTTTTACTTGTTGTATCTAGTAGAATATAGTAGAGACTATTAACACAGGAGGTTATTATGAAAAAAAGAGTAGTATATATTATGATGTTCTTAGTGGCATTGTTATTAGGTGGGTGTAACTTGTTTAGTGGGTTGGATAAGGAGGACTTAGATGCACCAGGAGCTTTTGAATTTAAGCTTGATGATGCAATGGCAAGTGGGAATTATGTTGTTGCAGTTGAATTGCTAGAAAAAAAGATAGCAACAGAATACAAGGATATTGACAACAGTTTAGGTGCAAGTCTACCGACTGAGGAAACAATAGTGTCTAGCCCAAGTGCGATTGTCACCTATGTAGGAACTTTACAAACTTATTTAAGTAGCAATATTTCAAATCCAAAAGTACAAGAATATGTTGAATTAAAAATTGATTTAGCTAAAGCGAATTTAGGAAAATCTAATATAGATATTCTAAAGATAGCTAATCAAATTAAGGACTCTAGTGAATCAGGAAATGTAAATAATAGTTTTGCCCGTTTAAACAAGGTTATTGCAAGTGATACTAGTGCAAGCAGAGCTATAAGCATAAAAGATATTTCTGTGGATAATATTAATGAAGAGTATTTGTATGCTGCAATAACAGATTATTTTGGTTCATTAGTAATAACTAAAACAGAATTTGACAATTATATGAAAGAAGACCATAGCCAAGCTTATTTAAATGCAATATTGTCTTCAGCAGTAAGTGTAATTCAGAGTGTTGATTCTGTTTATAAAGAAAATGGAGTTATAAATACTTATAGTAGTGAATCAGAGCAAGCATGGAAAGATGATTTAGAAGAATGGAAAAAACAAATGCCTTTTGTTAAAGCTGAACTTCAATTTTTAATTGATTTATTAGATGTTGCAGGCGTTGATTTAGGGGTAAGTGATGCAGATGATTTAAAAGATTTAAATGCAGATAGTACAACACTATTGACTAAAGGAAAAGTATTTAAAACAATAGCTGAGTATGATGAATTTAAAGAAAAAGCAGGATATTAGACTATAAGGAGGAAACTATGAAAAAATTATCAATATTACTTGCTAGTATACTTATGGTTAGTAGCGTAAGTGCAAAGACTATAGGAGTAACTAGCTATGAATCAGCAAAACAAAAAGCTATGGGAGGAGCGACAATTTTATCAGAGGTTAATGAAAATGCTCTTGTAAACAATCCTGCACTTTTGAAAGAAATAGATGGCTGGGAACTTAATATATTTGGATTAGCAGCAAGTATTTCTTCAGAAACTCCTGAGTTAGCTGAAGGACTTGGTGCTATGATGGATGATATAGATGGACTTGATAAGGATAAAATAGTCTATGTGTTAGAGGCGTATCTTAATGGGACTGACTATAATGATGGACGAAAAATTTATAACCAAGATAAATTTAAAATATCGAATAAAAAACTTGTCTTGGAGCTTACAAATGTTATTACAGCGTATGTAAATAAAGGTTTTGGAGTAGGAGTGTTTAGCTCTGTAAATGTGAATGATTTGAGATTAATAAAACCTGGAATAAGTCCTGAAATAAAAGTGGATATAGGAGCAACTGTACAAGCTCCTATAGGAGTCGCTTTCGATTTTGGAGATAAAAATCAATATATAATTGGAACAACTGTAAAATATATTGCTGGAGTAAATGCTAGTGCTACATTGGAAGCCGTAGATTTGGCTGGAGAGGATAAAGATGTAGAAGATTTAATTGAATCTCAAAGCTATTCAGGGCTTGCAGTAGATTTAGGTACTATATATAAGTCAAAATACTTAAATTATGCCCTTACAGTGAATAATGCTTTTGGGAAAATAGAAGCTACAAGTACTATAAATGATGTTGAGACTACTATAGATGGAGCTAAACTACCAACAATAGTAAATGTTGCTATTAGTAATAAGTTTGATAAAAAAGACAGACTTGATACTTGGTGGGATAAACATGCTTTTTGGACTCTTGAACTAAAAAATATAACTAATGCGGACATAAATGGTGATGGTTATGATGATGAAAACTTCTACAAAAAAATACATTTAGGAGCTTCATCACATGTATTTAATAATAAATGGGTAAGATTAGAACTTAGAGGAGGATTAAACCAAGGGTATCCAACTTTTGGATTTGGTTCAGAATTGTTTAGTTTCTTAAATCTTGATTATGCTTATAGTACTAGAGAAGCAGGGCTTACAGTAGGATCAAAACCAGAAACTTTACATACAATTTCACTTGACTTTAGAATGTAAGTAATTAGACTGTGTCGCAATGAAGAGTAGATGGTTTTCGTCTTAAACACAGACTACTTGACGATTTAAAGATAATAGCAGTTATGAATAATTAATATAAAGAGAAGGGATTCAAAATTTTGAATCCCTTCTCTTTATATTATAAGACTTTATTGTAACTATTCAGGCTACCATTCAAACGTCCACCCCAATGGCGTGGACGTTTGGATGGTTAACAGGCATTGCCCCGAACCCCATAAAAGAAAACTGAATTTATTTATCTCATTATGCCTAAGCAGTTACAATTTATTTAATATTTAAAAATTCTTTTACACATTTTTTCATTTCATTTGTTTCAATTACTGTGTCGTGGAACACTTCTTTCTCATTCAATTTATAAATGTTTTCTGGTATTTCCCACCCTGTAATTTCTGATAGTTTGTCAACTAATTGGAAGTCATCTAACTTATCTTGATTTTCTCCTGTAATTGCTTCTACAACAGCTCTTGTAAATTTAAATGGTGATGCTGTAGCAGCTAAAAGAGTTTGTGTATCTTTATCTCCTGTTTTAGCAACATAATCTTCGTAAACCTTATAGGCAACAGCTGTATGGGTATCAATTACATAAGAATATTTGTCGTAAACTTTTTTAATAGTCTCTTTAGTTTCTTTATCATCTGTATATCCACCAAAGAAAGAAGATAATTTTTCTTTCATATCAAGAGGAAGTTCATATTTTCCATTTTCTTTTAAAGATTTCATTAAATCGTTTATTAAGTTGTCATCTTTGTCGCTTAATGATTCTATAAATCTTTCCAGATTACTAGATATCAATATATCCATAGAAGGAGAAATAGTAGTTTCAAATTTTCTATTTATGTCATAAACTCCTGTATTTAAAAAATCTGTTAATACATTGTTTACATTTGATGCGCAGATAAATTTATTTACAGGTAATCCCATTTTGTGCCCATAATAAGAAGCTAGAATATTTCCAAAGTTTCCTGTAGGAACAACTACATTTATTTTGTCACCAACTTTAATTTTCCCTTCATTTATAAGCTTGAAATAACCATGGAAATAATAAACTATTTGTGGAACTAATCTTCCAATGTTGATAGAATTTGCCGAAGAAAATACTTTTCCATTAGTTTTTAATAAAGAATTAAATTCTTTATCATTAAATATTTCTTTCACTCCAGTTTGAGCATCATCAAAATTTCCTTTGATTGCAACTACATGAGTATTACTTCCTGCTGTAGTTACCATTTGCATTTTTTGAACTTCTGATACTCCATCTGTTGGGAAAAATACAATTATTTTTATTCCTTCTTT
>RRZT010126396.1_pt1 | contig 12901 bp, 12 predicted proteins | sample 2165551 | NCBI WGS metagenome assembly RRZT01 (sample SAMN10456910, study PRJNA506462) | wastewater metagenome | biome: wastewater; feature: sludge; material: wastewater sludge; isolation source: wastewater sludge with Escherichia coli K12::gfp cells carrying plasmid... | place: USA: Moscow, Idaho... | reverse complement strand
CGACGCTGGCTGCGCGGGGCGCCGGCGGCAGCCGCAACATGATGATGATCGTCGGCCTGCAGATGGCGGTCGGCGCGCTGGCGCTGATCGGACCCGCCGCGGCGATGGAATGGGGCCGCCCCGTGGACTGGAGCCCGCAGCTGGTGCTGGCCTTTGTCTATACGGTGCTGGCGCCGGGGATCGGTGCGACATGGCTGTGGTTTTTGCTGGTCAACCGCATTGGCGCCGTGCGCGCCGCGACCTTTCATTTCCTGTCGCCGATCTTTGGCGTCGCCATTGCGGCCATGCTGCTGGGCGAACGCTTCGGCGCCTCGGACGTGATCGGGGCGCTGATCGTGGCGGCGGGGATCCTGATGGTGCAGATGGCCCGGATCCCCGCCGCGCCCGATCAGCGCTCGGCGACGGTGCGCACCGACTCGCGGTCCTGACAGCGCCCGACCCAGTCGAGGATCGCGGGCGTCGCCGGCATCTTGTCGCCGAACCATGCGAACGGCCCCGCGCAGAGCAGATCGGCGGCGCTGAAGGCATCGCCCAGCAGATAGGGCTGGCGGCTGAGCGCCTCGTCCAGACGCTGGATGGCGGTGTCGTAATCGCGCAGCGAGGCATGGACGGCGGGATGGGCGATACCGGCCCAGGACAGGATCGCCACCGGCTCGAACACGCCCTGATACCAGAACAGCCATGACAGATACTGGCCGCGCTGCGGATCGCCGACCGGACGGCCCAGACCGGCCTGCGGAAACCGGTCGGTCAGATAAAGGATGATCGCCGCACGTTCCCGCACATGATCCGCGCCATCGACCAGATAGGGCACCTTGCCCTCGGGATGGGGGTTCTGGGGGTCGCGAACGCCCGAACCGTCCTGACGCGGGATCGTCACGATCCGGGTCAGGACCTGAGCGGTCACGCCCAGCTCATGCAGCAGTTGCAGCACCGAGGTCGAGCGTGAATTCGGCGCATGATAAAAGGTCAGCATCATGGACTCCTGTGATCTGATGCGGGCAGAATGCGCGGCGACTCCTGACAGAAGGTGACAGCATGTCCCGCACTGACCGGCTGATGCGCCTGATGGACGCGCTGCGCCGCCTGCCCAGGCCGGTGACGGCCGCGCGGCTGGCTGCCGAGACCGGCGTCTCGGCCCGCCAGCTTTACCGCGACATCGCCACGCTGCGCGCGGGCGGCGCGCTGATCGACGGCGAGGCGGGCGTGGGCTATGCGCTGACCGAGGACCCCGCCCTGCCGCCGCAAAGCTTTTCGCGGCTGGAGATCGAGGCCCTGCTGCTGGCGATCTCGTCCCTGCGCAGCATCGGCGACCCGGACCTGACCCGCGCCGGCGAGGAGGCGATGGCCCGTATCATCGCCACGCTGCCGGACGCGCAGGGCCGCCATGCCATGCATGCGACCATGCATCTGTTCCGCCCCACGGCGGATCTGCCCAGTCCGCAGGTCGATATGGCGCTGCTGCGTCAGGCGCTCTGGGACGAGGAAAGCCTGATCATCGACTATCTGGACCTGAAGGATGCCGAAACCACCCGCGAGATCTGGCCCCTGGGCCTGAGCTATGGCGACAATCACGTGATGCTGCTGGCGCATTGCAAGCTGCGCGGGGATTTCCGCATCTTTCACGTCCCGCGCATCCGGGCGATGCGGCCGGGCGGCACCCGCTTTCGCCCACGCCGGGTCGGGCTGGTGCGCGAATATGTCGCCAAGGGTCGGCAGGCATGAAAAAAGGGCCGCCCTGAAAGGCGGCCCTTGATCATCGCGGGGACCGGATCAGAACTTGAAGTTCAGACCGACCTTGATGTTGTGATATTTCGGGGTGGCGCGGGTGGCGACGTCATTGGCGTCGGCCAGCGTGGTCTTGCCGAAATTCGCATATTCGTATTCGCCGGTCAGCGACAGGCGCTCGTTCAGCATTTTTTCGGCACCGAGGCCGACGATATAGCCGTTTTCCGAAAAGTCGTCGTTCAGCGCGATCGTACCATGCTCGCCGTCACCCTCGACCTTGTAGTCGACCTTGGCGCGGGCGGCACCGACGATGCCATAGACCATGACGCCGTTGTTCAGCACGTAGCCGGCCTTGAAGCGCAGGGCGAGGACGTTCTTGATCTTGGATTCGGCGTCATAGCCTGCGGTCGAGAAATCGTCCTTGATGCTGCCGCCCTCATAGCCCAGTTCCGGGCCATAGACCCAGTTGTCGCGCTGCCAGCGATAGCCGACGCGGATGCCGGCATTCGCGCCGCTCAGCTCCAGCTCGTCCGGGGTGCCGGCGCCAGAGCCGCGCGGCGGCTGGTCGATACCGACCTCGTCTTCGCCGTTGAAGGCATAGCCCAGCGTCAGACCGGCATAGCCGCCCTGCCAATCGGCGGGCGCGGCGTCGACGATCGGGGCCACGACGGGTTCAACCACCGGCGTGGTGTAGCCGCCGGCAAATGCGGTCGCGGTGGTGGCAAGGGAAAGCGTCGCGGCAACCAAGGCTTTCGAGCGCAGTGCGGACATAACGATCTACTCCTGTAATCGAGCGGGATGCCTGATCGCCGAGATCGACTCGGGGGCATCTGACTTGCCGACAGACCTAGAGCCGCAGCCCTCGTCCCGCAAGTTTTGTCACCCTTTTGCCCAGACTCTGCGCCCGATGCGCGGCATCGGTGCAACAATCCGTGCCGCTCGCGTCACCTTGCCGTGAGATCGGGGCCGGTCACTCGCCCGGCGCGCGATCAGATGTCCAGGTTCTCGACGCTCAGCGCGTTCTGCTGGATGAAATCGCGGCGCGGTTCGACCACATCGCCCATCAGTTTGGTAAAGATGTCGTCGGCCTCGCTCAGGTCCTCGATGCGGACCTGCAGCATGGTGCGCGCCGAGGGGTCCAGCGTGGTTTCCCACAGCTGTTCGGGGTTCATCTCGCCCAGACCCTTGTAGCGCTGTAGCGACAGGCCCTTTTCGCCCTCAAGGAAGATCGCCTGCAACAGGCCCAGCGGGCCGTGAATCGGCACATCGCGGTCCTTGCGGATCAGATGCGCGGTCTGGCCATAGATTTCATGCAGCGATTGCGTCATCGCGCCCAGACGGCGGCTTTCGGCACTGCGCAGCATCGGGCCGTCCAGCGTGCGGCTTTCCTCGACCCCGCGCAGCTGGCGGGTCAGGCGGATGCCGGCATCCTGCGTCGGTCGGCCGGACCAGCCGCGCTCATATTCCTCGGCGATCAGGTCAAGACGCTTGGCCACGGCCTCGGCCGCGCCTTGCGCATCGGCGTCGATCTTGCCCTGCATCAGCGCCCCGGCAATCGCGGCCTGTTCGGTGATATGCGGGGGGTAATGCGTTGGATAGGCACGCAGCACGCGGCGCACGATGCGGGCTTCCTCGACCACGCGGGCCAGATCGGCGCCGGTGATCTGTTCGCCATTGCCCAGCCGCAGGCTGGCGCCGTCGATGCCCTGCTCGATCAGGTAATCCTCCAGCGCGGCCTCGTCCTTGAGATACACTTCGGAGCGGCCCCGGTTCACCTTATAAAGCGGCGGTTGCGCGATATAGAGATGCCCGGCCTCGATCAGCTCGGGCATCTGCCGGAAGAAGAAGGTCAAAAGCAGCGTGCGGATATGCGCGCCGTCCACATCGGCATCGGTCATGATGACGATCTTGTGGTAGCGCAGCTTGTCCAGATTGAATTCGTCGCGGCCGATGCCGGTCCCCAGCGCGGTGATCAGCGTGCCGATCTGTTCGCTGGACAGCATGCGGTCGAAACGCGCGCGCTCGACATTCAGGATCTTGCCGCGCAGGGGCAGCACGGCCTGGTTCTGGCGCGAGCGGCCCTGTTTGGCCGAACCGCCGGCCGAGTCACCCTCGACGATGAACAGCTCAGAGAGCGCCGGGTCCTTTTCCTGGCAATCGGCCAGCTTGCCGGGCAGGCTTGCGACATCCATCGCGGTCTTGCGGCGCGTCAGCTCGCGCGCCTTGCGCGCCGCCTCGCGCGCCAGCGCGGCCTCGATGATCTTGCTGACGATCTGTTTGGCTTCGGCGGGATTTTCCTCGAACCACTCGGCCAGCTTTTCGCCGACCAGCCCCTCGACCGCCGGGCGTACCTCGGACGAGACCAGCTTGTCCTTGGTCTGGCTCGAGAATTTCGGATCCGGCACCTTGACCGACAAGACGCAGGTCAGCCCCTCGCGGGCATCGTCGCCGGTGAAATCGACCTTTTCCTTGCGGGCGACGCCGCTGGTCTGGGCATAATTGTTGATGACCCGGGTCAGCGCGCCGCGAAAGCCCGCCAGATGGGTGCCGCCGTCGCGCTGCGGGATGTTGTTGGTAAAGGGCAGCACCGTCTCGTGATACGAGTCGTTCCACCACATCGCGACCTCGACGCCGATGCCGCCGCGCTCGCCCTGGATAAAGATCGGCTCGGGCATGACCGGCGCTTTCGAGCGGTCGATGAATTTCACGAATTCGCGGACGCCGCCTTCATAGTAAAGTTCGGTCCGCAGCGGTTCGGCATGGCGTTCATCCTCAAGGATGATGCGCACGCCGCTGTTCAGAAAGGCCAGCTCGCGCAGCCGGTTTTCCAGCGTCTTGAAGATGTATTCGCGGTTCGAAAAGGTGCCGTCGGGCCGATCCTCTTTCGACGAGGCAAGGAAACGCACCTCGGTGCCCTTTTCGCCGGGCGTATCGCCGACGACGCGCAGATGCTCGACCGTGTCGCCGTTTTCGAACTTGGCGTAATGTTCCTTGCCGTTGCGCCAGATGCGCAGTTCCAGCCAGTCGGAAAGCGCGTTCACCACCGAAACGCCGACGCCGTGCAACCCGCCCGACACCTTATAGCTGTTCTGGTCGAATTTGCCGCCGGCATGCAGCTGGGTCATGATGACCTCGGCCGCCGAAACGCCTTCGGTCGGGTGCATGTCGACGGGAATCCCGCGGCCATTGTCACGCACCGAGACGCTGTCATCGGCGTGAATCTTGACGCGGACGAAATCGGCATGACCCGCCAGCGCCTCGTCGATGCCGTTATCGACGACCTCATAGACCATGTGATGCAGGCCCGACCCGTCATCGGTATCGCCGATATACATGCCGGGGCGCTTGCGCACCGCCTCCAGGCCCTTGAGAACCTTGATGGAATCGGCGCCGTATTCTGCGGGCTGAGGGGCGGCTTCGGTCATAGTGTATTTATCCTGCCTTCGACCCGCATCTTATAGTGTGGGCCATGCGGAATGTCACGGGAAAGACACAAGATTTGGTGGCTTGGCGGGGGTTTATCAAGCCCTAGGCCAGACCCGGTTCGTCCAGCAGCGTGCGCCCGTCCCGGCTTTCGATCTCGATCACCCACAGATCGGGGTCGCGGGCGCTCTGCCGGGCGATCTGGGCGTCGATTTCGCGCTCATCGGCCTCGGTCAGCCGGACCCACAGCCGCTGGTCGGTTTCCAGATCCCATTCGCGGGCCCACAGGCTGGCGCGGCCGTCCAGCGTGGCGCATTTGACCAGAACCGCGCCGGCGGTGTCGTCGCCGTGGCGGGTGACATAGGCGGGAATGTCGGCCAGCGTCAGGCGCCGCAGATAGGCCGCGACCCAGATGCCGGCCGCAAGCCGCGCCTCAGCCATGTTCGGCCTCAGGCATCGCCGTCGCGGAAATCAAGGCCCATTTCGTTGTAACGCTCGGCCTCGTCCAGCCAGTTCTCGCGTACCTTGACCTGAAGGAACAGATGCACGGTCCGGCCCATGAATTCCATCATCTCGGCGCGGGCGGCCTGTCCCACGGCCTTGATCGTCTCGCCGCCCTTGCCAAGCACGATGCCCTTGTGGCCGGGGCGGGCGACATAGACGATCTGATCGACGCGGGCCGAGCCGTCGGGCTTTTCTTCCCATTTTTCGGTCTCGACGGTCAGCTGATAGGGGATTTCCTCATGCAGGCGCAGGGTCAGCTTTTCGCGGGTAATCTCGGCGGCGATCATGCGCATGGGCAGGTCGGCCACCTGATCCTCGGGATAAAGCCACGGGCTTTTCGGCATCTCGGCGGCCAGCCAGTCCATCAGACCCGAGCAGCCATACCCCTTTTCGGCCGAAATCATGAAGGTCGCGGCGAATTCGAACGTGGCATTGACCTGTTGGGACAGCGCCAGCAGGGCCTCGGATTTGACGCGGTCGATCTTGTTGATGACCAGCGCCACCGGCGTCTTGCCGGCATGTTCGCGCAAGCCGTCGATGATCGCCTGTGCGCCATCGGTCAGCCCGCGATGGGCCTCGATCAGGAACAGGATGACATCGGCATCCGCCGCGCCGCCCCATGCCGCCTTGACCATCGAGCGGTCCAGCCGGCGGCGCGGGCGAAAGATGCCGGGCGTGTCGACAAAGACGATCTGCGCCGGGCCGTGCATGGCGATGCCGCGAATGCGGGCGCGCGTGGTCTGGACCTTATGGGTGACGATCGAGACCTTGGCGCCGACCATCTGGTTCAGAAGCGTGGATTTGCCGGCATTGGGTTCGCCGATCAGCGCGGCAAAGCCCGCGCGGGTTTCGGGCTGCGGTTCCAGCGGTGTTTCGGTCATGTGCTTGCCTCGATGCGGTCGAGCAGGGCCTGCGCGGCCGCCTGTTCGATGCTGCGTTTGGTGCCCTTGCCGGTCGCCACGGCCTCGCGGCCATCGTCCAGCCGGACGGTGATTTCGAATTCCGGCGCGTGGTCGGGGCCGGTTCGCGCGGTCTGGACATAACGCGGCGGCGTCATGCCATTGGCCTGGGCCCATTCCTGAAGCGCGGTCTTGGCGTCGCGCGCGTCCTGATCGACATTTTTCAGCCGCTCGGCCCAAAGCCGCAGGATGACCGTCCGCGCCGCCTCAAGCCCGGCATCCAGATAGATCGCGGCCAGAACCGCCTCCATCGCGTCGGCCAGAAGCGCCTCTTTGCGGCGTCCGCCCGACAGCATTTCCGACCGGCCCAGCTTGAGCACGTCGCCCAGACCGATCTCGCGGGCGATGGCGGCGCAGGTCTCACCCTTGACCAGCGCGTTATAGCGCGGGGCCAGCTGACCCTCGGTCGCGGCGCGGTCGGTCTTGAACAGCGCCTCGGCGATGGTCAGACCCAGCACCCGGTCGCCCAGAAATTCCAGCCGCTGGTTGTCGGGCCGCGTCGCCGTCGAGATCGAGCCATGCGTCAACGCGCGCTGCAACAGCTCAGAGCGCGCGAAGCTGTACCCCAGACGGTCGGAAAAGGCTTTCAGGTCGGCGGAAATCTTCATGGCGCGATCTTGCCACGACGCAGGCCGCGTCGCAGCAATTTTTCCTTTACTCGACGGCCTTGAAGAAGCGGTCGCCGCGCCAGGTCCAGAAATACAGAAGCGATTTGCCGGCGGACGAGAACATGATCCGGTCGGCGCGGCCGATCAGATATTCGGCCGGCACCATGCCGACGCCGCCGCTGGCCGCCGGCCAGCGCGAGTCGCCCGAATTGTCGCGGTTGTCGCCCATGAAGAAATAGCTGCCTTCCGGGACGGTGAATTCGGCGGTGTTGTCGCCCGGCCCGCCGTCAAAGATGTTCAGCACGTCATGGCTGGGTCCGCCGGGCAGGGCCTCGGTATAGCGGGTCTTTTCGCAGGGGCCGCCGGCGATCACCGGCTCATTGGCGCATTTGGGCAGGCTTTGCTGCGGGCCCTGGGGCGCGTTCATTTCGGTGAAGGTGCCGGCGGGGGTCTGGGGCACTTCCTGACCGTTCAGCCACAGGATGCCGTTTTTCATCTGTACGCGGTCGCCCGGCAGGCCGATCACGCGCTTGATGAAATCATCGCCCCGGGTCGGGTGGCGAAAGACCACGACATCGCCGCGCTCGGGTTCCGAGCCAAGGATGCGGCCCGAAATCGGGCACATCTCGAACGGGCAGGAGACGCGCGAATAGCCATAAGCCATCTTGTTCACGAACAGGAAATCGCCGATCAACAGCGTGTCCTTCATCGACCCCGAGGGAATCCAGAACGGCTGGAAGAACAGCGTGCGGAAAATGCCCGCGATCACCAGCGCCCAGAAGATGGTCTTGATCGTTTCCCAGATGCCGCCATCCTTGCGGGCGTCGCTTTTGGCCATTGATGCCGTTCCCTTCATGCGAAAGTCGCGCGTTCATGGGCCGCGAGGCCCGGCAGAGTCAAGTCACCGTCACGTCACGGGCTCGGGCGCGGGATCGGGCAGTGCCTCGATCACCACGAAGGCCTGGGCCCAGGGGTGATCGTCGGTCAGCGTGACATGGACGACGGCGCGGTGGCCGGGGGGCGTCATCGCCGCCAGCCGTTCCGCCGCCCAGCCGGTCAGCGTCATGGTCGGTTGGCCGCTCGGCAGGTTCTGGACCGCCATGTCGCGCCACGAGATGCCCATGGCAAGCCCGGTGCCGAGGGCTTTCGAACAGGCCTCTTTGGCGGCCCAGCGTTTGGCCAATGTCCCGGCCTCGTCCCGGCGGCGGGCGGCCTTGGCCAGTTCGGTGGGGGTAAAGACGCGGTTGCGAAAGCGGTCGCCATGGCGCGCCAGGACGCCGCTGATGCGGTCGATATTGCACAGATCCGTGCCGATACCCAGGATCATGCCCGTGGCCCGCATGGCGACATGGATATTTTCATGAAGAAGAAAGGGCGCGCGCCCTGTCCATGCGCCGGCGCATTTCGCGGATCGCGTCGCCCAGACCGATAAAGACGGATTCGGCGATCAGGAAATGGCCGATGTTCAATTCGCGGATTTCCGGGATCGCGGCGATCGGGCCGACGGTGTCGAAGGTCAGGCCGTGGCCGGCATGAACCTCGAGCCCGAGGCTGGCGGCCAGTGCGGCGCCGTCGCGCAGGCCGGCCAGTTCGGCGTCGCGTTCTGCGATCCGGCCTTCGGTGTCATAGTCGCAATAGGCGCCGGTATGCAGTTCGACCACCGCCGCGCCGATCCGGGCCGCGGCCCGGATCTGGGCCGGTTGATGGCCGATAAACAGCGAGACCCGGCTGCCGGCGTCGCGCAGGGGTTCGATATAGCGGCCCAGTGCGGCTTCGTTTCCGGCCACGTCCAGCCCGCCCTCGGTGGTGCGTTCCTCGCGTTTTTCGGGGACGATGCAGACGGCATGCGGGCGATGGCGCAGCGCGATGGTCTGCATTTCCGCCGTGGCCGCCATTTCCAGATTCAGCGGCAGGCGCAGCGCCGCCATCAGCCGGTCGATATCGGCATCCGAGATATGGCGGCGATCCTCGCGCAGGTGGGCGGGGATGCCGTCGGCGCCGGCCTCTTCGGCCAGTTGCGCGGCGCGGACGGGGTCGGGCCAGGGCGTGCCGCGCGCATTGCGGATGGTGGCGACGTGGTCGATGTTGACGCCGAGACGTTGCATGCATTCCCCCTTGTTTGCCGGCAGGTTAGCCCTTTGCCGGCGCAAGTCCAGAGCTGGTCACCCACCATCCCGGATGGGCGGCCGCGAGATCGGCGGCGGCCATGCGGGCCCGATCCGCATCGGCGAAGAGCCCGAAACAGGTCGCGCCCGAACCCGACATCCGCGCCAGTTGCGCATCCGCGCCGCGCAGCGCCGCAAGGCAGGTGGCGATTTCGGGCATCAAGGCGATGGCAGGGGCCTCGAGGTCGTTGCGGCAATCGTGCAGAAAGCCGATCAGCGCCGCCATATCCGGCCATTCGGGCAGCGGGTCGGGCATCGCCGGATTGTCGCGATGGGCCAGCGCGCGAAACACCGAGGGCGTCGAAAGGCCGTGCCCGGGATTGACCAGCACCAGATGCAGCTGCGGCATCGCGGGCAGCGGGTCGAGGATTTCGCCCAAGCCCCGCATCCGGCTGTGCCGGCCCGCGAAACAGACCGGCAGATCGGCGCCCAGCGTCTGAATGCCCGTGGCCGGCGCATCCAGCGCGCGCAGCACCGCCGCCGCATCGGCCGAGCCGCCGCCGATCCCCGAGGCCACAGGCAGCCGCTTTTCCAGCGTGATCGCCGCGTCGCGCCCCGCCAGCCGCGCGGCCCGCAGGCAAAGATTGTCCGGCCCGGCATCAAGGCCCGCCGCGAACGGCCCGCGAATGCCGAGCGACAGCGGACCGGGGGTCAGCGTCACCACATCGCCCACGTCCAGAAACACCACCAGCGAATCCAGCAGGTGATAGCCATCCGCGCGCCGCCCGGTCACATGCAGCGTAAGGTTCAGCTTGGCGGGCGCGAATTCGCGCCGGGCCGCCTGGATCATCGGTCAGTCGCCTTCGCTTCCGCTATCGGCCGGGGCGGGCTGCGGCGGGGGCGGGGGCAGCTTGCCGCCATTGGCCTTTTCCTCGGCCAGCACGGCGTCGAGGCCGCGATCCAGCTTGGCGCGGATGCGATGGGCCTCGGCCTCGGTCGCGGGTTTCAGCGACAGGGCGCGGTGCCATTGGATTTCCGCCTCGCGCTGGCGACCGGCCATCCAATAGATGTCGCCCATATGGTCGTTGACCAGCGCATCGCCGGCCATGGCGGCGACGGCGCGTTCCATGGGGGCCACCGCCTCGTCATAGCGGCCGAGGCGATAATAGGCCCAGGCCAGCGAATCGAGGATATAGCCATCATCGGGGCGCAGCTCGACCGCGCGCTTGATGAGGTTCAGCGCCTCGTCGAGGTTTTCGTTCCGGTCCACCATCGAATAGCCCAGATAGTTCAGCACCTGTGCCGAATCCGGGCGGATTTTCAGCGCGGCGCGGAAATCCGCCTCGGCCTTGGGGAACTGGCCGGCGCGTTCCAGCGCGATGCCGCGCGCGTAAAGCGGGAACCACAGCGCCTCGGGCGAATCCTTGCCGATCAGGCTGATCGCCTTGTCATAGGCGGGCACGGCCTGGGTGAACTTGTCCTGTTGGCGCAAAAGATCGCCAAGCGCGATCCAGCCCTGTGCCAGTTCGGGATGCGCCGCGGTCAGCGCCAGCGCCGCCTTTTCGGCATCGTCCAGCCGCTCGGCCCGGGCCAGCACGTCGATGCGCGCCAGTTCCGCCACCGGGCGCATGTCGCCCAGTTCGCGCAGGGCGTCGAATTCCTGTTCTGCCAGGTCGAACTGGCCAAAGCCCTGCAAAAGCTGCGCCGCCAAAAGCCGCGCCTCGCCCAGCCGGGGCGACAGATATTCGGCCAGCCGGGCATGGATCAGCGCCAGCGGATCGGGTTCATCATTGCTGACCAGCACCGAACCAAAGGTCAGAAACACCTGCGCGATGCCGTCCGCCGGGGTCTGCACCGCGTCGAAGGGCAGCGTCTCGCCCTTTTTCAGCCGCTCGAGCAGCGCGCCCAGCTGGGGTTCCTCTTCGAGGCCGGGCGAGGCCTCGAGCATGGCGATGGCGTCCTTGTTGCGTTCAAGCTGTGACAGGACCTGTGCACGGGCGATGACGCCCAGAATATGGGCGCCGACGGTCGGATCCGACAGCAGCTGTTCGGCGCCTTCGAAATCGCCGACCTTGGCCTGGGCCAGCGCGCGGTGATAGTTCACCATCGTCGCCGCGCCGCGCGTTTTGGCCAGACGCTTGAATTCCGACAGCGATTCGCCGGCCCGCCCGGCCCCCAGCAGCGCCCAGGCGCGGATCAGGCCATCGACCAGTTCGGCCCCCGGCGCCTCGGAGGCATCCGATTGTTTCGGGGCAGTATCCAGATCTGCGATCAGATCGTCCCAGCGCGCCGTGCGCGCCAGTTCCGTGCGCCGCACCAGCCGCGCCAATTCGGTCGCGCGCCCCTGATCGGCCATGGTGCCGGCCAGCGCGGTCGCGCGCTCCATCTCGCCGGCGGCGATCAGCGCCACCAGCGCGCTGTCTTGCAGGAAAGGATCGGTATCGTCCTGGGCCAGCGCGCGCAGGGCGTAATCGCTGGCATTGGGGAAATCGTTCTGGATCGCGGCCATGCGCGAGGCCAGATAGGGGCCGGCCAGCCCGCGCATCGGCAGTGCATCGGCTGCGGGTGTGGCCGGGGCGTCCTTGGCCTTGGCGGCCGCATCATCCGATGGCGCCTCGGCGGTGCCGGGGCGATGGGCGGGGCGTTCGGCGTCGGCGCCCTGATCATCCGCCTGGGCCAGCCGCCATGCCTGTCCGGGCGCGGCCAGCGCGGTTCCGCCCAGCAGGGCGGCGCCCGGCAGGGACTGCGGCGCAACCGCCGACAGCAAAGGGGCGGCGGTCAGCGCGATCAGCGCCAGCGGGATCATTCTTGTCGTCACGGCTTGACCCAGTCCTTGGCAATTCCCGTCGCGACCCTAGCGGCCATGGCCGCGCAGGGCAACGTCGCGCCGGGATCTGACCGGCGCCCGGCGATCACATATTCGGGTAGTTCGGCCCGTCACCCCCCTGCGGCGTCGTCCAGGTGATGTTCTGCGACGGATCCTTGATGTCGCAGGTCTTGCAATGCACGCAGTTCTGGAAATTGATCTGGAATTTCGGGCCGTCCGGCCCCTCGAGCACCTCATAGACGCCGGCCGGGCAATAGCGCTGTGCGGGTTCGGCATATTCGGGCAGGTTGACCCGGATCGGGATCGAGGCATCCTTCAGCCGCAGGTGACAGGGCTGCGATTCCTCGTGATTGGTAAAGCTGAAGCTGACATTGGTCAGCCGGTCAAAGCTGAGCTTGCCATCGGGTTTGGGATAGTCGATCGGCTTGAAATCGGCGGCCTTGCCGGTCGCCGCGGCATCGGATTTGCCGTGTTTCCAGGTGCCCAGCGGGTTCCAGCCGGTCACATTCGCCACCCACATGTCAAAGCCGCCCAGCATCAGGCTGGACCACAGGCCCAGCTTGGACCAGATCGGCTTGACGTTGCGCACCGGTTTCAGGTCGCGACCGATGGCGCCGCCCCGGACCTCGGCCTCATAGTCGGTCAGCTCGTCGCCTTCGCGGCCGGCGGCGATGGCAACGGCTGCGGCTTCGGCGGCGGCGATGCCCGACAGCATGGCGTTATGGTTGCCCTTGATGCGCGGCACGT
>RRZT011215741.1_pt1 | contig 12902 bp, 11 predicted proteins | sample 2165551 | NCBI WGS metagenome assembly RRZT01 (sample SAMN10456910, study PRJNA506462) | wastewater metagenome | biome: wastewater; feature: sludge; material: wastewater sludge; isolation source: wastewater sludge with Escherichia coli K12::gfp cells carrying plasmid... | place: USA: Moscow, Idaho... | reverse complement strand
CTGCGCGCAACGCGGCGAGAGGTAGAGGGCGTGACACCCCGCATCGTGCTCCCACTCCCAGATCCCCTCATCCGTGGCCGACACCGCCAGCTCGAAGCGCTTCTCGCTGCGCCGCAGGCCGGCGGTCATCACCCCCGCGATCCCCTCGGCCCGCTTCTGCTGCCCCGAGAGGTTGCCCAGCAGGAAAGCCAGCAGTGCCGATGCGACCAGGCCACCGCCCGCCGCCAGGGTGGACGCGGCGATCTGGCCGGACGGAGGCGGCGGATAGATGGACAAGGCCCACACCCGGCCACCAAAACGCCACTCGCGGCGCAGCCCGGCGGTAGCAGCGTCCGGGACACCTTCAGTGGCGTACAGCTGCTCGGGCGAGCCCTTGCTCACGTCGTCGACGCGCAGGCCATAGCCGGGGGCGACATCGTGGCTCAGGGTGTCGAACAGCGCCTGCAGCTTGAGGCCGACCCCGACCATGCCGTAGGGTGCCTCCGCCTCGCCGCTCTCTTCGACCAGCAGCGCCTTGCGGTACAGCAGGACGCCGAGGATGGGCGCACCGGAGTCCCGCGCCTGGAGCCTGAGGGGGCCGGTCATCGCCGGCCTGTCGGAGCGCAAGGCCTCGTCCATCGCGGGGCGCCGGAGCGCATCGCCGTAGCCATCGTAACCGATGGAGACAAGCGTTCGCGGCGACTGGGGCCAGATGTAACTGACTGGAAAAACGAAGACCGCACGTGCCGGATCGGGGGCGGGCAAGACCTTCACCTCCCGCTCGTAGGCGGCCGAGAGCAGCGCCTCGACGGCGCCGACCCGGGCCGTTTCGACACGTCGCATGAAACCAATGCCGACGACCTCGGGCAACGCATCGATGGGCCGCAGGCCGGCCACGTAGTTTTCGAACTCGCGCCGCTCGACGAGGTTCTGGGCGCTGAACAGCCCGGCGACGCTGCGCAGGATCAGGTCGACCTTGCCGAGCCGCTCATTGACCTGCTGCAGCAGCCGATCCGCCGCGGCTTCGTGATAGGCCGACTCCAGGCGACGCTCGTTCTCACGCAGGAAAAACCAGCCCGTCAGCGTGGCCAGCAACCCCATCACCAGCGCCACGGCAAACCAACGCGTCTCGATGGCGCAAAACCCGCCACTCCGCCTCGGTAAGAGGCGGGCATCCTGGGAGGTTGCGGGGCGCGGGTTCATCCCCGGCGTGAACGGCCCGCCGCCTTAAAGCTTGAGGGGCAGGCCCCAGCTTTGTCGGGCCCCTGAAGTCAGGCGCAGCCGGCGCTGTCCTTGACACCACATTTACGCAGAATGTTTTCCAGCGGGCAGAAACGCGTGAAACCGCTCTGGAAGAGGTTGGCCCCCACGAAGGCCGTAAACCACAGGAAGTTGTGGCTCACGAAGAAGGGGCTGCCTTCGACGCCGAGGGCCAGGGAGATCAAGACAAAGGCGCCGGCGAAGATGCGGACGAACTGGTTGACGGTAAGACTCATGATTGCGCTCCGTTATCGGTCGCAGCGCGCCGGTGGGTGGCCGCGTAGTAAAGAACCGGGATCACGACGAGCGTGAGAAGGGTGGACACCAGCACGCCGAAGATCAGGCTGATCGCCAGGCCATTGAAGATCGGGTCGTCGAGGATGAACACCGCGCCGATCATCGCCGCCAGGCCGGTCAGGCCGATCGGCTTGGCCCGCACCGCGGCGGCGTGGATGGTGGCCTCGGCAAGGCTCGTGCCGGCCGCCACCTGCTGGTCGATGAAATCCACCAGCAGAATCGAGTTGCGCACGATGATGCCGGCCAGCGCGATCATGCCGATCATGCTGGTGGCGGTGAACTGGCTGCCCAGCAGCGCGTGGCCCGGCATCACACCGATAAGCGTCAAAGGGATCGGCGCCATGATGATGAGCGGCACCAGGTAGCTCCTGAACTGCGCCACCACCAGCACGTAGATCAGCACCAGCCCCACCGCGTAGGCGGCGCCCATGTCGCGGAAGGTTTCGTAGGTGATCTGCCACTCGCCGTCCCACTTGATCGCGTAGCCGGCGTAGGGGTCGTCGGGCTGATGGATGAACCACTCGTCCAGCGTACCGGCCAGCCGCTCGCCGACCAGCGGCAAGTCCTTGACCCGGCTGCGGATGTCGAACATGCCGTAGAGCGGCGAATCGAGCCGGCCGCCCATGTCGCCGGTCACATACACCACCGGCAGCAGATCCTTGTGGTAGATCACCTGCTCGCGCCGGGTCGGCACCACCTGCACCAGGTCGGACACCGGCACCAGGGCGCCGCCGGCTTCGGCACCCCGCGCCCGCACCTTCATCTGCAACAGCGTGTCGATGCTGCCCAGGCGCTCGGCCGGCAGCGTGAGGCGCACCGGGACTTCATACTTGTTGTCGCTGCCATGCACCGGCGTGACGTTCTCGCCGCCAAGGCCAAGACGCACCACCTCGACGATGTCGGCCTGGGCCACGCCGAGCTGGGCCGCCTTGGCCTGGTTCACTCGCAACACCAGCTTGGGGGCCTCCTCGTCCACCGTGTCGTCCACGCCGACGATGTCGGGCGTCGCCTCGAAGGCGGCGCGCAGCTTGCCGGCCACCGCCACCTGGCCCGCGTAATCGGGCCCATACACCTCGGCGACGATGGGCGAGAGCACCGGCGGGCCCGGCGGCACTTCCACCACCTTGGCGTTGCCGCCATGTTTCTTGGCGATGGCGGCCACCGCATCGCGCACCGCCACGGCGATGTCGTGGCTCTTGCGGCTGCGTTCGTGCTTGCCGACCAGGTTCACCTGGATGTCGCCCATCTCGGGCAGGGCACGCAGGTAATACTGGCGCACCAGGCCGTTGAAGTTGATCGGCGCGGCGGTGCCGGCGTAGGCCTGGAAGTCGGTCACCTCGGGCACCGTGGCCAGCTCGTCGCCGATCTCGCGGAGCACCTCGGCAGTGGTTTCGACGGGCGTGCCGACAGGCATGTCGAGCACCACCTGAAACTCGCTCTTGTTGTCGAAGGGCAGCATCTTGAGCACCACCAGCTGCACCACCGCCAGCGACACCGACAACGCAATCGCCAGCACCACGCCGAACCACAGTTTGGCCCGCGCCCGCCCGCCGGTTTGGGGGTCGAGCAACGGCGTCATGATGCGGCGGAACAGTGCCTCGAGCCGCGTGGTGAGCTTGTCGGGCCCGTGCCCCGCGCCGCCGTGGGCCTGCCCCTTCATGAGCTTGCCGGCCAGCCACGGCGTGACAATGAAAGCCACCGCCAGCGAGATGAACATGCCCATCGACGAGTTGATCGGGATCGGGCTCATATAGGGCCCCATCAGGCCGCTCACAAACGCCATCGGCAACAGCGCCGCGATCACCGTGAAGGTGGCCAGGATGGTCGGCCCGCCCACCTCGTCGACAGCCTTGGGGATCAGCTGCCACAGGGGCTTGTCGGGCTCGAGGAGATGCCAGCGGTGAATGTTCTCGACCACCACGATGGCGTCGTCCACCAGAATGCCGATGGAGAAGATCAGCGCGAACAGGCTCACCCGGTTGAGCGTGAAACCCCACGCCCACGACGCAAACAGCGTGGCCGCCAGCGTCAGCGTGACGGCTGCGCCGACGATCACCGCCTCGCGCCGGCCCAGCGCAAAGAACACCAGCAGCACCACCGCAGACGTGGCGAAGACCAGCTTGCCGATCAGCTTGTCGGCCTTCTCGGTGGCGGTGGCGCCGTAGTTGCGGGTCACGGTGATCTCGACGCCGTCGGGCACGATGCTGCCCTTCAGCGCCTCGATGCGGCGGATCACCCCGTCGGCCACGTCGGCGGCGTTCTCGCCGGGCTTTTTGGAGATCGACAGGGTGACCGCCGGAAAGCGTTCGCCGCCGGCCTCCGCCGCACCGCCCGACGCCTTGCCGAGCCCGTGCCACACGAAGCGCGAGGGCTGATCCGGGCCGTCCAGCACGTCGGCCACGTCGGCCAGATACACCGGTTTGCCGCCCGAGACGCCCACCACCAGCTTGCGCACATCGTCGGCGCTGGCGATGTAGGTGCCGGTCTGCACCAGCACCTCGCGGTTGTCGCGGGTCAGCGTGCCGCTGGGCTGGGAGGCGTTGGAGAGCAGCAGCGCGCCTTTCAAGTCTTGCGGCGTGATGCCGAAGGCGTTCATCCGCCCCGGGTCCATCAGCACGCGCATCACGTGCCCCGGGCCGCCGATGGTGGCCACGTCGCGGGTGCCCTTGACGCGCTTGAGTTCGAGCTCCACCGCCCGGCCGACCTGCTGCAGCTCGAAGGCCGAGCGGGCCGGGTCGCGGGTCCACAGCGTGAGCGCCACCACCGGCACGTCGTCGATGCCCTTCGGCTTGACGATCGGCGGCTGCACGCCCAGCTGCGGCGAAAGCCAGTCCTGGTTGCTGTGGATGGTGTCGTAGAGTCGCACGATGGCGTCCTGGTTCTTGACGCCCACCTTGAACTGCACGGTGATCACCGCCATGCCGGGGCGCGACACCGAGTACACGTGGTCCATGCCGGCGATGCGCGACAGCACCTGCTCGGCGGGCCGCGCCACCAGCGACTCGACGTCCTTGGCCGAGGCACCTGGGAAGGCCACCATCACGTCGGCCATCGTCACGTCGATCTGGGGCTCTTCCTCCTTGGGCGTGATGAGGGTGGCAAACACGCCGAGGAGCAGCAGCACCAGGGCCAGGAGAGGTGTCAGCGCGTTCTGCTGGAACAGCGCTGCGATACGTCCGGAGATTCCCATGGCGGCCTCAGGGCTTGCGGCGGACGAGGCCGGCGCGCACCGGGTCGAGGGCGACGGTCTCGCCGCCGGACAGGCCCGCCAGCACCTCTACCGAGGCGTCGTCGAGCGCGCTACCCAAACGCAGCTGGCGCAGGCTGAAACCGCCCTTGCCGTCCGCCACATACACGCCGGTCACCTCGCCGCGCCGCAGCACGGCGGCGCTCGGCACAGTAAGCCGCGGCGCCGAACCGACCACAAAATGCACCCGCGCCGCCATCCCCGGCACCACACCGGCCGCATCGGCAGGCAGCGCCACGCGCACGCGGGCGGTGTGGGTGCGCGGGTCGGCCGCCGGCAGCACGGTGACCGAGGCCGCATCCAGCCAGCGCCCGCTCTCCGGAAACTCCACCTTCGCCTGCAGGGCCCCGCGGCCGAGGCTGGCGAGCTGCTGCTGGGGCACGTCGGCCACCGCGCGGAGGGCGCCGGGCTCGTAGATCAACATCAGCGGCCGCCCGGGCTGGGCCATCTCGCCCGGCTCGGTGAGGCGCTGGGCGACGACCCCGGTGAGGGGTGAGGTGACCGTCGCGAAGCCCCGCGAGGCGTCCGCCTGGGCACGCCCGGCCTCGGCCGCCGCGTGCTGGGCCCTGGCCGCATCAAAGGCCGCCTGGGCCTGGTCGAGGGCGGCAGCGCTGATGAAGTTGCGCGCCCGCAGGCTGCGCGTGCGCTCGAGGGCCGCGCGGGCATCCACCAGCCGAGCCTGCGCCGCCGCGACATTGGCCGCCGCCGCGGCCACGGCCTGGTCGGCCTCGCGGGTGTCGATGCGCATCAGCACGTCGCCCTGGCGCACTCGCGCGCCGGCATCCGCCCGCGCCTCCAGCACCCGGCCCTGCACCTGGGCCGCGACGGTAGCCTGGCGCACGGCCTCGATGGTGGCCTCGCTGGCGTGGCTCCGGGCCCGCAGCTGGGGCTCGATCTTGACGGTGGGAACGGCGGCCTCGCCCTCTGCCGCAACAAGCGCGGCAGGCAACAGAAGCAGCCCGGCAATCAGAAGGCCCGAACGGGCGTGCAGGGTATATCGGCTCATAATATAAGAATACACTTATATTATGAGCCGTCAAGGCGGGCGGGCCTTCGCCCGCGGCGAATCAGGCGGCGAGGTTCAGGTGAGCCTCGCGGCGCACGACGCCCTCGACACAGCGCCCGCCATCGAGGAAGACCAGGTCGGGGAAGGCCAGCATCCGCGCGATGGCGATGCCGCGCCCGTGGGGCTCGACGGAGCGCAGCGGGTTGAGCTGCATGTAGGGGTCCGGGTTGAAGCCATCCCCCTGATCGCGGATCAGGAAGCGGATCTCCCGCGGTCGGCACTCGACCCGCAGGAAGGCAAAGCGCCCCTGGTGTTCGGGCAGTTCGAGCAGGCGCTCGACCTCGTTGCGCCAGGCGCCGCAGCTCATCAGCTCGCCCTTGCGGACAAAACCCAGGCCGAGGTTGCCGTGTTCGACGGCATTGAGCATCAGCTCCGACAGCGCGATCTGCACCATCTCGGATTCGGGGCACAGGCCCGCCACCAGCTGCGACAGGCCGGTGACGTCCTCGAGGGTGCGGAAGGGGAAATAACCACCCGACGGAGCAGACAGCTCCCCCGCCGGCATGGCCAGCGCTGCCTCCAGGGAGCGCTGGCCGAAGGGTTTGATCAGGAAGCCCGACGCGCCCCGCTGCAGGCCCAGCTCGACCGCCAGCAAGTCCTCGGCCTCCAGAAGCAGGGTCACCGGCACACCGGCCGCGCGAAAATGGGGCAGGAGCTCGAGGCTGCCGCTATGGGAACCGCCATCCACCACGACCCGGTCGACGCGCGGGCGGGTCGCGCCCAGCCGGCTGAGCGCTTCCGCGTGGGACAGGCGCTCGGTGGTGAAACCGGCCGCCGTCAGCCAGCCCTCGAGCTCGCCCCCCACCACCGGATCGCTTCCCACCAGCCAGATACGACACGCCATCGACACTTCGCCCTCTTGCCTCCAGACCCCCGCAACCGACATATCAGGCTCCTGCCGAGTATGCGGCCATGGCGCGCACGACGCCTTCATCCTCACCAACCGCCGACACCAGCTCGATACGGCAGCCGGGGTGCTTCTGCCGCGCTGCATCCATGAGCGCCGGCACATCCCGCTTCAGGTGCCCACCCTGGGCCAGAAACAGCGGCACGACCCGGACCGATTCGGCCCCGGCGCGCGCGGCCTCATCCACTGCATCCACCAGATTCGGTTCCATGAATTCGAGAAAGGCGACGGTCACCTTAACCTCCGGACGCAGCCTCCGGACCTCCGCGGCGACACGCTGGGCCGGCAGGGCCCAGTCTGGGTCCCGCGCCCCATGGGCGAACAAGACAATTGATTCAACTGACATTTTTGTATCTCCAGCCGGCCTCGATGACGAAAAAGTAAGCACCAATTTGTGCCCTTCCCCTCCTTCGGGGCAGGGCCTCCCGGGGCCGCGCTACGTTAAGCTTTACAAGATGTTAAACCGCCAAAAGCGGCATTCATGGTGAAATTCGGGTCCGCACCTCACTTCCTGCTGCCATGTGTGACATAGTCCCTCAGAACAAGGCTTTCGTTCCCGCGATCACCGCCGCCGCCCTGTGCGCCGCCCTCCTGAGCGCCACGGCCCAGGCCGATCTGCGCCCCGAACCCGTCCCCGGCGGGGTCGCCGAAATCCACGTCGCAGCGGCCGGAAACCCTCGCCCCGAGGTGCGTTTCGACGGGCGCCCGGTGCTCCTCCGGCAGCGTGCCGACGGCTGGCACGCGGTGGTCGGCCTGCCCCTCGACACACCGGTCGGCGAGCAGACCATCCAGATCGGCCCCGAGGGCAACGGCCGCGCGCAGACTTTCGTGGTCGGCCCCAAGGCCTACCCGGAGCAGCGCCTCACGATCAAGAACCCCAAGATGGTCACCCCACCCGCCGACGAGCTCGCCCGCATCGCCGAGGAGCGCGAACGCCAACTCGCCATCCGCAGCCGCTTCCGCGACGTGCCGGTGAACCGGGTCGACCTCGACCTGCCGGCCGACGGGCGTCTGTCCAGCCGCTTCGGCCTGCGCCGCATCTTCAACGGCGAACCGCGGGCGCCCCACACCGGCCTCGACGTGGCGGTGCCGACCGGCACCCCGATCCGTGCCCCGGCCGACGGCGTGGTGAGCCTGGTGGACGACCTCTACTTCAACGGAAAAACGGTTTTTGTCGACCACGGCCAGGGCTTCGTCAGCATGGTCTGCCACCTCGACCAGGCCCGCGTGGAGGTCGGCCAGAAGGTGGCCCGGGGCGAGCGCCTGGGCGACGCCGGCAGCAGCGGCCGCGCCACCGGCCCGCACCTGCACTGGAGCGTCTACCTCAACGGCGCGGCCGTCGACCCGGCCCTCTTCATCGCGCCGCCGAAAGCGCGTTGATCGCCCGCGCCGCGGCAAACAGCCCGACCGTGGCCGTCACCGTCACCACCGAGCCGAAGCCGGCGCAGTTGAGGCCGGCTGGCCCGCCCTGGGGCAGGTCGCAGGCCGCGCCGGCTTGCGGGTAACGCAGGGGCTCGGTGGAATACACCGCCTCCACGCCGAACTTCTTCTTCGGATCGCGGGCAAAGCCGTGGCCCTTGCGCAGCTGCCCGCGCACCTTGGCGAGGAGCGGGTCCTGCACCGTGCGCGACAGGTCGTCGACGCGGATCTGCGTCGGGTCGATCTGCCCGCCCGCCGCACCGCAGGTCACCACCGGCACCCCGGCGCCGCGGCAGAAGGCGATCATCGCCACCTTCACGCGCACCGCGTCGATCGCGTCGATCACATAGTCGAAGCCCGCCCCCAGCAACGCCGCGGTGTTGTCGGCGGTCACGAAATCATCCACCACCGTCACCGCGCAGCCCGGGTTGTAGCCGGCGATGCGCTCGCGCATGGCCTCCACCTTGGCCTGGCCGAGGGTAGCGTCGGCGGCGTGGATCTGGCGGTTGATGTTGGATTCGGCCACGTGGTCGAGGTCGATCAGCGTGAGCCGCCCGACGCCGCTCCGCGCCAGCCCCTCGGCCGCCCACGAGCCCACGCCGCCGATGCCCACCACGCAGACCCGCGCCGCGGCCAGCCGGGCGCGCCCGTCCTCGCCGTACAAACGCGCGATGCCGCCGAAGCGGCGGGGGTCGTCGGGGGCGGAGATGTCGGTGGTTTCCATCGGTCGGGCGATTTTTGAGGAAGACCAGGATTATCCGCCAGGACGCCCCTCGCCCCTATACCTCCGCCGTGGATTCCTGCCGCGGCGCGACGGCGCGATAATCACGCCCATTCCGCCCACCCCAGCCAAGCCCATGCCCCGCTACCAGCACATCCTCTTCGACCTCGACGGCACCCTGATCGACTCCGCCCCCGCCATCCTCGCCAGCTACCGCGAAGCCTTCTCCCGCTGCGACGTGGCGCCGGCGCGCACCATCGACGAGAGCATCGTCGGCCCGCCGCTCATCGAAACCCTGCAGCTCATCACCGGCAGCCACGACAAGGCCCTCATCGAGCGCCTGGCCGACAGCTTCAAGGCCAGCTACGACAGCGAAGGCTACAAGCAGACCGCCGCCTACGCCGGCGTCGGTACAATGCTCGAAGCCCTGAAGAGCGCCGGCCTGCAGCTCTCGATCGCCACCAACAAGCGCATCCTGCCGACCCGCCTGATCCTCGCCCACCTGGGCTGGCTGGGCTACTTCGAGCACATCTACGCCCTCGACCTGTTCGAACCGCGCCTGCCCGACAAGGCCGCGATGATTGCCCGCCTGCTGGCCGACCACGAACTGCCGGAGGGCCGCTCCATCTACATCGGCGACCGCAGCGAGGACGGCGAATCCGCCGATGCCAACCAGCTGCCCTTCATCGCCGCAACCTGGGGCTACGGCAGCATCGAAGCCGCGGCGATGGCCGGACACTGGCGGGCAGCGGCCTCGCCGGCAGAGCTCGGCGCTCTCCTGCTGGCAGACTGAACACAGGGCACCGCCTTGGCATTTCAGGCAGGCATCCACTAGACTCGAGGGTCCCGCAAAGCCTCTGCCCGACGAGCCGTAGCACCGGCCGCGGGCCCGATCCCGCCATGCCCACAGCCCGCCCGGCCAGCATCCTCCGCCCTGCCCTCCTCCTGGCAGCCATCGCCCTCGTCGCCAGCGGCCCCGCCGACGCGCGTCGCGTTGGTGGCGGCCGGTCAGTGGGGATGCAGCGCAGCGTCTCGACGCCCCACGCCACACCTGACGCCCCTACGAGCCACCTCGCCCCGACGGTCACCTACAGCCGGGCCGTGGGTGAAGCCCGCTACGGCGGCAGCGATCTGCCGGGCGACGTCGCCCGCGTCGCCTTACGCTCGCGCTACCTCGAAGAACAAAGCCGCCGGGAAGCCGAAATCCTGGAGCGCCGCCGCGCCGAACGGGCCCTCCGCGGCAGTGGCCGCGCGTCGGAGGATGAAGCCGGCCCGAACACCGCCGCCCCCCCGTTCCACCCCGGCCAAGCCTCCACCGCGTCCGCCCCGCCGCCAGTGAATCGCGCCCCACGCCCGGCCGACCCGAACTTTGCCCGCCTCACCGACGGCGCGGGCCCAGCGGCCACCGCCTGCGAGTTCAAGCCCGTCATGGCCGACCGGGACTACCTTGCCTGCGGCATCACGCCTCCCGGCCTCCAGGCCGAGCTGCGCTGAGCCCTGTGCGCCGGGCGGAGGCGCGGGGCAGACGGCCAGCCCAAGCCCCCGAATAACCCGCCTTTCCCCCCGCTGTTCCAGTCTAAGCCCCTCCCCTGCCACGCATAACATCGTCTCCATCCCCCATTGGAGCGATGATGAAAGCCGTGATCCTCGCGGGTGGCCTCGGCACCCGCATCAGCGAAGAGACCGTCAATCGGCCCAAGCCGATGATCGGCATCGGCGGCCGGCCGATCCTCTGGCACATCATGAAGATCTACTCCAGCCACGGCATCCACGACTTCGTGATCTGCTGCGGCTACATGGGCTATGTGATCAAGGAGTACTTCGCCAACTATTTCCTGCACATGTCCGACGTCACCTTCGACATGAGCCAGAACAGCATGGAGATCCACGAACGCCACGCCGAGCCCTGGCGCGTCACCCTGGTGGACACCGGCGACACCACCCAGACCGGCGGCCGCCTCGGGCGGGTGCGCAACTATCTGCAGGACGACGACGCCTTCTGCTTCACCTACGGTGACGGCCTCGCCGACATCGACATCAGCGCCGAGATCGCCTTCCACCGTGGCCATGGCAAGCTCGCCACCGTTGCCGCCGTGCAGCCGCCCGGGCGTTTCGGGGCACTCGAGCTGGATGGCAGCTCGGTCAGCGCCTTCGTCGAAAAACCCCTGGGTGACGGCGGCTTCATCAATGGCGGCTTCTTCGTGCTGTCCCCCACGGTGCTGGACCTCATCGACCACGACCAGACCGTTTTCGAGGGGCCCGTGCTCGGCGAGCTGATCCAGCGCGGGCAACTGGCCGCCTTCGAGCACACCGGCTTCTGGCGCCCGATGGACACCCTGCGCGACAAGCTCGTCCTCGAAGACCTCTGGAACCGCGGAGCCGCCCCATGGAAAAACTGGTGACCCCTGCTTTCTGGCGCGGCCGGCGGGTCTTCGTCACCGGCCACACCGGCTTCAAGGGCGGCTGGCTCAGCCTGTGGCTGCAGCACCTCGGCGCCGAGGTCTTCGGCTACGCCCTGCCGCCCTCCACCGTGCCGTCGCTGTTCGACGAGGCCGGCGTGGCGGACGGCATGCACTCGGTGCTTGGCGACATCCGCGATCCCGCAAGGCTCGCCGAAGCCCTCGCCAGCGCCCGCCCCGAAGTCGTCCTGCACCTGGCGGCCCAGCCGCTGGTGCCGCTCTCCTACGCCGAACCCGCCGCCACCTTCGCCACCAACGTGATGGGCACTGTCAATCTGCTCGAAGCCGTGCGTGACACGCCGGGGGTGCGGGCGGTCGTCGTGGTCAGCAGCGACAAGTGCTACGAGAACCACGAGTGGGTGTGGGGCTACCGGGAGACCGACGCCCTCGGCGGCCACGACCCCTACTCCGCCAGCAAGGGCTGCACCGAGCTGGTCGCAGCCTCCTACCGCCACGCCTTCCTGGCCGGCCAGGGCGTCGCGCTTGCCACCGCCCGCGCCGGCAACGTCATCGGCGGCGGCGACTGGACCGCCACCCGGCTGGTGCCCGACGTGCTGGCCGCCTTCGCCGCCGGCGAGCCGGTGCTGCTGCGCAACCCCGGCGCCATCCGCCCCTGGCAGCATGTACTCGAGCCCCTGGCGGGCTACCTGGCGCTGGCCCAGCGGCTTGCCACGGAGATCGACACCCCATCGGCCAGCTGGGCCGACGCCTGGAACTTCGGACCCGACGCCCGCGACGCGCGCAGCGTCGCCTGGGTCGTCGAGCGCCTCGCCCGGGGCTGGGGCCCCGACGCCCGCTGGAGCGCCAGCACCGCCCCCCATCCCCACGAAGCCCAAACCCTGAAGCTCGACTGCAGCAAGGCCCACAGCCGCCTGGGCTGGCAGCCTCGCTGGGACGCCGAAACCGCCATCACCAGAACGCTCGCCTGGCACCAGGCCTGGCGCGGCGGGGCCGACATGCGCCACTACACCCTGGACGAAATCACCGCCTTCGCACGCCACCCATGAGCCTCATCCGCAAAACCCTGCGCCCCGACGCCGACGGCCACCTGCAGCTCGACCTCCCCGAGTTCGCCGGCCAGGCGCTCGAAGTCATCGTCCGCCCAGCCCGGCCCGCCGCCGCGCCCCGCGTCTGGCAGGCCGGCGTCGACCCGGTGCCGCCCTCCGGCAAGGTCGTCGGCGACCCCGAGAAAGACGCGATGATCGACGCCGCGCTCGATGCCTGGCTCACCACCGGCCGCTTCAACGACGCCTTCGAGTCGCGCCTCGCAGCCTTCGTCGGCTGCGCCCATGCGCTCACCGTCAACTCCGGCTCGTCGGCCAACCTGGTGGCCTTCTCGACGCTCACCTCACCCAGGCTTGGCGAGCGGGCCATCCAGCCGGGCGACGAGGTCATCACCGTCGCTGCCGGCTTCCCGACCACCGTAAATCCCATCCTCCAGAACGGCGCAGTACCGGTCTTCGTGGACGCCACCCTGCCCGGCTACAACATCGATGTGAGCCTGCTGGAGGCGGCCCTGTCGCCCCGCACCAAGGCCATCATGATCG